>JAEEGL013910872.1_pt1 | contig 23730 bp, 19 predicted proteins | sample 9134231 | NCBI WGS metagenome assembly JAEEGL01 (sample SAMN16246548, study PRJNA631951) | gut metagenome | biome: gut microbiome; feature: rumen; material: fiber-attached | host: Bos | place: Iran: Karaj | collected 2018-10 | reverse complement strand
TCAAAAAATGGTTTTTCATCTGCTACAATATTTAATACCGCACTTATAAACCAACATACACTACAAACAAAATATAATATTGCTGTTTGTTTATAAGTTAACAATCTATTTGTCTTTTTTATTTCCTTTTTTGTTTCTTTTACTTCCTTTTTTGTTACTTTTTTATTTTCTATTTTTTCTAATTTAGCTTTTTTTGCCATAATTACCTCCGTATATAATTTTATAATTATTTAATCTATTTTGACAATACCCATTTCTTCTAATTTAGCAAGTATTAATTTAGTTGATGTTTCAATAAATTGTTTTATATTGTCTATATCAAAAATATAATCTTTTTTTCTATTAGTATTTTCAATTATTAAACTTGTTTTATCAATTAATAATTGCAATTTATCCATTCTAATCTCTTCAATAATATCATCAATTTCAGGTAAATCACTATAAAATATTTTTAAATCCAAATTATATTCATCAAGTAATTTAGTATTTAAATTAGTGTAATCATTATATATATACATTAACATTTGATTTTGAGTACATCTAACAACACTACCATCTAATTTTTTAATTAAATTATAATTATATATTTCTGGAATAAAATATTTAAACCATAAATAATCAGTATATAGATGAATATAATATCCTAAAACAAAATCATCATCTAAATGTTTCTTATATTTTTTTAAAAATAAATGCATCTCTGGAATATTTGTATATTGTTTTAAAATAAAATGACTTCTTTCTTTCTCATCGCCAGTCAATTTAGCCATATCTGGTGCAATTGAACCAATTAATAATTTGTTTCTATCTCTTTTTATAGTTTTATTTAATTCACTTGCTATTGCTATATGTATCATTGCAGAAGCCATAATATCACTCCTATTCTTTTTACATTAATTATTATAACATGATATAAAGAAAAAGATAACATATTGTTATCTTTTTTATTTAACTAAATTATTACTTTTCAAGTAGTCAATTAATTGTTTATATCCTGTATCATTCCAAAACTTAAATCTTTTACTATCAGGAAATGATCCTAATGTTTTAGTTTCACCTTTTGGAATAAATATAAAATCCCATGCCCAACCATATTTTCCACTTTTTCTTTTAGCAATACTTCCTTCTGTAATTGACTTAAATACAACTGGTTCATGACCATATTCACAAAAAGCTAATGCTTGAACGAAACATGCTTTTCTATTTTCAACACCCTTCATTAATTTTAATAATCCATCTTCTCCAATAGTGTCTGCTGCATAATGAGTATAAGCAGCTGGAAAACCTTTTAATGCTTCTACCATTATTCCTGTATCGTTTTTAACAACATTTGCTTTTAGTTTTTCACTTGCCCATTTTGCTGAATAAGCTGCAACTTCTTCTACACTATCTGCTTGTATTTCAATAGTGTCCATTTTTACATTATCAACTTCTATTCCAAGTGGTTCTAATACTTCTTTTGCTTGAGCAATTTTAGCCCAATTACCTGTTACTAGAGTTATTTTCATATAACCTCCCAAATTATTTAATTAAAGTTCCTCCCCATTCTACGATAGTATATCCTTTTCTACTAACTTTAATTAATTCTTGCTCTTTAATATTTATTTTACTATTTAATGGTTTATATTCCATTAATACTCTAATTATTGTATCTGGTGTTGGATTTACATATAAGGGCATTTCTTTATCAATATTATCTATAGTTTCAAATCTAATTAAATTGTATTTATTCTCTTCTAATTTTGGTAACCAATAAATAATAAATTCATTTGCTTCTCTTTCATTAAGACCAAGAATAGATAATTTTTCTTCAAGGAAAGAAGCAACTTCACTACCTTTAACTATAAATCCATCATTAAAAATACCACTAATACTATTTAACCCTTCCCAATATAATCCATAATATGTTCTTCCTTTTTCATCTTTAAGATTTCCACTTGGATATGCATGAACTTTCCAAGAACCATTATATTTTGGATATGTTGTGGTTAATAAATTTTCATAACCCAATTTTATTGTTACATCCATTTCTTTTTCTGGATAAACATATATTAGTGGTTTATAACTAACATTTGGATTACAATAAGGATTATTATTTGCTATATATTTTTTTGAAATATTAACCTTATCATAATTCTTACTAATTTTAAGTAAATAGTATAAGTTTTCTGGAGCACATACACCACAACTAGCTGTATATGTAATAACTACATTAATATTACTACCTTCAAACTCATAATTAACAGGTGTGATATCGCTTTCAGAACATTGATCATACATTACACTAAATAAAACATAATTATTATCTTTAAAATCTTTTTCGCTTAAAACATCAGATTCAATTTTATTATGAAAATCATCATAATTTGTAAATATATAATTATCTTCAAGAATAGTTTTCTCATGGTAATTTCCTATAAAAACAAAATCATTTTTCTTTTCGTCATCTAATATTACTTTTTCTTTTTTTGTTAATAATACAATTAATAAAATAGCAATACAAATTACCAATACCACTCCTAAAATAATAAAGATTTTTTTCTTCATAAACTCACTTCCTATAGTAGTATTATAACACAAAAAATAAGTTGCGTTTACAACTTATTATTTTCTTAAAACTAGTTTATTATCATTTCTTTCTATCATTTTATCTATGCATTTATCAAAAATCATTTTATAAAAAGATTTATCGCAATCATAAAGATTGTCATAATAATTTTTTAATAAATTAATTAATTCGGCATAATTTTCTTCTCCAACATCATGAATAAATCTTCTATTATTAAGTGTAATTCTTGATTCATTTATTTCATCTTTAAATGATTCATAAAGTCTTTTAATAAATAGAATATAATTATCATAAACACATTTTTCTTCATCAAATAAGAAAAAGTTATCAATTAAAGATACTTTTCTTTCTCTTAATTTTCTTGCTATTATTCTTGCATCCATTTCAGTAAATGACTCTTCTAGTAATCCTCCAGGAATGCTATTAGAAGAATCAATGCCAAATTTATAATACAAAGCATATCCATGTAATTTTACACTCAAGAATAAAGGACTAGACATAACTGAATGAATCATTTCATGAATAATAGATTCATCTGAAGCATAGAATAATGGAACAAATATTTCTTTTAATAATTTGGTTTCACCACTCTCACACATATAAATAAAACATGTTTGATTTTTATACATTGTTGATAAGTACAAAGCAGGATTTGTTTTTTTGCTAGAATAAATTATACCATCAGAATTCTTTAATTCTTTTTGAAGTCTATTATATTCTCTTTTTAAAGAACGATAATTCTTTTTCTTTTTTAAATTATATGTTAAAAATTCATTATATTTAGGATTAATATAGAAAGTAAAATTTGTATCATTAATCCTTGATAATATTAAATCTCTATATTCTTCACCATAATAGTTAATCAATTCTTCACATACTATACTTTTAAATTTCTCAAAATTATTTGAACAATAATTTTGAACCATAAAACTATAAATACCCATTTCACCATTCCTTCTTTTATTTTTTTACCCTTGATAATCTTTTTACTTCACCAATAGTATACTCACTAAAATCAAAGGATGAAATACTACTCATAAATTCTTCATAGTCAATAGAACGATAAAACTCTGAATCACTATAATCTTGAGTATAATAAAGTCTTCCTGGAAAATTCTCTACATAATTATATTTCTTTTCCATATTTCTGATTTCACTTGCTATTAATTCTTTTTTTGCAAGATCATATTCTTTTGCTGTTATTTCCTTTTTAGATAATAATTCATAAAGTCTTTTACAACATTCTTCTTTTTTAGAAGTTGTAAAACTTTGTATAAAATTAATATAATCACCTACATTTGTTAAATATCCATATTCAAAAGAATCAACTATTCCACTCTTATTTAAGTTATTATAAGCTCTTGAATTAAATAAATATTTTTTTATTATATTCATACAATAGTTAAATTCTTTCATAGATAAATAATCTGGTTTTCTAACTTTAACACCTAACGAACTTATAGGTGTATCTACATCTCTATATACCGTTGCATCTTTTTCTTTAATACCACTAAAATCAATACTAGGCATTACTAAAGTTGATTTATGAGGTTTTATTTTAGAATATATATTATTAAGTAAATCAACTATCCTTTTTTCATCAACATTTCCAGCTATTACTAAGTATTTTTTGTCATCTGAATAAAATGCATCATAACAATTACGTAAATCTTCTAAAGTAATATCTCGTGTTGTTTGTCTATTTCCAATTGGAGAATATGTAGAATCAAATTTATCAAATCCTCTATATAAATTATTATCAACCATATCTACTAATAAAACACCAGGATTATCACAATAAGATGATGCTTCCTCTTCTATTGCGTGTCTCGTTGCTTCTACATCTTTTGATTCAAAGACTGGACTATCTATAGACATGATTAATTCTTCAATAGATTTTTCAATATCTTTTAACCCCTTAAAATGATAAGAAGTATGATTTTGAGATGTATATGCATTAGCATTTTGCATTCTTCTATCAAAATTTTCATACATATTACCAAACATAGAATGCTCACCAAGTAGATGTTCTAAATAATGAGCATAACCAGAAGTAACTTTATAATCTTTTCCTCTATTATTAAAATTAAACCATAATCCAGAAGAACCATAATTAACATTATAACTAACAAATGTATTTTTCATAGAAGGATCAATGCACAAATAAAGTGGAATATTATTATTTAATATTATCTTTTTAAACTTGTTCATTTCTATTACTCCTTACCATAAACACATTCTTTCTTCTTAATGTTTTTGTACTTTCAATTAATTCATCAGCATTAATTTTCATTACTTCTTCATATACTTCATTTCTATTTTGACCATCATATAATTTTAAAATATAATCATTTATTGAATTTATTATTCTATTTTTATCTTCACTTAATGTAACTTCTCTTGATTCTATTTCAGCTTTTGCTGTCACAATTAATTTATCCAATAATTCCTTATCATTTAACACTTTAATGATTTCATCTAATGCCTCAAGAAATTTTTCTTTTTTATCTTTACTTGTTTCAGCATAAATATATACTTTTTTTAAGTAATACATAAACGCAGCATATGCACTATATACAAGACCATACTTTTCTCTTAATGTTTGATAACATAATCCTAAAGACGAATTCATTATCATTTTTAAAAGTAATAGTTGTGGATAAGTTAAATTATTAATATCATATGTAACGTAAATATATGATTGTTCACTATCTTTTTCTATTTCAATATCTTCATTTGCTACAGGAATACTCTTATTATAATCTATATCTTTCTTTGTTGGATTTAATCCTAAACTACTAACAAGATTATTAAATTGACTCTCATTAATATTACCAAAAACTAATCCATTAATAAAATTATTCATAATAAATTCATATTCTTTTTTCAAATCTTCGAGTGTAATTGAATTAATTAAATCAGTTATATAATCAATGTCAGTTGAACAGTCATATTCTCTACTATCATCAGGTAAAACCTTTTGAAAATACATATTTGCTGCATATGTTTCATTATCTAATAGACTTGATTTTATATAAGAAATAAGATTCTTTTTTACTACTGCTAACATTTCTTCATTTGTAAAATCTACTTCCTTTAACATTTGTCTAATAAAACAAAATGCATCATCTAAATAGTTATCACCAATTACGTTAGGAGAAATAAAATTAACATACATATTAAATAATTTTTGACTACTTAATACAGTATTATTAAAAGACAAATCCAATGAATATAATTCTTGTTTTCTTTCATTTATATCATCATCTGTTTTATAATTTTTATTTGTTTGTTCTAAATAACAACAAAGTATATCTAAAATAGCAGAATCTCTATTAGATGAACCAGCCAAGAAATTTAGTTTCATTGTAATTGTATTAAAACTATCATCTTCATATAAATACATACCATTATTATTAATAAGCTTACTAAAATCCATAATAACCCCCATAAATAATTAGTGTTTATTATAACACATATATAAAAAAATACTAGTTTTTAATTAATAAAAAAAGAATTTGAAAAATCAAATTCTTTTTATTATTTCATTTGTTCTTATTAAAATTGATAATTCTTGATTGCTTGAGAAATGCTTCCAGATACATTATTTAGGATTTCTTTATATTTAGCTGAATTATTTAAAAAGTTATCAAATGCTTCTTGAGCCTTTTCTCTTCCAGTACCTGCTGTCCAGTTATCCATGATTTGTCCATAGTATTTTTTTACTTCGCTAACAAATCCATCCATTGCATCGTTAGCAGCATCAACTTTTTGTTTTCCATTATTAGCTTCTTGAGTAATATTTACTGTATCTCTATTATCAGTATAATCTTCAGTCTTGAATCTTGGATCACAATTTAATGCTCCTAATTGTTCTAATCCAGCACCATTTGCATTTTGGATTTCTCTATAATTTGCAGCAATCTTTGAAGAATCAACTGCTAATGCTCCTAAGGCATTTCTAATTTCAACCATTGCATTATGAACAACAACAAGATTTTGAATTTGAACTCCTGCATCTTTTCCTTCCCAGCATCCTTTTAAATTATTAATTCCTGCCATTATATTCGCAATAATTGTATCTGCGCTTGTATTAGCCCCTCCAACTACTACATTATTGTAAAGTCCAACTGCAGATTCATGTAATTGTGCTACACTATTAACTTTATGATTCATTTACTTTTTACCTCCTATTATAAATTATCATATTTAACACTTTTTTTTCAATTTTACTTTACACTTTCTTTAATTTCATTTACCAATTTTACAACAATTGGTGTACCATTTTTAAGCATAACTCCAAAATCATTATCTATATTAGATATAGTGGCTGGTTGAATTGTTGGTTTTAACAAGTATTGTTGATTAATTCCTCCACCAACCCATATTCCATCTGTAGCATTAATAGAATTCTTATACCAATCATCGTATTCATATTTTTTAAATGATAATGGTATATCAACAAATATGAAATTAATTTTTAATAATTCTTTATTATGACTTAATATCTCTTTAAAGATATTTTTATGTTCATCATCTAATCTAGTAAAGAATTTTTCTATTCCAAATATAACAATTAAATTATTTGGAATATTTTTTAATACTCTAGGATTCATATTATTATCAATATAGATTTTTTGTAATTGATCATCCACTATCTTAAGTTTATCTACCATTTCATTAAAATCTTTATTAATCATATTAATTCTATAATTAAATTCATCAAAATAATTTACAGCATCTATTACTACTTTATTAAATGTATTATTCATCTCAAATAGTTTAATTAGATTTAACATGAATACCCTTGTGTTTTCCATAGAATTTGATGAGATAATATTCATGACATTACTTGAAAAATCATATAAAGATGCATTTAATGACTCTTTTGCTAAACCAATTGGAACTGTTGTTAAGCCTTCATATTTTGGTCTAAATAATTCTAGTTCAATTATATCAGGCATTACAGGAATTGATCTTGCTTTATCAAATCCCTTAGAATTTAATAAATCAACAAGTTCTCTAATAGCGTTAAATGAACTTTCTTCATCAGTAATACTTGCTGTTTGAAATTCAACTACTCTGTCTAATTTAATAAGACCTCTTCCTAAACAAGAAGATGGAATAAGACCATCTGTCTTACCTAAAATATCTCTATATTCTCCATCAGTATTCATTTGTAAACAAATTTGTTGTTTACAACATTGAGCTATTTTATATTTAATAGTATTTTGACTAGTTGTTGTTATTACAAAATTAATTCCATATTTACTTCCTTCTCTTATAGCAGGCATTATTTTATCAGTATAATCTTGATATACTTCACTTAATATTTCAATTGAATTAATAATAACAACTATATTTGGTAATGTTTTACCACTTAATTTTATATAATCATGATAATTACCATTAAATGACATAAACATTTTTTTACGTTTATTCATTTCAGAAACAATCATTTTTGCCATATTTTCAAGTTTCTCATCATCACCATTTATTATTACATTTCCAACTTGAGGTGCATTTGAATAATTAAGTAATGTTTCTGCACCAAAATCACATAAATATAGGTTTAGTTCTTCGGTAGTATATGTTGATAATAATGAATATACTAAAGAAGAAACATACTCATCTTTACCGCTATCACTACTACCATATAAAACTGCATTACCTTCACTACTAATAGGAAGTGTTAATAATCCCTGAGTTTGATTTGAAGGATCATCATATTCTCCTATTATAGGATTAATAACAAATTTCTCTTTTGCCCAATTATATTTTTTAAACAGATTTTTAATTAATATTACATTAGGTATCCTATCTAACCACAATTGTCTAATCTTATATTGAGTATTCTCACACATTGAGATTAAATATTTTACAATAGATGTTAATTCTTCACCCTCTGGTTTAACATTCTTTTTAGATATTGAATTTTTAACAGATTTTATTACTTGACCAATATTATCTATAAAATACATGTTTTTATCAACAGCTTTTTTATATTCCTTACTTGGATAATATTGTGCTCCTGCCCATGCAGATTGTCCCATAGCAAAGAATTCATTATAACCAACTTGTAAATAAAATCTACCAACATTTTTAAGTTCGGCTGCTAAATCACATTTTATCATTTCCATACTATCTGATTTATCTTGAACTTTTAAACATACCTTAAATTTAGAGTTTGACCAAATTTGAGCATCAACTACACCACTTGGTTTTTGAGTTGCTAAAATTAAGTGAACACCAAGTGAACGTCCAATACGAGCAGCACTAATTAAATCATCCATAAAATCCGGTTGCTGATCTTTTAATTCGGCAAATTCATCACATACAATTATTAAATGTGGTATTGGTTCATTAATAGTGCCTTCTCTATATAGTTTTTGATATTTATAAATATCAATTGTACTTTCACCCATTTTATCTCTAACTTCATTAAATTTAGCTTGTCTTCTTCTAAGTTCACTTTGTATTGAAGATAATGCTCTATTTATTTCAGCTTTATCCAAGTTTGTAATTGTACCTACAACATGAGGTAATTTTTGACCAGTCTCACTATTTACAAATGCTCCTGCAAGGCCTCCACCTTTATAATCTATAAGTACAAAAGCAACTTCTTCTGGGCTATAATTAATAGCCATGGAAAGAACATAAGTGATGATAAATTCAGATTTACCACTACCAGTCATACCTGCAACTAAACCATGAGGTCCATGTTGTTTTTCATGTAAATCTAGAATAAATGGATCATTATTTTCATTAACGCCAACTTCTGTTTTAAGTGTTCTTACAGGATCATTATCTCTCCATCTATTAAATACATTTAATTGCTCAACTTGACCTACGCCAAACAATTCTAAGAATGTAATAACACTTGGTAATTGTTTACCACCATTTTCTATATATAATGGAATATTAGATAATGTCTTTGTAACAGCCATCATATCAAATTGATTACTAACTTCATCAGAAAATCTTATTTGTTCATTATTTTCTTCGCTATTAATAATTGCAGAAACTGATTCACCTAAAGTGATAAATCTATTAATTTCACTTGGAACTTTAGATAGTTTTTCTTCTACAACAATCAAACTAAATCCCATATTCCTTTTTTCATCTAAAATTGAATCTATAATATTAATTTTTCTAGCTAGATTTATGTCATCTACTAATACTAAAAAATATTCATTAAATTTTGAATAATCTCTTATTCTCTCATCACTATTACCATTACCTGCAAGTTCTTTTCTATTTGAAAATATATTATCTAAATAATTTGATATTTCTTGCATTTCTTCAGTAGTTGTTGCAAAAAATCTAATTTGTTTATCATTTGAAAAACAATATGGAGATTCTTTCATAAATTCCCATCTATTTTGATTCTTTTTGTTAGTAAATATAACTATTTTTAAATCATCATAGCTATGAAATGCCATCATTTGTAATAAAATATTGCTAGTAAAATTTACATATTTTGGATATACACCATTTATAGTTGTTAGTTTATTTTCAGCAAATGAATATCCAACCGGTATATCATTTAATACTTTATAGGTATTTATTAGCTCTTCAAGCATTTTTTTAAGTTCATCATCATCCATTTTGAAATCTTCAGATTGATATGAAAAATTCGCATCTAAATTCTTTTGACCTTTACCAACTCTTACTGTTAAAAAATCTCCTTGATCTTTTTTTCTTTCCCATAAAGTTCTTCTTTTATTTAAAATCATATCATAACATGCATTTGTTGGAATTAAACCTTCTTCCAAAATTCTTTTTTGAGTTTCATATTCCCTATTTAACTCAGTTCTTTTTACTTCTAAATATGATTTATATTTTTCTTGTCTTTCTTTTTCTCTTTTCTTTTTAGCATTTTTTTCATATTTTTTTGTAACAAATGGCCAAACAAACATACTAAAAATCATTACTAAACTAATTAATAATGTTGGCCATACTTCTTTCAGAGATTTAGCATTTTCACCACTCATAGACTGAAAAGTTTGACTTAATGTAACCATTGAACTAGCTGCCATTGTAAGCATTGGTGCAAGTGTCATAATTAAAGGTGTCTCAGCCATATTCTCTTTTGCTGGAGGAGAATCTATTTTCATATCTAAAGTATCAATTGTTCTTCTCATACGAGGACTTCTTAAAAAATAATCATTATCTCCATAAAGATTTTCATCAATTATTTCTTCTTTAGAAATTTCATCTTTTACTTCAAATGTTTTTATTTCTAAATTCGAAATCTTTACATTATGCATTGGATTATTAATAATAAATGATCCATTCATTAACACAACTACTATTCCATAAATATTAATAATATCCCCATTTCTTAAAAAAGATTCTTCATTAGTTACAACATTATTATTAACATATATTAATGCATTCTCAGTCTTTTTTAATTTCCAATATCCCTTTTCAACAGATAATACAAAATGAGTGTCCAAAACATGGGGAATATCGATAGCCACCTCATTTGATGAATTTTTACCAAATTTATAAGTTCCTCCTTCAGAAACTTTGTATGCCTCAAATGTATTATCATTTATGTTTCCACAATATATACAATATGGTTTATTATTTTTCTTAACTTCATAATATTTATTCACTTTTAATTCAATTACATCTGAATAATTATTATCTTCAGTTACTTTTGTTTTATCACTACCACTTAATATCCACTTATCATCTTCACCATTTATATTAACAATATTCTTTCCATCACCATCGGTAAACCAAAAATTACCAACTTTTTTAATTGGCAAAGTAAATGTTATTATTGTATTTTCATCAAATAAAAACAAATTCATATCTCACTAGCCCCTTTTTACATAAGAATTAATTTTGTTCCATTTTTTATATCACTTGTCCTAATAAGTGTATTGTTATTATATATAACACCCGTCTCGGCATTAATAATTCTATTATTTCTAGTAAAATCAATAGAATCAAACAATGAATTGTTTAATAATTTTGATATATTACCAACTTTTTCATTAACTGGAACAAAAACTTCACTTCTTTTTCCCAGTGATAGAATATATAAATTAACAAGAACTTTATTTTCTAACATATAAAACACCTGCTACTTTTCTACTATACAAAGTATATCATAAAAATAAATAAAAAAATAGTTTTTTTGAACTATTTTTTTATTACTTATATTCATAAATTAATTTATCATTTTCATATATATAGCCCAATTTCAGAACCATCCTCAAAATAATTTACCCTTTTTTTAAAATTAGAAACTAAATCATCTTTTGATTTCAATATATGTATTTGATATGGTTGCTCAAATTCTAACTTTTCTATAAACAATAAATTAAAATCACTATCATTAATTACAAAACTAATTAATGAAATATTTTTTTATACAATTTCTTATTAATGAATTGATAATGTTGCTACAACAAAATTATGATCAGATAATTTTCCATAAACATCAACTGTTTCTGATGATAAAACATCTATATGACCTTTTGAAATTATAAATACTGAATCACAATAACCATGGGCTTTTCCATCATAAGCAGCAATTTCAAAACCAATTGGTTTTAAATATTTTTCATAATAACTTATTGAACTAACATTTGTATCTCCTGTAAGTATTACCGGGTTTGGATCATTACTTATGATGCTTGCAACATGCGCCATCTGTTTAGCAGGACATCCTGATTGATAAGAATAATGAGTATTATAAATTGAGACTGTAACCCCATTAATAACTGCGACAGCTTTTTGTAAAGATCTCTTTTCATAACATTTTTTTAAAGTTTTTGATGACTTATCTGTTAATTCAAATCTTGAAACAATCATATTAATATTAGCTGGTTTTACTTTGTAATAATAATTCATTCCAGCATTTTTACTAACCTTAGCAACATCTTTATATGGTACAGCTTCTTGTACTCCAACAATATCAACTTTGCTGTTTTTGAACATCGTAGTTATTTGATTAGTAGTAGCGTGACATTTAACTTTTTTAGAAGTACCACATCCAAAATATCCAATATTGTATGTTGCTACTCTAACTGGATAAATCCATGAAGCTTTTAATACAAATCTATCATTAACAACTCCAGCGCCTGAATTTACATTTGTCCATATACCAGACCACTTATTAGGCCATGCTTTTCCAGTAGAATCTGTCCATCCATTAAATACCATATCCCCATTTTTACAAACATTGTCATTTAATGTTACAGTTTGACCATATGAAGCTGACTGAATAGTTGGAGAACCACTACCACCATTACAATCATATTCAATTATAATTGATTTTGGTTTCCATCCTGCATATAAAACTATATTCTCTTTTTTATCATAACTTCTTGCTGATTTATTGTTGGCTGTATAATATTTATTTCCTTTTGTATAATCTGTATTATCATACCATCCCATAAATATATAATTTTCTTTTGTAGGAATAGTTTCTGTTATTTTTGGCATTGCTTCTCCTAAAGCAACTGATACACTTTTTGGGGCGCTTCCACTTCCTCCATTTATATTAAATCCTACTTGATATTTTGTTATGACTATTACTTTACTCCATCCAGCATATAATGTAATATTGCTAGATACTTTAAGTGCTTTTACAGCTTCACATTTCTCATTATAATATTGCTCACCTTTTGTATAGTCAGTTTTATCATACCATCCCTTAAATATATATCCATTTTTTGATGGAATAGATTTACTTATTTCTGGTAATCCTTTTCCATAATCAACACTAATAAATCCAGTTTGTCCATTAGATCCACCATTTAAGTTAAATTTAATTTTATATGTATTAATTTTCCATCCAGCATATAATATAGTGTCTTTTTCTTTATCAAATGTCTTTGCTGATACTCCATTAATAGAGTAATATTTTTCACCTTTTTTATAATTAGAATTATCATACCATCCCATAAACTCATATCCAGTTCTTGTAGGTTTCTCAGCATTTATAGATGGCATTTTACTTCCTTTTTTAACTTTTACACTCTTTGGTTCTCCACCACTTCCACCATTTAAATTAAATGATACTTTGTATTCTTTTTCTACTACTACTGGTGTTTCTTTAACTGGTTCTTCTTTCTCTATTTCTTTCCATCCAGCATATAAAATTATATTTTCTTTCTCTAAAAAGGTTTTTACTGATTTACAATTCTTATCATAATACTTTGTTCCTTTTTTATAGTTAGAATTATCATACCATCCGACAAATGTATATCCACTTCTTGAAGGCTTTTCAGTATTTATAATTGGCATTTTTTCTTTATATTTTACTTCTATATCTTGTATTTTTCCACCACTTCCACCATTTAAATTAAATGATACTGTATATGTTATAACCTTAACTGGTTCTTTTTCTGGAGTCTTTGTCTCTTTTTCAGGAGTTTTGGTTTCTTTTTCTGGAGTCTTTTGTTCTTTTTCTGGAGTTGTTGGCTTAGAATCCTTCTTTTCCCAATATGCATATAGTGAAGTATTTTCTGTAAAATCTGAATCTAAGTTAACAAGTGTTCCATGTGCATTTGTATCATACCATCCTACAAATGTTTTACCAGCACAATTTTTTGGCATTTCAAATTTGCAATCTAGTTTTTTATCTACTACATCACAAACATATTCTTTTGTTCCTGGGCAATTATAATAAAATGTCACTTTTGTATTTTCATTACAACCACACATTATTAAGCATATTAAAATAACTATTAAAACTCTAACTTTATCTTTCATAAACTCACTTCCTATTATCATTTTTAGTATACAACAAGAATAAAATAAAATCACTATAATAATTAAATAATCCTATCTTATTTATATTTCTTAAATAAATATTATTATTAACTAAAACTTATTGATGTTATTAATTCTTTTACAAAATCATCATTTGTTATATCTTCGCCAAATAAAGTAATAATATATTGACTATTATTATAAAGCAAATGAATCTCTTTAATGTTTTGTGAAGAAGCAGTGTTTATTATATAACCTCTTATGCTTCCATTAACCAAAGTAATATTCTTAAATTCAGGGAATGCTACTAAAATAAGGCTGTTAAAAATATAATTATTTCTCATCGTTTTAGTACAAGTAAATATATTGTTTTTAAAATAATAATTCTTTTTAATGTAATTTAATAAATCAACATCATCTTTAATATTATTTTTATCTAAAAACTCTTTCATATTCTTTTCAGTTTCATAACTAATATCATTTTCTTTATTATCAGAAAACAATTCAAAAGAATTTGTATTTAGCATATTAATATATTGTCTTTCTTTAGTAATATTATAAAAAGATACAATCTCATTATTATTATCATATTTAACTTTAAAACTAGAATTTTCTTTATTAACATAATCAGAAAAATGATTATAATATGACATTTCCTCAAATACTACATTATCATCACTTTGATTATAGCTTATATTTATAGTTTCATTAAATATTACTTTAGTATCAATAGTATTATCAGTTTTATATTTTTGTAACATAACAAATTTATAAACTACAAAACCAATAATCAATATAATAACCAATAATACTAATAACACTATTTTCTTTTTCATTAATATTATCTCCTTAAAATCATTTAATAATTACATTTGCATCTGTTAAATTTGAATGCCTTGAAATAATCCATGACTTAGCCGAACTATCTTTAGCGTATATTGTTGTAGTATTCTTAACGTTATAAAAAACATTTACATAACTAGTGACATTTGTAAAATCAAAAGTGGATAAATCAAGTACTAAGTTATCATTTGCATTACCAAAATTGTCAAACATTCTTACCATATTAGTAACATTTGATGTATCAAATTTATTTCCTAAATTCAAAGTAAAATTTGGATTTGAATATCCACAAGAATTAAACATATCACCCATTGAAGTAACATTTGATGTATCAAATTTATCTTTTAAATCAAGTGTGAAAGTTAGACTATCATGACCTGTACTTGCAAACATTCTATCCATATTAGTAACTTTTGATGTATCAAATTTATCTCCTAAATTTAAAGTAAATACTGGGCTACTATAACCGGTAAGTCTAAACATATTAGCCATTTCAGTAACATTTGATGTATCAAATTTATCCCCTAAATCAAGTGTGAAAACTTCACTGCTATACCCAGTATAAGAAAACATACCATCCATTCTTATTGCTTTAGATGTATCAAATTTATCTCCTAAATCAAGTGTAAATACTGGACTACTATAACCTGTATTAGAAAAGACTGAACCCAAATTTGTAACATTTGATGTATCAAATTTATCTCCTAAATTTAAAGTAAATACTGGGCTACTATAGCCTGCTTCCCAAAACATACAATTCATATTAGTGACATTAGATGTATCAAATTTATCTTTTAGATCTATTTTAAATAATAAACTACTATAAGCTGTATGAGCGAATAATCTTCTCATATTAGTAACTTTAGATGTATCAAATTTATCTCCTAAATCTATTGTATAAACCGTACTTAAATAACCAGAAGATTCAAATAATCCAAACATGTTTTCCACATTTGCAGTATCAAATTTATTTCCTAAATTTAATGTAAATACTGTACTATTCTTTCCAGCTTGGAAAAACATTCTTTCCATATTAGTAACATTTGATGTATCAAAATTATCTCCCAAATCCAAAGTATAATTTGGATTATTAAATCCTGTATAACTAAACATATAACTCATATTCTTAACATTACTAGTTATAAAATTATCTAATTCTATTTCATTAATTGCTTCTAACATTTGAAATAAATATGACGAATCTTCATTCAAATAAATTTTTTTTGCTTCTGTATACCAATAAATTGTATTTGTTGATGAATCAAACCAAGTATATATTGGATAATTGGATTCTAAAGTTGAAATAATGTTTTCTTCTATTTTATTTTCTGATGTAATTGTATCTGATTGTTTAATAGAAATTATAGTTTCATCTACACTATCTATATTAGCATCTTCTATACCTGCTAATTGCTTCCATTTAGAATTTACAAAAGAACCTGTCATAAATGTAGTTTGACTTTCTTTTATTTGTATATTGCTTTCAACCTCTATATTACATTTACAAATTGCATAAACACTTACTGGGATTATAATAATTCCAACAATTAATATCAAAATTCTATCATACTTCTTTTTCCTAATTATCATATATACAGAAATACTTATTATTAGTACAAGTAAAAGAATGAATAAATATGATTTATTACCAGTATAAGGATTTATAAAATCATCATTAGATAGATTAACAACTATAGTATTATTGTCAGAATAAGTACTATTAGTATATTTATCAATAGGAACTTCATTTTTATATTGAATATTTAATATCATACTTGCAGAAGTATTGGCTTTAACTATATATGAGTCATCTTCTAATTCAAATGAATAATCAATATAATCAGTATTTAGATTTGGTTTTTTTATTTCAAAATCATCATCAGAATCATTTTTTATGGTAACTTTGTATTTAGCATAATCACCAACATCAAACATACTTAAATCTATTTTAATATTTTTACCTTCAATTAATGCTCCACTTAATTCTTCTACTTTATCAGATTTATTTTCCAATGTAATTGATTCTATAGTAATTCTATTAGTATCACATTCCTTTGCATTAACTACAAATGGCATCAAAATTATAAGTAAAATTCCAATTATATATTTCTTCATACTATATTTTTCCATCCTTTATTTAAATATTAAATCTAATTTTTCTTTAATTTGATCTTTACTGAATGGTTTTGATATATAATCTACAAAACCTTCACTTAAATACTTTTCTTTTGCTCCCGCTACTGCATCAGCAGTTAAAGCAATAGTTGGTATATTAAAATTAGGATTCTCTTTTAATTTTGCCATAGCAGTTTCACCACTCATATTAGGCATCATAATATCCATAAGTATTAAATCATACTCATTTCCATTAATTATTTTTTGTAAGCATTCTTGTCCATCATAACATTCTTCAATTTCAAAATTAAAATCTTGTAATGCTCTACGAGCAACTTTAATATTAAGTTTATTATCATCAACAATTAATATTTTTTTCATTTCATTTGTTAAAGCTGGTTTATCATCGCTTATTATTTGGATTTCTTCTTTAGGTAAAACATTAATTTGAGATGTTTGTTCTTTTGACGTTTCTTCAATTACTTGCTTTAATGGATTAGTAATTATTGTTGTTGTATTTGTATTAACAGGAACTGGTGAAGATAATATACTAATCTTTTGAGGTATTTGAACTATGAATAACGAACCTTCACCAAATTGTGATTGAACATTTATTTTTCCACCCATCATTTCAACTAGTGCTTTTGTTATAGCTAGACCTAGTCCAGTTCCTTCAGTAGTTGAATTTTTCTCAGCATCTAGTCTTTCAAATTTATCAAATAATTTATTTATATCTTCTGATTTTATTCCTTTTCCTGTATCTTTAACACTAATAATTAGAGTGCAAATATTATTTTGATTTATACATTTAACATTTAAATCTATAGATCCTTTATCTGTATATTTAATTGCATTTGTAAGCAAATTATTAATAATCGCTTTCATATGAGTTTTATCTCCATATAATTCATATGGGATATCTTCAGCTAAATTCACTCTAAAATCAATTTGTTTTTCACCTATTCTAGTAGCATCTATTTTAGCAAGTGATTCTATTTCATCTTTGAAATTATAATTTACTTCTACAAGCTCCATCTTATTACTTTCAATTTTATTAATATCAAGAATATTTCCAACTATTTCAAGTAGCGTATTTGAAGCTTCAATAATATAATCTGCATCCTCTACTACTACTGGATCAGCAGTATCTTTGTGGCTTTGAATATCTTCGCTAAATCCAACTATTGCATTAAGAGGTGTTCTAATTTCATGAGACATACTACTTAAAAAATCAGATTTTGCTCTATTAGCTCTTTCTGCTTGATCTTTTGCAATTTCCATTTGATTAAGAAGTTTTAAATCTGGATTTTCTATTGTAAAAAGCATAATCAAATTTACATATGCCAAAATTGCTGAAATAATAACAATTGTTTTATCAACTTGATTTAACACAAAAACTAAAATGAAAAAAAGAATTAATACATATAATGGTGTTAGTTTTCTTGTAATAGCATTTTTAAAATTTACGATTAAACAAATAACAATGGATAAAAAATAAAATCCACAACCAATTATTGTACTTGTAAGTGCAAGACCATCACTATACATGGCACTTCCATCGATATGAACATCAACTTTCATAAAAAGTAATAATATCATAAGTATAATATCAAGAGCTGTTGTTAACCAAAAGAAAAATGAATATAATTTGGCTTTTTGACTAGCATCTTCTTTTGAAGTGACATAATAAACATATAGAAATAAATTGCTTGAAAACAATATGTACATAGCATAGTCAACTTTATTTAAAAATTCCATTAATTTAATTTTTTCGCTATTAAGCAAAGCCAAGCATATTATAGAAACCATCAATAAACTATCTACTAAACTATATATTAATACTCTTGCAAATATGGCTGTTTCTTTATTTTGAGCTCTTTTTTTAGAGAAAAACACAATATTACATATTATTGCAGTAATCAATCCACATACTGGAATATACAAGTTGTAAATGCCTTCCATAATAATCACTTCCTATTATATATGATTATAACACATTAAGCATTTATTTACATTACTATACATTAAAAAAGTTAAAGAAACTATCTATGCAATGTTTTCTTTAACTCAAAACTTTTTTTTGTAATTCCTGGAACAAAGTTCCCATCTTCATCAATCGTATATTCATTTTCTTTTAATTCATCATTTAGAAATAATAAATATTCTTGCTCCTTTTGTGAATCATAAGTAAATCCTAATGCTTTGAATTTTTTTATATATGTATGATTAACATATATTAATGGATCAATATCATTTAAATTACTTCTTACTATATTATTATCACTCCATATTTTATTTCTTATATCTACCATATTATCCTTTATAGTATTTGTTTGTGATATTAGACTTAAATGAGGATTAATAACCATAAGTTTACCAAATCTTATAATGCATTTTTTATATAGAGCACTTTCTTTTTTTACTGGATCATCTTGTTCTATGTATTCAAATATTGTTGGTATAATTGGGACTTGTGTAATAGTTGATATTGTGGCGCTCCCTTTTCTAATGTTATGCATTGGAAGAATTGGATGCAAATTCCAAGTACTCTCTCCAAATATAACACCATCTTTTCCATTTAATATTTTATGAGATAATTTAAAAACTGATTCTTGCCTTTCATCATTTTTTCTCCTATCAAGTAAAGTGGCATTTGAAATGTTAAATATTTCATTTGTAATAGGGCTCAAACAATCAGTAGCTACCATTACACTTCCTTTTCTTTGCAATAAAGATAACACTTCATAAGCAGTAAAAATATCATGCGAATTACTATGATTAACTACAAATAAAACATTTGAATCTTTTGGTATATTCTCGCTACCATCTAATTCTAATTTATATCCTCTTATAAATGGATATACTTTTTCTATAATTCCTTGACCAAAATGAAACTGAGTATCCTTTAAATTAAGACACTCTTGCTTTAATTTTCTATAATAATCTTCTTTTTCAGAAAATGATAATTTATTTAATTCTTTATCACTTAATAGCACCATTTTTATAAGCCCCTTTACTTAATTTATTTTGACTTCAAACCATAAATTTCCATTATTCTAGCATTTTTGAATAATTTAGTCAATTTATATCAGGTTTAACTATAATTATTATTATTTACATGATATACTTAATATAGCATAAATAGTAAAAAGAAAGTGAAGTGTTGTTATGTATTCAGAAATTAAAGTTGACATTGATGAAATTCATTCAGCAGTTAGTAATAGTCAAACTAATGTTACTCCAAAGGATTATAGTAGTGAATGGCTAACAACTGATTGTATTAGATCAACTTATACTGGAATTTTTAAATGCATTAATGATTATAATACTCTTATTGAAAGTATCAAAGGTTATGCTTCAGAATTAGAACATATATCTAGTGTTAATCCACCTAATATAGATAAAACTAATTGTAAAAAAGATACAAAAATGAAAAATGAATTGAAATAGTTATTATATTTGAGGTAAACATGAAAAGAATAATAAAATATAATTATATTGATGATAATATATCACTTATTAATAATCTACTATTAGAATTGAATGATGCTAAAACTAAGTTACTTAAAAATATTAATTTAATTGGAATATATTATCAAAGCGAAGATGGCAAAAAAATAATGAATAATTATTTAAATAAAGTGATTTTAATAGATGACTATATTCAAAATGTTAATAGATATTTAAGTTATTTTAAATGGCTTACTGGCGAATACAAATATAGTCAACAAATTGCTAATAATAATATGCAAGCAGATTTTAAATTTGATATATCAAACATTACAAACTTTGGAGAATAAACCTATTAGGAGGATAATTATGTCAAAAGAAAAATTATATATTGAAATGGATTCTCTTATGAATTTAATAAATGAATTAAAAAGTAATAATGATGAAGTGGTTTCAAAAATAAAAGATATTAATAAAAAATTTATAAGTATAGATACAACAAAATGGAATTCTCCTGAAAGAAGAAAATATGATGATGTTTTCTTACCCTATATAAAATCTACAGAGCAAAGTATAAATGATAATTTAAATAACTGTGTTAATAATTTGACTAAAGCAAGAAATAATTATTTACAATTAGAAAATTCAACAAAAAACAAATAATGGAGATTAATGGAAATGGAAAATAATAAAAAAGATTTATTAAAAATTGAAGGTGAAATAAAAAGTCAAATAGAACACAATAATAGAAAAATTGCTTATATTAATTACATGGTAAGAGAAAAAAAAGAGTTCTATGATGTAGACTTTGTCAATTTTTATAGAAATGGACAAATAATAATTAATGATAAAGAATATAGAACAAGTAGTTTATATTTAGAATCAGGATTATCAAATGGTAAAGATTCATTATTCTTAGTATATTATGCTTTTCCACAAAAAGATTTATTAACACAAGAAGAAAAAATAAATTTTAAAAGAACAAATGTAATAGAATTTAGATCATCAAATGTATTCTTACAAATATATAAAAAATATAGGGATACTATAAAAGACAACACATTAATTATAAATGACAATAATATAGCATATATAGATAAATTAGTACGCTCATTTGATGGAACAAAGCATACTGAAACGCCAGAAACTTCATATGGAAAAACTACTCCTAGATTCATAAGTAAAAAGGGGGATTTTTAACATGAATACGAAATATGAAGATTATTATTCTCAACACATAAATACTCACAATAAAGCTAGAATTGCACTTGACATTGCCTTCAATAAAGGAGTATCTACAGCTTTATCTAAAGAAATTTCTGAATTAATAGAAAAAGTTAATAGAAGCAAAATTAATGGTGATAATGATAATATTGTTAATACATATAATAATGGTCTTAATGACATTGAAATAAGACTAACCAGTTTATACAATTTTGCTCAACAATATGCAAATGCTGAATTTAAGTATGCAGGACTAAGCACAGGATTAGATGAACTTTATAGCGTTGATCTTGATTTGAAAGAAAAAATCAAAAAAGAGCCAAAAGAACATATGTATAAAATTAAAACAGAAGATGGAGAAATAGTAGATTATATAAAATACAATACGGCTCATAATTTATGGAAAAGACAAGTAATCTCAATTAAAACAGATGCAAAAAATTTATCTGATAGTGTTGTTAGATTAATAAGCTATTTAGAATCAATTAATAAACTTAACCCTATGGATTTTTATGATAATGGCAATTTTCCAGTATTTTCTTCATTTATTACTTTTGATGACTACTTAGCAAACAATATAGTCGAATCATATTATCTTGAAGGGGATGAATTAAAAGATTTTATTGACGAAAACTTAATTACAAATCCAGATAATGCTAAAATTCTTAAAAGAACTGTCAATGTCAATGGCGTTTTGATAGATACATATTCAGTATATAATAATAATGCAAATGAATATGATACGTATAGTTTTAATAAATATATTAGTGATAGTATTTACACAGAAGAATTAATAGATCCAAGAATTTTGCAAAGCATATTTAATGGTGATAAAAAATCAAGCATTATATTTATACAAGACGAGGACCAAGAATTTTTCTATAAATCTAATCATGTAGGTCCTATTAATGCAGCTGCTTACTATAACCCAGGCACTAATAATATTACTATGCTGTATTACCAAGGTACTCCAAAATCAATTATACATGAAACAGGACATGCATTTGATTATTTGTTAGGCTTACGCTACAATTTTGATGGTTATTATAGCCATACAAAATGGACTGATATAATAAAAAATGAAGCTAATTATTTTGATGAATCAAATAACCACAAAATAGAATTACGTTTACTTACCGATATGTTTACTCCTGAAGAAGCCGAAGATTATCTACATATAAGATATCCAAATATTAAAAATTATGAAATAGTTGAGGAAGATGGAGATTGGAGATTTATAGTTTCCAATGAAAATCCCATTGACCCAAATGGAGTAACGGCTTCATCACTTCCTCTATCTGGTTATAATTTAACAGATTACCAAAATTCCCCAACTGAATATTTTGCAGATGTGTTTCAAGCATTTTGGATGGGAGATTATAATGATGATGATTTTGGAATATCAAAATTAGAATATCTATGCCCCAAAACTTATGAAGCAATGTATAATCTAATAAATGACGAAATAAATAGGTATAATTAAGAAAGCACAAAATGTGCTTTTTTTATTAATAATTTTTTACTTTGCCCATTAAAAAAGTTGCCATAAGCAACTAATTTTTTTTAGTGGGCATCTATTTAACTAGTTCTAAACTCATACCCTAAAAAAATACAATTATTATCGTTTTTCAAAAACAATATATCACATTTTATAAAAAAGTCAAAGTCATTTAATTCTTTAAAATTATTTTATATTTTTTAATTCAACAATATAATTTAACATTTTATCAAGATCTTCTTCTGTTGGAACATGTCCTGATGATTCTAACTCAAAATAGTTAAAATTACTTTTA
>JAEEGL013372833.1_pt1 | contig 23731 bp, 19 predicted proteins | sample 9134231 | NCBI WGS metagenome assembly JAEEGL01 (sample SAMN16246548, study PRJNA631951) | gut metagenome | biome: gut microbiome; feature: rumen; material: fiber-attached | host: Bos | place: Iran: Karaj | collected 2018-10 | reverse complement strand
CGTCGGCGCGGTGTAGCCGAGCACGTTCGTGGTGGCATAGTCCGAAAGCGCGGCGGAAATCTCGGGCGCGGTTTCAAATTCCATGTCGGCGATCGAGAACGGCAGCACGTCCTCCGGTAGATACGGCTGTAGCTTCAGCATCATATCCCATTTATACGCGCCCGTATTGCGCCGGTTCGGCGCGTTCGAAAAAGCATAGGTGGGCTTCTTAGGCGCGAGCGCGGCGGCAAGAATCTTCGGGTGATCGAACGCAAGCCCGGTTGCCGTCTGCTTTCGGTAGCGGAGCTGCCCCGCAACGCGGTACGGTTCCGTGAGAAGAGCGGTCAGCGTGTCGTCTCCTCCGGTCAGCGTCATCGAAAGCGAATCCTCTGCTAAGGAAAACGCAATTTGGAACCAACGCGCTTCGGCGGCGTCGTCCTGCCCAACGGCACGAATCCGGCTGCGATCGACACGGGCACGAAATGCTTCGGTCATCGTCCAGCCGCGCGGATCGCGTCCGTCCTCCGAAAAGACGCCGACGGGTTCATAGTCGAGCCCTTGAACGCCGGTCTCTTCGAGCAGCTCACGCGCAGCGGCCTCCTCCACAAGCTCGCCGGGTTCGACGAATCCGCCGGGCAGCGCCCAGCTTCCCGCATAGGGCGGGCGGCCCCGGCGAATCAGCAACACATAGGTCTGATCGCCTTCGTGCGCATAAACGCACATATCCGCGGTAAAGGAAGGTTTCGGGTATTCCATGCAACACCTCCGACAGTAATCCTTCTCAGTATAACACGTTCACGGATACTTTACAAGATCGTCCTGTTTATCGGACAGTTTCTTTGCTACGATGTCCCCGAACCAAAGAACGGGAGGAAAAAACAATGGCGGAATGGACCTATTATTTTGTGAAACGAAGCCTCGAACGGGAGATTGCGCGGTACCTAAAGGCGCAGAAACGAAAGACGAAAACCGCGAAGGCGCAGGAGGATTTTGCCTTGCAATACAAGCGATCCTATAGTATAATATCGCTATGAGAACGACTCATACAAGCGATTACGCGCCGGTCACGCCGGGGCAGCGGTTCCGGATCCGGATTCTTGCGGCGCTGATCGCCGTGCTTTCGGTCGCGATTCTGTTTTCGTTGCTGCAGAACACGGGGCAGCTGCGCTGTATCGCGACGCCGAAGGATACGCTTCCGATCCCGGTTCCGAAGGAGTTTGCCGCTGCGGACGGGGTGCTCACGCTTGTGATGGTGGACGTCGGGCAGGGCGATTCGCTGCTTCTGATTGCGCCTTCGGGCAGAACGATGCTGATCGACGCGGGTGAGCCGGATGCGGCGGATACGGTCATGGCTGTCCTGCGGGCGTACGGCATTCATAAGCTCGATGCAGTCGTTGCGACGCATCCGCACGCAGACCATATCGGCGGCCTTGCAACGGTTCTGGAGCAAGTTCCCGCCGGCGCGGTCTATCTGACCGACGAGGTTTCGACGACGCCCGTCTATCGGAATCTGCTGAACGTTTTGAAGAAAAAAGCGTATCCGGTCATTTCAACCGATCATCGGACCGAAGTGGACTGGGATGCGGACGTAGCGATTACCGTTCTGAACCCGCTTCCCGGGCAGATTTACGACGGCGCGAACAACGGATCGATCGTCCTGAAGGTGACGTACGGAACCGTTTCGATGCTGCTGACCGGCGATGCCGAGCAGAACACGGAGCTGCTGCTGACGGCTGTGTTCGGGGAATCGCTGCAGGCGGACGTCATCAAGCTCGGGCATCATGGGTCGTCGACCTCGTCCTGCGACGCGTTTTTGGATGCGGTACAGCCGAAGATCGCGCTGATCTCGGCGGGGAGGAACAATGCGTACGGTCACCCGCATACATCGGTGCTGAACCGATTGAAGGAGCGGGGCATTTCGGTGCTTCGGACCGATCGGGACGGATGCGCAGCAGTGTTTACGGACGGGACGCGCGTGATCGCGGTTCCGTGAAGATATGCAAAGAAACGAAAGGAGAACCATCATGAATTGCCCAAATTGCGGAAGTGAATTGAAGGAAGGCGCAAAGTTCTGCGTGGAATGCGGCGCGCCGGTTCCCGAGACGATGCCCGAAGCCCCCGTCGCTTTGGAGGAGCCGGTCGAAGCTTTGCCGGAGCAGGTCGAAGAGCCCGTCCCGGCCGAGGAACCCACCCCGGTCGAAGAGCCCGTCCCGGCCGAGGAACCCACCCCGGTCGAAGAACCCGTCCAAGCAGAGGAGCCCGTCAAGGTTGAGGAGCCCGTCCGGGTTGAGGAGCCCGCTCCGAAGACGCCGGCTGCAGCGCCCGAGAAGGCGGCGGAGCCCGAAGCGACCGATTCGCGGATGCTCTTAACGACCGCGCAGTATTTCTTCCTGACGATTTTGTTCCAGATCCCGATCATCGGCCTTGTGTTCCTGTTTGTCTGGGGGCTCGGTCAGCCGAAGAATCTATCTCTGAAGCGGTTCTCGCTTGCCATGCTTCTGATGCGGCTGATCGAATGGGTCATCTCGCTGGCCGTCATGATCTTCACGCTGCTGATCGCAACCGGCGTGATCCCGGGACTCTCGTTCCAGTGGCCGATCACGTTCTGATCGAAAACCGTCTTTGATTTCTGAGGAATCAAATGGAAGGAGGCGTCGACAGAAATGATCGGCGAGAAATGGCGCGCTTTTTGGGAGGATATTCAGGGGCACAACCTTTGGTACATCCTCAAAAAGATTGTCGTCCATTACATCTTCTTCTTCAAAACGTACGATAAGGAGATCGCCAAATCCGCCCGGCGGAGATGGGGTCAGATCCTTGCTTTTTGGGTTCGCACCCGGATCCCGGGCTGGAAGGGGACGACGAATCGGGCGTACGACCGGGAACTGATCGTTTCGCTGACGTCCTATCCCGCGCGGATCGATGCTGCCGTGGATGCGGTTCGCTCGCTGCTGCTGCAGAACCGAAAGCCGAACCGAATCCTGCTGTGGCTTGCAACGGAACAGTTCCCGAATCGGGAAGCGGACTGCCCGAAGCGCCTGCGGGAAGCGTGCCGGTATGGGCTCGAAATCCGTTGGTGCGATGATTTACGCTCGTATAAAAAGCTGATCCCCGCTTTGGAGGAATTCCCGGAAGCGGTGATTGTGACGACCGATGACGATGTGCTGTATCGGCGTACGATGCTCCAAAAGCTGCACGATGCGTATCGGAGCAATCCAAGCTGCATTTGGGCGCACAATGTGTCGACGTTTATTGCCGAACGCGGCGAGCTGATCGGGCGCGTCTGGATGTCCTATCCCGAGACGATGTGGGACTGGGCTTTGCAGCGCAGGTCGGTGCGGAACATGAAGGAATTCGGCGCGCGTCCGCTGCTCGTGAACGAGGCGGTCGGTTGTTACGGCGTGCTGTATCCGCCGCATGTACTGCATCCGGACGTGCTGAACCGAGCGCAGTTTTCGGAACTGTGCCCGACGAACGACGATATCTGGTTCTGGCTGATGGCGGTGCGCATAGGAACGAAAACCTGTACGCCCAAGGACAGTTACTGCTTCGTTTCCTATGTGAAAGGGACGCAGGAGCAGCCCGAAGCATTGTATCATACGAACGAGGGCAAGGGCCGGTTCGGCGAGGATTTTCATCGACTGCTTCGGCTGTATCCCGAACTGAAAGGCATCCTCTGCGACGCGTTTGCCGAGCAGATCGGATCGATGGAATCGTCCTAATACGGAAAAACAGGACCTGTGCGCATAAAATATGCGCACAGGTCTTGCGTTTGGGAATTTCCTTATGCTATAATAAATGAGACATGGGCCGTCGGTTTTTGCGGCTCAGCGATTCGGAAAGGAGTAAATCTATGGGACTGATTCAGGCTGCTGTCGGTGCGGTCGGCGGAATGCTGGCTGACCAGTGGAAAGAGTATTTTTATTGTGAGGGACTTTCGGAGAACGTTCTTGCGGTGAAAGGCGAAAAGCGCATCACTTCCCGTTCTTCCAATACGAAGGGAAATGACAATATCATTTCCAACGGTTCCGTGATTGCGGTTGCGGATGGACAGTGCATGCTGATCGTGGATCAGGGCAAGATCGCGGAAGTCTGCGCAGAACCCGGTGAGTTCGTGTACGATTCCTCGAGCGAACCGAGCATCTTTGCCGGAAAGCTCGGCACGAGCATCCTCGAAACCTTCAAAAAGATCGGCAGAAGGTTTACGTTCGGCGGCGATACCGGAAAGGATCAGCGCGTTTATTACATCAATACGAAGGAGATCATCGGCAATAAGTACGGCACGGCGTCTCCGGTTCCGTTCCGCGTTGTGGATCGCAATATCGGGCTCGACATGGATATTTCGATCAAGTGCTTCGGTGAGTACAGCTATCACATCAGCAACCCACTGCTGTTCTACACGAGCATCGCAGGCAACTTCTCCGATAAGTATACGCGGGATCGGTTGGACGGCCAGCTCAAGTCCGAGCTTCTGACCGCTTTGCAGCCCGCTTTCGCGAAGATCAGCGAGATGGGCATCCGCTATTCGGCGCTGCCGGGTCATACGACCGAGATGGCTTCCGCGCTGAACGACGTGCTCTCCTCGCAGTGGGGCGAGCTCCGCGGCATCGAAATCGTTTCCTTCGGCGTATCGAGCGTCAAAGCGAACGAAGAAGATGAGAAGATGATCAAGGAGCTGCAGCGCAACGCAGCGCTCCGCGATCCGAACATGCGCTATGCGCACCTTGCGGGTTCCGCAGGCGCGGCCATGCAGAACGCGGCAGCCAACGAGAACGGCGCGGCGATGGGCTTTATGGGCATGAACATGGCGACCATGGCCGGTATGGGCGCATCGGGCGCATACGGCGGAGTCTATCAGCAGCCCGTGCAGCAGCAGCCGGTGCAGCAGCCCGTTGTGAACGGTTGGACGTGTCCTTCCTGCGGCGCAACGGCGACCGGCAAGTTCTGCCCCGAGTGCGGCGCGAAGAAGCCCGAGGAGGGCGGTTGGACCTGCTCCTGCGGTACGGTGAACAAGGGCCGTTTCTGCAGCGAATGCGGCGCAAAGAAGCCCGCGGGCGTTCCGCAGTACAAGTGCGATAAGTGCGGTTGGGAACCTGCAGACCCGACGAAGCCGCCGAAGTTCTGCCCCGAGTGCGGCGATCCGTTCGGCGATGAAGACATTCAGTAAGGACTGCAAAATGCGATCCCGGAGCTTTCGCTCCGGGATCGTTTTGCTTTTGGAATTATCCTTTGTAGCCCACTCCGTATTCGGTGGTATAATAATCGATGCGCTTGGAATCGTTGAACAGCGGGGGATAGAGGTTTTCGGCGGGGTCGATCCCGGCGAGGCGACAAACGGCTTCGTGACTGCGCCGGGTGAGATCGTTTCTGCGATCCTTCTTCGGAAGATTGGGATCCGGGAAGATCGGTTCGCCGATGCGCAGCGTAAAGCAGGCAATCTGCCGAAAAATGTGCTTGCGGATCCAGCCCGGTTCGCGGTAAGAGAATCCGAGCGGAAGAATCGGCTTGTCGTTCTCACACGCGATCAGCGAAGCGCCGCGCTTGAACGGACGGATCGGCGCATAGAATTCCCACATGCTCCCTTCGGCGTAAACCTGCAGCCAGCCGCCGTCCGCAAGCAGCTGATGAATCGCCTGCACGTAGGCGCGCGTCGCGTCGAGCCCGGTGTCCGGAATCGGAATTCCGCCGACCATGCGGATCAGCGTTCCGTTCTCTCCGTTGATGTTCGGCGCCCAGGAAAGCACGTTCGGCCGGAACGGTCGAACGGCATACAGGATGCTCAGAAAGTCCCAAAGATGGACGTGATTGCTGCACGAGACGACACCCTTTTGCAGAACGTCCCGATGCTTTTTCAGGTTTTCGCGGCCCTCCACCCTTAGACCGAGACGGATTCTGGTGACCGGAAATACGATCAGATGCAGCAAAAACCGCACAACGCTCTGTCGAAACCGGAAGGACAGGCTTTTGTCGACATAGGGATAGGTTGTGTCGAACCGGATTCCGCGGTTCTTATGAACGCGCAAGTAGTGCCGGTCGGTGTCCTCAGGGTAGGGATAACGGTTTGTTTTCGGATCAAACACGGGAAGCACCTCGTTCCGTTCGCAGATGGGAAAGTTGCCTTTCGATTGCATCATACAGAATTCTACGCGCCTTGTCAATGAAATCCGGCGTATTTTTGCAGGTTCGTGTCGGAACGAAGCGTATTTTACCAAAATAATATATGATTTCCCTTGACAAACATGGGACGCTCGTGCTACCTTATCCATGATCATCCGATTCCGAGGGATCGGAGAAGGAGGTACACCATGTCCTATCAAAAACTGTTGACCATTCAGGATATTTCCTGCGTCGGGCAATGCTCGCTGACCGTTGCGCTGCCGATCCTTTCGGCGGCGGGGCAGGAGACCTGTATTCTTCCCTCCGCGGTGCTTTCCACGCATACGGCGGGCTTTTCGGGGTTTACCTGTCGCGATTTGACGGCGGATATGCCGGCGATCGCCGCGCATTGGGCAAAGGAGAACATCCTGTTTGACGCGGTTTATACCGGATACTTAGGCAGCACCGAGCAGATCGACATCGTGCGGGACATCTTCAAAACCAGGCTGCGTCCCGGCGCAAAGAAGATCGTCGATCCCGCAATGGCGGACGGCGGCAAGCTCTATCCTGCGTTTGATCTCGCGTATGTGGAAGCGATGAAAACGCTCGTGCGGGAAGCGGATATGATTCTGCCGAACATCACCGAAGCGTGCTTTTTGACCGGGATCCCGTACCGGGAAACGGTGGATGAAGCGTATATCGATGCGCTTTTGGACGCGCAAACAGCGCTCGGCGCGAAGACGATCGTTCTGACCGGGGTCGGTTATACGCCGGAAACGACGGGCGTTGTCGTTTGGGAGAACGGGAAAAAGCAGTACTATTGCCATCGCAGAATCGCAAAGGGCTGTCACGGTACGGGGGACGTGTATGCGTCCGCTTTTGTCGGCGCGCTTCTTTGCGGGAAGTCGACGTATGACGCGGCGGTGATCGCGGCGGATTATACGGTTGCCTGCATCGAGTTCACGCAGGACGATCCGACCCATTGGTACGGCGTAAAATTCGAGCCGCTGCTCGGCGACTATATCCGCGCGCTGCAGTAACGCAGGCGCCGGACCATCCGGAACAAAATAACAGAGGATCTCTGAACCGCAGAGCGTTCAGAGATCCTTTTTTAATCCTGCAAGGCGTTCAATTCGTTCTGAAGGTACGCGCGGTATTCCTCGCGCAGCGCATCCGGCGCAGTCGGAACGACCTTCCCTTCGAGGGAGGAGAGCCACCCGAAGAACTGCGGCGAAACGGCGATCTTCACACGGATCTGAAAATGCGCGTCGTCGAGCTTCGTCACGGCGACGGACCGCCCGAACCGATCGATGATGACGCCGATCATGGAATTATCGCAGCGCAGCGTCACGACCTGTTCCTCGCCCGAGAACATCGAAAACGTCCGCTTCGTATAGACGGAGAGGTCCAACAACCCGAACACTTCCTTGCCAGTGCGCTTCAGATCGAGCATGGCGATGTGCGACATCTTGTCGACCCGGTAATGCTTGCAGATTCCGGATTCGGGCTCATAGGCAAGCAGATAATAGTTCTCGTTGTCCCAGATCAGCGCGTAGGGACTGACGCGGTACGATTTGCCCCCGTGCCGGAACTCCGGCTTTTTGTCGACATTGTACTGCCAGTACCGGAAGCGGATCTGCCGATCGGAAGCGATGGCGGTGTGGATCGCGTCGACGGCGTAGTAGATCGTCTCGTTCTGCGATTTATCGCGGTTCAGAACGTAGAGCTGCCGACTCAAAAGATCGCGTTCATGCCGGCTCGAAAGCGATGCAAGCTTCTGAATCAGATGCAGCGATTTCTTTTCGGAGAGGAATTTTGCGGCCTGGATCGAATCGACGAGCAGCTTCAGTTCGGCGGCTTCGAATTCCCGCGCGTTCACAAAGTATGCCGCGGTCCGACCGAGCTTTTTGAGCTCAATATCCATGCCGTAAACGCGCAGCGCTTCGAGATCGGAATAGATGCTTTTGCGCTCCGCATCGACGCCGCGGTCTTTGAGATGCGTGAGGATCTCCTCCATCGTAATCGGATGCTCCGCGTCCGTCTCTAAGAGCAGGTCGCGTAAATAGAGCAGTTTCAGTTTTTGATTTTCACCTTTTGCCATGAGCGTTCACCTTTGGGGGACGAGTTCGATCACATGCGCAGCGCCGTCCGAAACGGTAAATCGCACGTCGAATCCCGCATAATAGAATCCGTATCGCTCGGCGGGATCGTCACGATACGCGGGGCGCGGATCCTGACGCAGCGCTTCGATGAGCGCGGCGCGCTTGTCCGCCGGAATCTGCTGCTGCAGCTCGGCGGGGAAGTCCACATCGAGCGTGTACGAAAGTTGCGCTTCGGAAAACCCACCCTTCGCGTCCGGGTGGCTGTCGGTATACGGCAGATACGGCTTGATATCGTAAATCGGGGAGCCGTCCATCAGGTCTGCGCCCGAAACGATCAGCACCGTGCCGCTGTGCGGCCGGGCTTCCATGGCTTCGAGCCGGACCGAGCTCAGCCCGATCGGGTTCGGACGGAACGGAGACCGCGTCGCAAAGACGCCCATGCGCGTATTTCCGCCGAGCCTGGGCGGCTTGACCATCGGCGAGAACGAATCCTTTTCGGCGATGCCGGAAAACCCCCAGATCAGCCACAGATGCGAAAACCCGTCGAGCCCGCGAAGCGCGTTCACATCGCGGTATTCCGGTTCAAACACGATCTCGGCCCGCAGGCTCGGCGTCAGCCCGCTTTGACGCGGGATGCCGAACTTCGTCGGAAAATCGGAATGCAGGATGGCGATCGGTTTCAGCTCCAACGCTTAGGCCTCCTTTCGTGCTTCGCTATGCGGCAAGCGCATTCATTATACCCATTTATTGGACAGATTGCAACCCGTTTTCCACCAGATTTCTCCCGCTTTGCCAACGATTTTGCCTCCGGTACAGAAAAAGGGACACCCCATTTTGGGCGTCCCAGAAAAACGGATCCGGTTTACCCTTCGTGCGCATCGAAGAGCATCCAGCCGAGCCCGGCGGGCGTTTTCAGCGCGGTTCCGCAGTAGCGGCATTCCTTGCTTCCGACGATCGGCAGCGGCGCGCCGCAGTTCGGGCAGTTGAACGTCTTTACTTCCGCGGCGGGATTGTCGGTATACGCCGCAATGTATTTCAGCACCAGTCGGCGCTGCCGGACCGCGCCGGCGGTGTCGGTAAACTGCACGGCGGCCTGATAGGTGAGCATCCGGTCGAGCCCGGCGATCTCATACGCATGCAGCGCGACGCGGTGTACCGCAATGCCTCCCTGTACGTCGGAGGGCAGCGAGAAGGAGAATGCTTCCAAAAACGACTGCACGGTCCCGTCCGCAAAGCAGGGCTTTCCCTCGATCCCGCTTTGGTAGTAGGCGACGGCGTCCCGTGTGACGCGTTCGGCAATCAGCGCGCTGTTGTATTCGGGAAAGTCGCGCAGCACCTGTGGGAGCAGCACCGATTCCATCGATGAGAGCGAACGCGGCTTCTCGGATTCGGACTCCATCGCGGGCATCAACGCAAGCTCCGAAAACAGCCCGCGTAAAAAGCCGCCGAAGAATTGAATCAGTCTGCGGCCGAGCACGGTCAGCCCGAAAACGATGCCGAGTCCGCCGAGCACAATGAGAAGAATTCCCCACCAAGTCATGTTGCGTATCCCCTTTGCAATCTTTTCTTTAGTTTGTACGCTTTTGACGAAATTGTCAAGAGGGATGTCGGGAAATGCGAGCGGGCGCTTTTGGGGCAAAAGGGATCGGAATGCTGCGAATTCTTACTATTTCGGGAACGGCTTGCATAAAGTGGTATATATCCGGATGAAAACGGAAATGCTTGAAGGTACAAAGCAGAAAGGAAACGATCTATGAAAAGAACGCATACCGGCTGGAGTGCCGAGGAAGACAAATTGCTGCTGGACGCCGTACGAAGCGCAAAGAACGCGCACACCTCCCTGCAGGCGGCGTTCGAAACGGTAGCCGACGTGACCGAGCGCCGCCCGAACAGCGTGCGCAACCGCTATTATGCCGAGCTGCGCGATGCGAAGAAGAGCGAGCCGCTGTTCCAACCGTTTACGGATTCCGAAAGCGACGCGTTGATCCGCGCCGTGCTGCTTGCCCGTGCGGGCGGACGATCCGTGCGTGCCTGCACGCTCGAACTGGCGGGCGGCGATACGCGGCGGATGCTGCGGTATCAGAACAAGTACCGCGCGATGCTGAAAAACTGCCCCGACCGCATCCGCGAGATCCGGGAGATCCTCGCCAAAGAAGGCCATGAAACGCCCGATCCCTATACGCCCGATCCCCATCTGCCGCGCGTGGGCCGACCGCCCAAAACCCCGATCCCGGCGACGGCGATCCGCCGCCTGCTCGACGCGCTGTACGACGACCTGCTTGCCTTGAGCCGCGGCGAAGTTTCCTGAATGTGCGCGTTTCTTCTTCCTCCCTCAGAAGCCTTCGGGCTTCTTTTTTACGATTGCGTGCTTGCAAACGGAAAGCGGTATGCGGTATACTGACCATATATCATCCAAGGAGAATTTTTCCATGATCCGCCGTGCCGAACCGAACGATATCCCCGCCATCTTACGCCTTTTGGATCAGGTGAACCGCGTGCATTACGAGGGGCGCCCCGATCTCTTCCGCCGAGCGACCAAGTACGGCGAGGCAGAGCTTGGGGAACTGCTGATCGATCCCGCCGCCCCGGTCTTTGTGGAGACGGATCCGTCCGGCGCGATGCGCGGGCATGCGTTCTGCCAAATTCAGGAGACGGTCGGCAACCGGTTGCTGTGCGACTGCAAAACGCTGTATATCGATGATATCTGTGTCGATGAGGCGGCGCGGGGGAACGGGGTCGGAACGGCGCTGTACCGGTTCGTCGAAGCGTACGCAAAGGAGATCGGCTGCTATCATCTGACGCTGAACGTCTGGTCGTGCAACCCCGCCGCGGCTGCGTTCTACGCGCATATGGGGCTGATTCCCGAGAAGGTGACTTTGGAGCGGATTCTGTAAAAAACGGGCGGATCGTCCATGGCATGCGGACAAGTATGGCAAAGTTGTCCCCACTTTTACGAATCCACAACATTTTCACAGAAATTTGCGAAGAAACCCCTTGCAATTTTTTCAAATTCATTGTAACATAAATTGACTAAATATGAAGGAGGCATTTTGCCATGTCTGTAAAAGTTGCTATTAACGGTTTTGGTCGTATCGGTCGCTTGGCTTTCCGCCAGATGTTCGGCGCGGAAGGTTATGAAATCGTTGCCATCAATGACCTCACCAGCCCTGCGATGCTCGCTCATCTGCTCAAGTATGATACCGCGCAGAAGGGTTACTGCGGCGTCATCGGCGAGAACAAGCACACCGTGGCTTCCAAAGAGCCCGTGTTTGAAGAAGACGACAAGACCGTGACGGTTCCCGGCTCCATCACCGTGGACGGCAAAGAGATCACGATCTATGCGGAACCCAAAGCGCAGAACCTGCCGTGGGGCAAGCTCGGCGTAGACGTCGTGCTCGAGTGCACCGGTTTCTACACCAGCAAGGCCAAGTCGCAGGCGCATATCGACGCCGGCGCCAAGAAGGTCGTTATTTCCGCTCCCGCGGGCAATGACCTGCCGACCATCGTTTACAACGTCAACAACGGCATCCTCAAGAAAGAGGATACGATCATCTCCGCAGCGAGCTGCACGACCAACTGCCTCGCGCCGATGACCAAGGCTCTGAACGACGCGTTCCCGATCGTTTCCGGCATCATGACCACCGTTCATGCGTATACCGGCGACCAGATGATTCTGGATGGCCCGCATCGTAAGGGCGACCTGCAGCGTGCTCGCGCAGGCGCAGCCAACATCGTTCCGAACAGCACCGGCGCAGCGAAGGCGATCGGCCTCGTTATCCCGGAACTGAACGGCAAGCTGATCGGCTCCGCACAGCGCGTCCCGGTAGCCACCGGTTCCACCACGATCCTCGTCGCGGTTGTGAAGGGCAAGGACGTCACCAAGGAAGCGGTCAACGCGGCAATGAAGGCGCAGGAGAGCGAGTCCTTCGGTTACACGACCGAGAAGCTCGTTTCGAGCGACATCATCGGCATGACCTACGGCTCCCTGTTCGATGCGAACCAGACCATGGTTCAGAAGATCGATGAGGACACCTATCAGGTTCAGGTCGTCGCTTGGTATGACAACGAGAACTCCTACACCTCCCAGATGGTCCGCACCATCAAGTACTTCGCGGAGCTGTAAGACACGGCAAAACGCCATCAAGGCATACGAAAGCCGCCCGAAAAGGGCGGCTTTTTTGTGTAATCGTTCGTATTGCGGCGTTGCTGCGTTACTCGATATAATCCCGCAAAATCCCCCCAAACTTCGCCTTCAAAAAATACCGATACTCCGGATGCGCGGCGGCTTCCCGGTACTCGTTTGGGATCGTGCGGCGGTTGAAGGCTTCGATGCGGTCGCGGTTTTCGGCGTAGCGCAGAACGGTGATCAGGCCTTCGCGCTCGGCCTTCAGGATCGCTTCGAGCGCGTCGGGGACGAGCTCGCAGGACGCGACGGGCACCGGCGTTTCGCTGACCGCGGCAAACGGAATGGAAACGTCGAAGTCCGCGCGGGGAAAGTCTGCCACGGCGTAGATATAGCCGGGTACGCCCGCGTAGGCTTCGACAAGCGCGTTCGGGTAGTATTCCTGTATCTGCAGGCGGCCGTCCTGCGTGAAGCCGTACGGCCCCCATTTCTGCCATGGGCCGGTATGGGCAAAGCCGGTTTCGCGGCAGAATGTTTCGATCGCGTTGGAGAGATAGACCAGCACGTTTTCGCGCTTTTCGGAAAAGTACAGCAGCGGGCGGCCGTGGTTCGATACGCGCGGTTCCAAGGTCGTGATGCCCGGCGTGGGGGATGCGTGGTAATACATGCGGCCTCCTGCAAGCATCAAAGAATCTGTTCCATGCCGACCTTTTGCGGCACAAGCCCCATGCGCTCATAAAAGCGCAAGGCGTTCGGGTTGCAGCTCCACACGTTCAGCGTCAGGTTGTAGCAGCCGAGCGAGCGCGCATAATCCCGCACATGCGTATACAGCGCCTTGCCCACGCCCCGGCCGCGCGCGGCCTCGTCCACGCAGATATCGTCCACATACAGCGTTTTGCGGTCGCGCAGCAGACGGTCGTTCTGCACGGTTTGGATTTGACAGAAAGCATGTCCCAAAATCGCACCATCCTCGTCATAGACGAACACCGGCGCATCATCGTTCGAAAAGATGGCGGCAAGGTCTTCGGCGCCGTACTTGGTGGCAAGGCGGAACAGGTCGGGTCTGCCTTGGTGGTGGACAAGGTTCACCTGCCGAAGCAGCCGCAGCACGGCGGGGATATCGCGCGGCTTGGCGCGGCGAATCGTGGTCATAGAAGGCTCCTTTATGCAAAAAAGGACGGTCGCCTGCGAAGGGCAGACCGTCCTTATGAAATGCGCATTATGCGAACTTATGATAGATCGCGCGGATCGTGTTCTCGAAATCGCGCTGCTCGACGCCGATGATGATGTTCATTTCGCTGCTGCCCTGGTCGATGATGCGGACGTTGATATCCGCCTCGGAGAGCGCGTCGAACAGGCGGGCGGCGGTACCTCTGGCGCGAACCATGCCGATGCCGACGGTGGCGACAAGCGCGATACAGCTTGCGATTTCGACGGTATCCGGCACACATTCCGCCATGATGTCGTGGTAGATCGCATCCATCTTGCCCTTCAGCTGCGTATCCGCGGCCACGACGCCCATCGTATCGACGCCGCACGGCATGCACTCCACCGAAACATTGTGCTTGGCAAAGACGCCGACGAGCCGGTAGGCAAAGCCGGGCTCGCTGTTCATGTTGTCCTTTTGGAGCGTGATAACGGTATACCCGCGGCTGCCCGCAATGCCGGTCAGCACGGAACTGCGCTCCACCGGCGCCATCACGTCCGGCACGATCATCGTGCCCTTGACCTCCGGGCGGTTCGTGTTGCGGACGTTGATCGGGATACGCGCCTTGCGCACCGGGAAGATCGAATCCTCATGCAACACGCCCGCGCCCATATAGCTGAGCTCGCGCAGCTCGGTATAGGTCACGGTGTCGATCACGCGAGCCTCCGGCACGATGCGCGGATCGGCCATCAAAAAGCCGTCCACGTCCGTCCAGTTTTCGTAAAGATCGGAGTCGGTCGCGCGGGCGACGATCGCGCCCGTGATATCGCTGCCCCCGCGGGAGAACGTGCGCAGACTGCCGTCGTGCCGTTTGCCGTAAAAGCCCGGAATCACGACGCGGTCATACTGCGTCAGCACGCGCGCCCGCGCCTGCGTCGCTTCGTCGTCGTAGGTGCCGTCGTCGTGGAAGCAGATCAGCTCGGCGGCGTCCACAAAGCGGAAGCCGAGATAGTCCGCCATCAAAAGCGCGTTGAGGTATTCCCCGCGCGAGGCGGCATAGTCCGGACTGGCGCCGTTTTCGATGATGTGGCGAATGTCCGCAAGCTCGCTTTCTAAATCGACCCCAAGTCCGAGCCGGTCGCGGATCTGCAGATACCGACGCTCGATGCGGCCGAACACGTTTTCAATCGAAGCGCCGCTTTGCGCCACGCGCTGACACTCATACAGCAGGTCGGTGATCTTGTCGTCGCCCTTATACCGCTTGCCGGGCGCGGAAACGACGACATACCGGCGCGTCGGGTCGGCTAAGATAATGTCTTTGACTTTACGGAACTGTCCGGCGTCGGCCAACGAGCTGCCGCCAAATTTGACTGTTTTGATCATAGATTCTCCTCATGGGGGATGGAAATTGCATCTGCGGTGCAGCCGAACCTAAGCGATTTTGCTGCATAGAGCCTTTACGGCTCTATGCGTCTGCACTCCAGATAATACCGCTTTTCGTTTGCTTCGCCCATCGAGAACGTCTTGCGCGGCAGAGCGCCGTCGTAAATGACGGTCGGGAACAGCTCGCTCTTTTGCATCGCGGGCAGCAGGAAGCCCATTGCGTCGGGCTTGTTCGACAGGTTCTTCACCACGTCGTCGCCGTGGATATAATCGACCTCGGCCTTGGTTTCCTTCAGCAGCGCGTCGATGGCGTTTTGCAGCGTGCCGACGGCAAGCTGCTGCTTCGGGCCGGTCACGGTCAGCGTGCCGCATTGCCCGTCGGTGAAGAACGGGATCACATGCGTTTCGCCGCCCGCGGCGGGCTTGGCTTCGCCCCACGATACGGCTGCGCCGCCGTTTTGCGCGGCGAGCTTTTCGGCAAGCGCCTCGATGCCGGCTTTGCCGCCGCAGCCGAAAACGACGCGGTGGATCGGCTCAAAGACGATGCCCTTGTCATGCACATTTTCGATCTCGACGAGCGCATAGCGGGCGGGGTGGTTTTCCCGCTCGGCCTCGGGCAGCGTCGCCTTGATCTTTTCCCAGTTGGCCTTGGCGGTCGCAAAGCTGTGGTTGCCGTCGCCCATCGCAAAGAGCAGCGGCGCATGATCGCCGTACTTTTCCGTAAAGGCCGCGGGGTCGGTCAGCGCAGTCAGCGCGTTCAGTACATTTTGAATATCGGCGGGATCGTTGACGAGCCAGCCCTGAATATGCCCGCCGCCGAGCATCAGATCGGTGTCGTAAAGCGGTTCGAGCGCGGCGGCCTTCTCGGCCAGCGGCTCGATGACCGTGCACTTCGGGTCGTCGATCAGCACAAGGATATGCGGCAGCTCGACCGGCGCGCCCTCGCGGATGCGGAGCCGCGGCGGGATGCGCTCGACGATGGTGCCCTCCGTCGCGCGGATCAGCGTGGTCGAGCCCTTGCGGTAGTCGTAACATTCCAGATCGAGCGCGAGAACGAGGCCGTTGCGTGTGTTGCCCGCGGCGCTGCGGCGCACAAGCACAAAGCCGGTCGGCAGCGTTTGCAGTACGCCGTCACGCAGATATTCGCGCATCTTTTCACGGATCGAAGCAATGCGCGCCGCTTCGTCCGGCTTCCCCAAGAACGCTTCGGGCAGGATCAGATCGAGGGTAGACGGCGCCGAACCGATATAGTCGCGCGCCTTTTGCCAATAGTCGGGCTGCGAGGTGTATTGATCGCAGGCGACGACAGCCCACTTGGAGAAGTCCGTTCCCTTGGGCGGGAGCATCACATCCGGCACCAAAACGCCGATGTCGTTCTTGTACATGGTCTTTCCCCTCCGTGCTGAAAATTCGGGGACACGCCCCTAACGATATTATACGTGATTATGAGGTTGTTTGCAATAGAAAAGCGAAAAAGCCGGGAGCGGCGAAATCATGCTCGCGCGATGCAGAACCCGAAAGGGGATTCAGCTTCCCACAGGATTGCGAAGCCATCGCAAGCCCTTCGGATAGTGGTTCTTGATCGTCGTCCCGTCCGACTTGCCGAGCCCCAAGGCGTACCCCTTGTACGTCACGGCGCACCAGCCCTTTTCGGCGGAACGGGGGAGCGTTTCGCCCGAAAGGTAGCGGGCGGCTTCGGCGTCGGTCAGCGCGACCGTGCTGTGCAGCGGCAGCGGCGCGGCAAGCGCGAGCGCGTGGGCGGGCAGGAAGAATTTGCCCTTGTCCTCGCCAAGCAGCAGCCCCGCGCGGACGACGCGAAGGCCGTCCAAGGAAAACGGCAGGGCGGGAACAAGCAGCACGCGCCCGTCCTTCAGCCGAAGCAGCTGCCCCCTTGGGAGCGATACGGATGCGGCAAAGTCCGCCCATGCAGGGCATTTGTCGGACCTGCCGAGCGTGAACACGGACGGCGCGGCCTCGCCCGCGCGGGCAAACAGCGCCATATACTGCCCCTCGCCGACGGAATTGTGCGGAAACAGCTTTTGTTCGGCAAGCAGCGAAAAATCGGGATGGCCTTGCAAAAACAGCGCGGTCGTGTCCTCGTCCTCGGCGGGCGAGAACGAGCAGGTCGAATAGACGAGCCGGCCGCCGGGCTTGACGGCCTTGGCCGCGTTGTCCAGGATCCCGCGCTCACGCACGGCGCACGCCTCCACGTGCGCGGGCGACCATTCCTCCACGGCGCGCGGGTCCTTGCGGAACATGCCCTCCCCGGCGCACGGCGCATCGCACAAAACCGCGTCGAACCTTTCGGCAAGCCGGTCGCAAAGGGCTTTGGTGTCCATGTTCGTCACGACGGCGTTCGTCACGCCGAGCCGTTCGAGGTTGCCGACAAGCACCTGCGCGCGGGATGCGACGTATTCGTTGGCAACGAGCACGCCGGTGTTTTGCATCGCGGCGGCAAGCTGTGTCGTTTTGCCGCCCGGCGCGGCGCAAAGGTCGAGCACCGCCATGCCGGGGCGCACGTCCAAAAGCCGTGCCGGCGCCTGCGCGCTCGCCTCCTGCATATAGTACAGCCCCGCCGCATGCAGCGGATCGGCGCCGGGCTTGAAGCCGGACGGAACCAAAAAGCCGTCCGGGGCGCCGTCAACCGGAACAAGCGGCGCCGAAAGCAGCGGCTGCAGCGCGTCCGGCGCGACTTTCAGCGTGTTCACGCGAAGCGCGCTTTTCGGCGGCTCGTCCATCGCGGCAAGATAGGCGGGATAGGCCTGCCCGAGCTGCGATTGCATACGGGTCAAAAATTCTTGCGGAAGAACCATTTTTATTCCTTTCCGAGCGCCATTTGCACCGCTTCTCTGGCGTTCAGCAGCACCACATACGCCTCCCTGACCGGGATACCGGTCAGCGCGGCGAGCGCGTCGGCATACAGCGTGATCTGCTTACGGTGGCGCTCGGCGTGCTTTGCGGGATCGCCCTCGACATGGTCGGTCTTGTAATCGACGAGCACCCATGCGCCGTTTTCGATAAAGCACGCGTCGATCACGCCTTGCAGCAGGATCGGATCGGTGCGGTCGGTGTCCATCAGCCGGTTCGCCGGAACCGGGCGCACAAAGCTCTGTTCCCGCAAAACGCGTTCGGCGGTGAGCATCCGCCGCCACAGCGGGGAGCGCACAAACCATTGCACCGCGGCAAGGTGCGCCTTCGGCACGCCGCCGACGCTGTCGGCAAGGGCGGCAAGGGCTTCGTCCGAAACTGCCGTCAGCGGCAGTCGTTCCATGATCGCATGCACGCGCGAGCCGAGCGTTGCGCCGTCGTCGCGCTCCATAAACACCGGGTCCTCAAACGGCGCAAGCGTCTTGTCGCCGAGCGCGGTGACGGAGGTTTTGGCGGGCAGGTCGGTCACGATTTCATACGGGTAGGTCCAATCGAGCGCGTCGTGCAGCGCCTCGATATCGCCGGGCTCGGCGGCGGGCAGGGCAGGCAAGGCGGGCAGCTCGGCGGGCGCGGCAAATTCGGCCTTCGTGTGCAGCTGCGGCACCAAATAGCCGTTCAGCGCGAGCAGCAACAGCCGCATCCCGTTGTTGGCGCTGCGAAGGTTGTGCAGCGTCGGGGCGGGCAGCGACGCCAGCTTTTCCTCCGCCCCGCGGACACAGCCGCATAGAAACAGCTCGCTTCTTGCGCGCGTCATGCCGACGTAGAGCACGCGCAGCTCCTCCTGCCACGAGGCGTCCGCAATCGCGCTTTGGATCAGCCGCCGCGCATAGGTTTTGCGCTTGCAGCCGTCCGCGTCCAAGAACGTCAGCCCGACGCCGTATCGCTCATGCAGCAGCAGCGGTTCCTTCTCGTCGGCGCGGTTGAACTGTCCGCCGAGCGCGGCCAAATAGACGATCGGGAACTCCAGTCCCTTGGATTTATGGATCGTCATGATGCGCACGACGTTCGCCGTGACGGTTTGCGACGCGCCGAGATCGGCGGCCTCCGCCGCATCGTCCATGAACGCAAGGAAGCTGTGTACGCCGCCCGCGCCGGACGCGTCGAACGAGCGCGCGCGTTCGATCAGCGCATCCAGATTCAGTACGCGCTGTACGCCGCCGGGCAGCGCGCCCATGCGCTCGCGCAGCTGCGTTTCGTCAAGGATCGTTTCGAGCAGCTCCTCCATCGGCACGCGGCGGGAGAGCGAACGCCATGCGGCGAGCGTTTCGAGCATCGCGGTCACGCGCGGATCCTCGGAGGAGAGCACACATTCATGCAGCGGCACCTTCGGCCGCGCGGTTCTGAGGGTAATCAATTCCGCATCGGTGAAGCCGAAAAACGGCGACCGCATGACCGAGAGCAGCGGGATGTCCTGCCGCCGGTTGTCGAGCACGCGAAGCAGGTTCAGCACAAGCTGTACCTCGATGGCCTCGAAGTACCCGCCCGCCAGCTGCGCGTAGGCGGGAATGCCCGCGTAGGCGAGCGTTTCGGCAAACACCGCCGCATGCTTTTTGCCGCGCAGCAGGATCGCAAAGTCCCCGTAGCGCGGGGCGCGCGTTTCGCCGGTCTTGCTGTCGAAAAGCGGTCGGTTCATGCGCTCGGCAATCGCCCCTGCGATCAGCCGCGCCTCGCCCTCGGCGTCGGAGGTGGATTCCTCGTCGGCGTCGGTCTTTTTTTCGAGCACGTGACATTCGACCGCGCCGCCCGTTTCGCTGCTCCCGCGATAGAGCCGCGCCGCCGCGTCGTATTCGATTCCCGCAATCGGCTCGCGCATGATCGTTTCAAACACGCGGTTGACCGCGTCGATCACGGCGCCGCCCGAACGGAAGTTTTGTTTGAGGTCGATGCGCGTCCCCGCTTCACCGGTGAACGTGCGGCACTTTTCCAAAAACAGCTTCGGCTCGGCCTTGCGGAAGCGGTAGATCGACTGCTTCACGTCTCCGACGAAAAATTCGTTGTCCGCGCGGGCGATGCGGTTTAGGATCGCCTCCTGCACGCGGTTGCTGTCCTGGTATTCGTCCACGATCACGTATTGAAAGCGCGACCGGTATTCGGCGGCGATCCGGTCGTCCTGCAGAATCGCAATCGTCATGTGTTCCAGATCATCAAAGTCGAGCGCCGCCCGCTGCCGCTTTTCCTCGGCAAACGATTCGCGGAACGTGCGCACCAAAGCGAACAGCGGCACGATCAGCGCCGCGCCCGCCCGCTGCGTTTGAAACAAGGCTTCGGCGTCGGTCTCATATCGCTCGATCTGCGCCTTGATCAGCTTGACGGTCGCGGATTTCGCGTCCTTCACGGCGTCGGCTTCCTCCGGGGAAAGGCCCTTGAGAGACGGCAGGTTCCACTTGGTCGGGATCGCCGCAAGCGCCTGCCCGTAGGCCGCGCGGTCGGTCTGCAGCAGCGCGCCGCGCGCATGGGTCAAAAGATCGTCTAACTTTTGCAGCGCCTTGTCGAACGCGGGCGGGAGCAGGTCCCGTGCGTCGTTCAGCTCCGCAAGGGAAAGGGTGAGTTCGTTTTTGTCCGACGCCAGCTCGTCGGCAAGGAGCGCGTCGAACGCCGCCCGGTCGGTCAGCGTCGATTCGGTTTTATGAAGCCACGCGTCCGGGTCGGGATCGGCGGACAGGAACCGGTCGATCTGATCGAGTGTCGAGATGAGCGCGTTTTCGCCGTTGAACCCGCCGATCAGCGCGCGATACGTTTCGGGCTGTTCGGCGGCAAGGCCGGATAGAACGCGCTCGCGCACCTCGCGGCGCAAAACCGCGCTTTCGGTTTCGTCGAGCATCTTTGCGGCGGGGGACAGGCCGACGCGGAAAAAGTGCCGGAACACGACCTTCGAGCAGAACGCGTGCATCGTCGAGATGTTCGCGCTTGCGACGCGCTGCGACTGGTCGCGTAGATAATTCTTGGCTTGTGCATCTGTCGCCTCTGCCGCCGCCGTTTCAAGCCGCGCCGCGATACGGGTTTTCATCTCGCCCGCCGCCGCGCGGGTAAAGGTCAGAATCAGCATCCGGTCGATCGGACAGCCGTTTTGCACAAGCCGGTAAACGCGCTCTGTCAGCACGGAGGTCTTGCCTGCGCCCGCGGCGGCGGAAACGATCACGTTGCCGGCGGCGTCGATGGCGCGCTGCTGATCGGGATTCCACTTCACGGCAATTACTCCTTTCCGGTCAGCAGGTCGTCCAGCTCGACCTTTTTGACCCATCGCGTTTTGCAGCCGGTCTGCTTATCGAAGCGGCACACGCTGCCGTAGGGACACCACATGCAGGCGGTTTCGGTCGGGAACAGGTCGGCGCGCCCCGTCAGGATGCCCTTGGCCTGCCGCGCCGCAATGCGCTGCGCGGCCTCGATGATCTCGTTCAGCCGTTCGCGCGAGGCCGCCGCGCCGGTGATCCCGCCGTCCTTGGTGCGCTTTACGTTATAGAGCAGCGTGGATTTGGCTTCCATGCCGCTATCGCTGGCCGCTATCGCTTCGTCGTCGGACGCGGTCAGACCGTATAAAAGATGCTGCGGCGTTTCGCCCGGCTCCGGCGGGTCGAGCGTCAAGGGCATATAGTACAGCCCCGCCGGATCGCCGCCGAGCGTTTTTGCCGCGCCGAAGTACAGCGGCAGCTGCAGCGATTCGCCGGAAAGCAGCTTGGTCGGGTCGAACTTGCGTTCGCGCCCCATTTTATAGTCGATAATGCGCAGCAGGCGGCCGTCCCGCGTCTGATCGACGCGGTCGATCTTGCCGTAAATGCGGATGCGCGTGCCGTCGTCGAGCGTGAGGTACAGCGGCGGGAACGCGTCGTCCATGCCGAACGAAAGCTCGGTTGCGGCGACCTCGAACCGGCCCGCGCGCAGCTGCGTCACAATCGACCTTGCGGCATACCGCACGGTGCGCAGACGCAAAAACAGCGATTCCTTCAAGCGCGGATCGCGCGAAAAGATGCCGTCGTTATGCGAAACGAGCAGCGGCGGCAGGATCGCGTCCAAAATCGCGTCCACCTCGGCGTCGGTGATCGTCGCCCATGTATACGGCCCGGCTTTTACGGCCTTCACAAATGCGTCGAGCGCGTCGTGCAGGAACGTGCCGGCGTCGGACGCCTTTTCCTCGGCGGTCTTGCGCTCCTCGGCGCAAAGGCCGTACTTCACATACTGCGCAAACGGGCAGCGGGCGTATTGCTCCAGGCGGCTTGCGCTCATCGACGGGGCTTTGCCGTACAGCGCCCTTGCGGTCTCCTTGCCGAACGGCGCGGGCGAGCGGCTTTCGGCTTCGCCGCGCCACAACGCTTCGGCGGCGTCGCGGTAGGCGGGATCGTCTGAAAACAACTGCAGCAGCGGCGGGAGCAGCGGGGTGCAATGCCCGTCCTGCTTATACAGCGCGATCTGCTCGGCCAGCATCGAAAACGCGACCGGCTTGCTCATCGGCAGCGCGCTCAGCGCCGTCATGCCGACGCGCTCGGTATTTTCGGGGAACAGGCGTTCGACGGAATGGAGCAGCGGCGCTTTGCTCAGCTCGCTTGTGCCGTCCGAGAACGCATGGGTAAAGACGATCTGCCGCTTGGCCTTGGACAAAAGCGCATACAGCGCGAGCCGGTCGGACGCGGCCTCAACTTCGGTGCCGCCCCACACGGACAGGCCGAGCGAGCGCAGCGTTTTCAGCTCCTCGTCGTTCAATAAATCGTCGTCGGTGTGCGACGGCGGGAACACGCCCTCGGTACAGCCGAGCACAAACAGCGTGTCCACCGGCGCAAGCCGCGTGCGGACGAGGTCGCCGAGCGACACCTGATCGCCGCGTCCCGGCAGGATGCCGACCGAAAAGCCCGAAAGCCCCTCCTCGAGCAGCATCGGAAACTCTCGCTGCTGCACCGGTGTATCGCCGAGCACGGTGTAAAGCTGCACGAGCAGCGCCTTGATCGTTTCCCAGATCTGGGAGAACAGCTCGGCGTCGCTTGCGTGGCCCTCGGCAAGCAGCGTCTGCGCTTCGGCCTCGAGGGCGGTTTTGAGATCGTTCGCTTCGAGGTACGTCCACAGCGCCTTGACCTTGTCCGCGGCGCTTTGGCTGTGCATGGCCTCCTGCAGGGGGCCGAGCGTGTCCCAAAGCCGTGCGCGCGCCGTCTCGGCCTCGGGCGGGATCGTGCCGAGCGTGAACGGGCTTTTCAGCTCGCTGCCGTAGACGCCGTAGCGCAGCACGTAGTTTTCAAAGATCTCGGCGTCCGCTTGCGAAACGCCCGCATAGCCGCTTTTCAAAAGCCGCAGTACGTCGCGCATCGGAAAGCCGAGGCACGCGCACCGCGCGGCGGACAGGACAAAGTCGGTCGCGGCAAGACCGGTCATCGGGCGTGTCGCGTCGTAAAACAGCGGGATATGCCGCCGCTCGCATGCGCGGCGCATCAAGGGGCCGTAGGCCGAAAGCTCGCTGGCAACGACGGCGATATCCGAAAAGCGTTTGCCGCCGCGCACCAGCTCCAGTATGCGGTCGCACACCAAGGCGACCTCGGTTTGCCGATCCTTGGCGGCAAGAATCTCCACCGCGTCGGTCGATTCGGCAAAGGGGACGGGGGCGGCGGAAAAAAGCTGCGCCGTCAGATGGTCGAGCGCGGGCGTCGTCGCGGCGCCCTGCAGCTGTACGGTATACAGCGGGATCCCGCCCTCGCACGCGCGGGTCAGCCGATCTGCAATAGCGGCGTCGGGCGCAAACAAATCAAACAGGTTCGGGTCGCCGGTCTGCCGCAGCGTGAGCGTGACGGACTTCGAGACGCGCAGAATTTCGAGCAGCAGCCGGAACGCCTGCTCGCGCGGACGGTCGAAATCGTCCACGTAGACGAAGCAGTCCTTCACGAACGAATCCTTGATCAGCGGCAGCGCGACGGTCATCAGGTCGTTGGAGGTCAGATACCGGCGGGACAAAAAGGCTTCGCTTTCGCGGTAGAGCACCGCAAAGTCCCCGAGCTT
>JAEEGL011847104.1_pt1 | contig 23731 bp, 18 predicted proteins | sample 9134231 | NCBI WGS metagenome assembly JAEEGL01 (sample SAMN16246548, study PRJNA631951) | gut metagenome | biome: gut microbiome; feature: rumen; material: fiber-attached | host: Bos | place: Iran: Karaj | collected 2018-10 | reverse complement strand
CTTCAGCACGGCGTCGATGACGGCCTCTACCGCCGAGGTGTCGAAGAAGTTCTTCTGCGTGTCGTAGTTGGTGGGCGCGGCGATGACGACGTAGTCGGCATCTTTGTAGCCTGCCTCCTGGTCGAGGGTCGCCTTCAGGTGCAAAGGCTTGGTGGCCAGGTATTCCTCGATATAGTCATCCTGGATGGGTGACTTCTTACGGTTCACCATGTCGACACGCTCGGGGACCACGTCCACCGCGGTGACTTCATTATGTTGTGCCAGCAACGTGGCGATGCTCATGCCGACGTAGCCGGTGCCTGCAACGGAGATTTTCATTGAGTTGAGAGTTTAGTGTTGAGAGTTGAGAGTCAGTGGGGAGTTGAGAGTAGTTAGTTGAGGTTGAGGTGGAGCGAGCCCGATAAGGGCAACGCGGTGAGAATTGAAAGTTTAGAGTTGAGAGTGTAGAGTTGAAAGTCAGTGTGAAGTTTAGAGTTGAGAGTAGTAAGTTGAGAGTCGAGGGTGCGAGCCCGATGAGGGCGACGCACAAAGATTTATTATAGATTTGCGGAAGATTTGTTTCCCTACTCCTCCTCACGGCTCCGCCCCGTCAGTCACAATTTGTGGTGGCAAGAGGCTAGATCTCATGGTTTTACGGACTCACCTAAACACTGGCTTTATTGGTTTTTGGTGGTCCGATTTGGAATTTGAGGACAAAGATAGTAAATTTAGTTGAGAGTTTAGTGTTTAGTGTTTAGAGTCAGTTATGAGTTGAGAGTTTAAAGTTTAGAGTTTAGAGGCGGTGGGTAGTTTAGAGTTGAAAGTTGAGAGGCCTGGCAGAAGGATGGTGGCGTTAATAGGACGGGGCGGATGAGGGGGATGATGGTTAATATGGGTTTGGAGGATGGCATTGAGCAACAATAGAAGTGGGCGCGGGGTTCACAAAGTTAAGGTTAGTTGTATTTGGCCAAGATAAGGCAATACTATCCAAAGATAAAGGGGAGGACGAGCTTGAAATTGAATGAGCTAAAAGCATTCGTTGTTTCTTATATATGCGTTAGATTTGCTGGGAATTGAAAAAACATTAAATTTATACAATCCCATGCAATTTTCCATACAGTTCTTTGAGGTCAAGACATCCACAGGCCAAGGCTGGACATTCATTATTGAGATCCACATTAAACTTTGCTTTTCCTCCTTTCCCAAAATCCCTATAATTTGAGGTAAAGAAGAAAGCTTCCTTGGTTATAGGCAACTCGGACACCAGTTTCAAGAAGGAAGCCCATAGGTAGCAGTCTTTATAAGACTCTTTTCCGCCTGAAGGCTTTTCGTAATTCCTCACCCTATAGTCCGCCGCCGCCATGAAGATGTTTTCTTGCCTAATGGCAATGGTGTTTTTACAAATAGAATTGGCGGCTTCCTCGCATCGCTTACAGCATTCTAGAAGGTCGATGGCTGAAGTAACCCTGTGCTGTTTATGAGTGTTCAACATATAGGCTGATAAAGTCTTAACTTCTGCCTGATATCTCTTGGTCTGATCATCTACTTTTTTCAATTCATTCGCAAAATGCTTGTCAAATTCTGTTCTAACCAGTTCTGATGTTACTGAGATTACTTTACCCTCTCTTATCCACTGGGCAATGTCTTCGTAATTCTCTAAAGTATGGATATTTAACTTTTCTCTATCCATCTGCGGGATTCGGATAATATCCACCAATGCGCAAGTATCCCAAAAGATTATAGGCTTATCTGAAGGAATCTTTACCTTAATCTGAGATGACCATATAGAAATCTTAACCTTCATGTGCCTCCTCCTTATATTTGTCCAGTAACTCTACTGAATACTCAAAGTTTATCGCCATCTCCTCAATGGATTCATTATAACCTGATGGCCAGTGGCAATCTTCTGACAGCCATTGGCTAAAATCGTCCATGGTAAGAAAATTCGACTGTTCCTTGGTTGCATAGGAGATAAGGAAATTAAGCCAATTCTTCAAATCCGAAGGATGACTAATTGGAGCACTTTTGTTGCAAGTATCCTGCCAGAGATTAAGTAGCTGATATGTCTCAGGGTGAAGATAACTCTCCAAATGCTCTTCCTCTCCTGTTAGAAAGCATTGCATTGTGTTGGGGTCTATAAACCTATGGATAACTTCATCAAAGAAGACTGTTAAAATATGGTTATAATGAGTAATGCCCAGATGACCATTGACTTCGGAGTTGATATTCGTTACGGTCAGTCCTTCCTTGCCTATTATCACCCATACACGACTCTCGAACAAATCAGCTTTTTTTGTCTTGAAACAGCCCACCTGGCTTTGCTCCTTAAAAAGCGTCTTAGCATAGTTGGCCGTTTCAAGCTTGCTAAAAGAGAACACTTTTGAGGATGTATTCTTCATCCTTTCCAGCATATCCTCCAACTGCCGCTGGTTTTGTGCTGTAACAATAAGATGCTGATATTTCTTCATATCCTTATCCTTTTTACAAACCTGGGTAATCTATCAAACTGGCATATTGCTGATAATCCCTTTGTAACTTATGAACAAAGTCTCGCTTCAAGTTGAGAACTTTATTCAAATCATAACAGTGACCATTGGAACAATGGTAAGCTTCTATGGAATCATACAACTCTACTCGTAATTGCAGCCCACATTGAGGGCAAATAGGCCAGAAATCATCCATCTCATAATGACCGGTTTCCTCATTTAGTTTCCAAACCCATTGAAACTTAAAACCCATATAGTCTTCCTCTGTGTGATTCAAAAAGGCAAATTTGCTCTTTCTATTATTTATCATCAATAAAACGATGAAATAGGCCACAATAATTACCACAAGGAAATACCATAACGGTATCTCAGCAGTGATAATATTCTTTAAAAAACTCAGTATTCCTTCTGATTTCTTTATCATGCCCACTATTAAGGCATAAAGTATATTTCCAATTACTCCCGTTATCACTCCAACATATAATTCACGTTTTGTCATTATCTTTTTTTGTTCTATTTTGTCAACTATTAATTCTCCATTCCCGCCTTTCACTTTTTCTTCAAGTTCAATTAAGCCTCATTACTACCACACTGACCATCTGAAACAAATCTTCGTGTTTTGAAATATTCAATTCCACACCTTGTCGTTGACTTGTTTTGAGATTATGGTAGGATTATACTTCGATTATAGGTGCTAACCGTAATACTCTTTATACTACTTATTAAATTAATGTTTAGAGTTAAGAGGCCGTGGTAAGTTTAGAGTGGAAAGTTGAGGAGTTAGTGTCTAGGGCAGAGCAGGTGCTAGAATAGTTTATTCAAATCGACTGGAAGACCCGTAGCCTTCATCTCCCTCGCCACATCAAATTGCCATCGTTTGGCATCGTCAAGGGTGATATAAACCACCCCGCTCAAGTCTCCGGGAATTTCCACCCCTTCCTCGACAAGTGCAACAACACGTTTCCTGCCCAATAACCCGCACATCAAACCGTGCTCAAAAACCACATTCTGACGAGCCCTGGGCTTTAAATCGGATTCTTCAACAGCCTTACCCTCGTCGCATCTCGTGTAAAGGACAATGGCGAAAGCCACATCGCTTGATTCCCGAAACAGTTTTTCAATAATGGTATCGCCCATATTGGGTTTCTTAAACAAAATCACAGGGTCAAATCCAAGTTGGCTGACAAGGAGCTCGACTTCGTTCCTTGTGTTATTGTCATGACCATGAACAATGAAAACCTTTTTTGATTTAGAAACATCTGGTTTTTTGTCTAAAGGAGTGTTTAAAACATTCGACTTTGGGAGTAAAGGTAATTGATCTATCAATCGTTCCAACGCCGCTATCTTTCGATTGATTTTCTTATAATACTCTTCCATCACATCCTCATGGCCCACAAGGAGCTTTTCGCCGGCACCATCGTATTCCCGCTTATATTCGTTTTCTGGAATATCAAAGGCTTGTTTCAACAACTCACTATTGTAACCCGTCCATTTCTGGTACTCCTTCTTGAAAGCTTCTATTTCTTGCTTGTTGTATTGCCGCTCTTCTTGACTCACAAAACCAAAACCAGCATAACCAGACAACCCGTAAGGTGTTGTGTTACGAGTCACTTTGATATTGAGTAATTCTTTGCCCAAAACTATTCTGTTTTCCAATGCCGATTGAAACTTATCAGCGGGCATGATCAAACAAGCTTTACGAGGTTCTTCTATAGTATTAGCTTTCTTGCTCATTATGGGAAGTGTAGAGTTGAGAGTATAAGGGTTAGAGTCGGTTGAAAAGTTTATGGTTGTTTGGGTTGGCCTTGCCTGATATGTGAAATATCAGATGCCAACGCCTTAAAGCGTGACGTTTCTAAAACGCAAGTTCAGGTTCCCTTTGTTTTCCTAACGAACTAACCAGCCCTTCAATATTGACCCTTGAAGTTTGCCGTTGTTTTCCCATCATTTGTGCTCCTTTGGCTACCAAGATCGGATTGCCCTTGGCTGAGTCGGGAAGTTGGGCATAGAAAGGAACGAATAAGGATTTACCCATACTAATGGTCTTAAGACCAGCATCCAAACTGCCGCCCGTGTCACCCGCCTCAACCACAAACACGGTGTCGCTTAAAGCTATTATGGTGTTGTTGCGTTGCATGGCACGCGAGGCCATCCAACCAACGTTCGGCATAAACTCGCTAACCACAAGCACACGATTCCAATCCCAGTCATCACGAATATCTTTCTTCACACGAAATGCATCGATACCTTCAGGCAAGACAATTATCGTACTGCCTCCACTCCTCAATGCTGCGCTATGGGCAGCCATATCCACGCCATTTGCGTAGCCCGACACAACACAAATGTCAAGCTCGGCCAACTGACTGGCACAATCATTGGCAATCCACAGTCCCTTCTCCGAAGCCTTACGGGAGCCACAAAACCCCACCTTCAACTTATTAAAGAGGCTAAGGTTTCCGATGCAAGAAAGTACCGTCGGAGTGTTTTGACGAAGAAATGCTATCAGTACTTGGGGGTATTGTGGTGCCGGTAAGGTTAGATATTCTACCTCGGGTGTATGTTGGCTTAGCACATAGGACATGTCGAACTCGCGCTGTTGTTCCTCCGTTAACTGCAGCCTGATATTCATCTCCAACTCGCTTGCCGTGCTCACCTTGTTTTGAATGGAAAACAGTATACGGTTGGTCTGTACAGTTCCCACACCTTTCACAGCGAGCAGCCTGTAAATCACTTCAACGGTATCTCTACTAGTCCAATCCATAATTATACTTGGTCAGTTTCCTAGCGACTTCACCAAAGTCATGCCAAACACTCTTTTGGCTCCTGCATCTTTCATTCGCATGGCAATATATTGCAGCGTCACACCAGATTGATACATGTCATCAACCAAGAGCACGGTCTTTCCATTTAGATCCGTGTCTTCTTCAAACCACAATCCCCATGCCTGTATCATGTCCAATTTCTCTTCAGCTGTCGTCACATCTTTCAAGCTACCTGATTTGTTCTCCCAACCTATCTGATTTGATATGTCGACAAAATTAAATCCGTTCAAACTTCCAATGATTTCCTTCATAAAAGGTTTGCTGCTCGGAACGGCACAGATATAGTCTGCAAATTTGAAGTAAGGCAAATCCTCCAAACGCCGCTGCATTTCAACCGCCAAAGCTTCTTTGTCAACAGAAACATCTGTACTGTCTGCACGGTACTTTACCTTGAACTCATGCTCACCTAAAGCTGTTCTTATGCCCGGTTCTGTTTCATGCATCGACAACGCCACAGACAAGTCAAGGGTATCGCGCAGAAACACCAAGTCTTTGACTTGTTCAATGAAACCCTCCACTTGAAGGAACTCGTTTTCAGAGAAGATCTGTCTATAATATCCACTACCGAACTTTGAAGCAAAAAGAAAGCTATCCATAGACAGGCTCTTCCTGGCGATGCAATCGAAAGGCTCATTAAAGGGTAAAACCAAGCGTCCAACAACATTTCCCTTGCCTTCAACTCTCCGCAATGCATTCCTATGATAAGTGGCAAAATGTATCCGCTTCGGGTTTTCATCTTCAATGAAATCCCTAATCACTTCTAAATCCACTTTCTTTTGTGGCACTTTTCTGAAAATCAAATCCATTGCTTGCTTGTTGTTTTTCCCCATCCTTGTATTCAACAAACTCCAACGGCGTTGTCATGGTGTTTGCAGTATCTATGGCTTTCAAGAAAAATCCTCTTCTCACAGCTCCGCCCCGTCAGTCACATTTCGTGGTGACAAGGGGCTGAAACTCATTGTTTTACAGACACACTAAAACACGGGGATTACTGGTTTTTGGTGGTCCGATTTAGATTTTGCGTACAAAGATAGCGAAAAAAAGGTGTCGTTGTTACATTATTATTGGAAAAAAACAAGGATTTTGACAATTATGCCTTATCGTCTTCTTCCCTATCCAAATCAATCCCCATGTTTTCACAAATGCTAATGATGGCTTCGTCGCCACAGAGACTCGTTTGGGCCAAATGTCGGATCTTGGCCTTAAACTCCTCAGAAAGGTCACACGATTTGAGCATTTCTATATGCTCCGCAATGAACGCAACGACATCGGCGTCTATTATTTCTGTAGGAACCAGCTTCTCCACAAAGTCTTTCTGCTTGCCTTCATCACTATGCTTTAGGATGTATGGACCAAAGAACAAGAGCTTTTCTTTGGTAATCATGGAATCGCGTTTGAGAATATTCCCGACATCGTTAAACAAAGATCTGAGAGCATGCTTCACTTCCATGCAGATAGACAACCATTCGTCGATCAACTCCTTATCCGGTTGCTCCGCATCGGTTGTACTGGCGTATTCCTTTAATACCGCCTTCAACGCATCAAAATTGGCTTGGTATTTCTTGGGGTGATAAAGCCTCCAAATCCGATACGTATCGTCCCGTTGCAGGATATGCTCTTTCCATTGTTCTTGAGAGAGGGCGTTAAAATGCTGGTCGCAAGCGGCAAGTATCTTATCGGAAAGCGTGTTCTTGTCTTCCTGAGCGACAGAAATCAATCCCGAAGGCAGTCGCTCCACGGTAATATCCTTGGCGGTCACGAATCGTTCCCAACCATTAAGCCTTTCAAACAATATCTTGGGGTCTATGCCATAATCACTAACCGCTTCGTCGAACTGGACAAGACAGTCTCTTATGTTTGCGGTTGAGCCTCCTCTGCTATTGGTCGTCAAATATTTAAACACTTCCAACACTAGCGGGAAATCTTTATAATAGTTCGAGTTGAGCAACAAGTCGCCATAACTCACATAATACTCAATGACTTTCGACAACGCTTTCACATCCTGCTCATCGTCAGAGCCCAAATAGCCTTGGAAGGCGGTTCTAAAAGTGCTGTTGAAACCAGTTCTTCTGGCAAGCCGCATGGCAAGCAGATCATACTTAAACGGATGATCGCCATTGCTTACCTCATTCCATTTTCTATAGAGACTATTATCACTAAAGAACCCCGCGGTTTCGATGGGCTTGCCAGCCACTTCCTTCAACCTGGCAAACAAGCCACCCACCTCGTCGGCGTTAAGGCTGATAGCGTCCCCGATCCATTGTTCCAACTTGGCTTTATAGGATTCCAATTTGTGGTCTTTGGGCAGCTTCACATGTGGGATTACATTCAGCGAAAGCACCTCTTTCCTTTCAAGGCCGACCAAATACTCATCAAGTGCACCCAAATCGCAACTGACACCATAGTCTTCGTAATTGTCCTCAGTGTATTTCAACAATTCCAAGAACAGTCCCGGATTGACTTCACGTTGATACTTTTTTAGTTTCTGATCAATGATATCGTTGTTTTCTTGCAACTTGTCAATGGTTTCAACATATCGTTTCGGCTCCCATTTCATGTCTTCAATCGAGAGATAGCCTTTAACCAGATCATCTGCCAACGCTTCTTTTTGTAGATGTGCAAACAACACAGGATGATAATCCTTGATTTCCTCCCATTTCACACCGAGATCCTTGCATTTTTGGTATAGGTCTTCCCAGATTTTCTTTAACCAATCCGACATCTCACCATAGTTGGTAAACCCGTAATAGTCATCAAGGGCAGCCAAAGCCTTAGTGGCTTTCTCAACGTCCGAAACCCTCAAAATAGCGTTGCTGAGTATGGTAGAAAGGTTAATTTGTTCCATTATGTCGTGTAGCCTCTCGCTATTCCCCGTGTTAAGCGCTTCTGCGGCTTCTTGTGTGAACACAACATCCAAGGCTCTGTCAACAGGCAATTGATAATAAAGGGCAGACAAATACTTGATGGTATCAGGGGCGTTGGCATATTCAAAAGCGACGTTCTCCATAAAAGTGGGATTCAAAAGCTGTCCTATGGGATCGTCTTCTATCTTTTCCTTTCCCATGACGAACAAGGCAATGTATTTGTCGGGGATGGCGTCCTGGAGGGTCATCTTCACCGTTGCCACCTCGTTGATGAAAGCGATGATTTTTCTGGGTGTATGGTTTTTGTTCAGTGCATCATAGATTTGCGTCACCGAGATATCCAACGCTTCGTCGGGACCGAAGGCCTCTTTCCATTTCTCAGCCATATACTGCTGCCACCCGCTCATGATTGGCGGCGGCACCCTGAACACCACATCAAACGTCTTGTTGATAAAGTCATTTCCAAATGAGGCTTCGTCTGTATCCTCACCTTTAAAGGCCTTGTTGACATGCCGTCTGTCAAAAGGTATGAGAACTTTAATTCTTTCATAGGTCTTGTCGGAAAAGAAGGAGTGGATAGACGACCAAAGGCTTTGCACCTTTTCTGAAGGGAGCCTGTCCATATTGTCAAACACAATCACCAAGGTCTTCTGCAACTTCTTCAAATCCTTGTCAACCTCATCCATCCAAGCCTTGAATTCGGCCGAAGAAGGCTCTTTCTCGGATATGGTAGTATAGGTTTCGTTTTCTTTGATTTGATCTTTATAAACCCAAAACGCTTCCGAAAGAATATTGGCCATAGTACAATCCTGATGGTGTTTTTTCAGGCTAATAACACGGTCAAGAATCACAGCCCCAAAGCCAATCAAAGGGGGCAGCACCGAGAGTATGATCTTTAACCACCATTGCTCATCAGGCACCAAGCCAACGACAAACACCACCAAGGGGGTCAGAAAACAAAGAATGGTACCGACAATTAATGCAATACCCAGTCTTGGAACTTCTTTTGTGGTCGTTTTTCTCCGTTTGGCCAGCAGGTCCTCCAGTTTGTTATTCCACTTTTTCCCATCAAGAATTTTTTTCTTCTTCGTCAGGTCCTGGGTGAGTTCCTCCAGAATGGCTCTTCTCTGGTAGTCGGACTGATGTCCCCAGGCATCATAGACAAAGAACGGGAACGGGGAATTCTTATGGTTGTAACCCTCCTCATAAACCTCTTCTCCATTCAAATTCTTATTCACCAATGAGATAAGATTGCTCTTACCCGACCCCCAGATTCCTTCGATGCCTATAACCCGTCGCTTGTCGTCTTGGCTGACAATTCTAGCCACCTGCTCTGCAATATTCTTATGAGCATGCCCTTCAAAAGCGTCCTCTCTACAAGGCTCATTACTTAATAGATTAATACTTTTCATGTCCATTAAAAATGTTTCAAATTATTACGATCTACAATAACAATGTAGACGGCAAAGATAAGCAATTTTGATGACGTATCATATCGAAATAATCTTAATTCAATTAAAAAAAGCGGACTCGGTCGGGCCGAATCCGCGTATTAGGTATATCTTCTCTTATTACCTCTTAAATCACGAGAGGCATTCGCGTTTTAAAACAATAATGTTAAGTGAAACCTGTCATGATTTACTGGCAAAGATTAAATCTCCTTCTCTTCTTTTAGGAGTAAGACCAAGATATTCATCCAAAATAGCATCTACCAGGCCAAATTGAGAATCCAAATAAATATCACCACTACAAGCGCTCATTATCCTTCCAGGTCGTAATAAAGTTTCGTGCATTAATGAAATTGTTTCCGTCTGATGGAATATTTTTTTAAGTTCTTCACTATAGCCCTCATCTTTTGAAGATGCTGCCGGAAAAACATAGTTTATATAACGAGATAAAACATCTTCATTAGGATAATCGAATTCGAAATAATCTGCATCACCATTTAGCAGATGTGTTGAATAAAAACGCACACAGAATAAACTATGGTTATAAAAAGACCTATTGATAAGCACGTGTAATATACATTGAGAAAGGATGTATTCTGGTTTGAAAAGTTGCTCCCTGTTTGCGGCCAAACTGCATGCAAGAATCAAAACAATTCGTCTAACCTGATGTGGATTAGTTATTTGAGTTGGAAGTAACATGTCAAACATGTTGATTTCATCTTTAAGTGAATATCCACAATAGTTGCTTGTGCTGAAATCCTTCCTCCCCAACTCTTCCCAACAGATATAGGACGAGCCTCCCAAATAAAGGCATGGAAGTCCAGACAAACTAAATCTCTGATTACCAACCAAACTGCGTTTGTCATATGGAATATGGAACATTTCATCCTTGGTGAAATGAAATAACCTGCCATTCTCACGACTTTTGTATAAGGCCCGTCCTGGACCTAGTTTGTCAAACCTCATAGCCTTCATCATTGCATGTGTTTTTTGAAGCGCATCTTGTTGATTTCCACGCAAAAAAGCCGAGAGGATTTGATTAATTTCTTTTTGTGTTTTATCAATCTTTAAAGTTACAGCATAATCAGAAAGGCCTGTGATCTTTTCAATCTCATCTTTTTCGTTCGACAAATAGCTTCGAAACAAAGAAATTACAGCATCTGTACGTTTCTGAATACTACCAGACCGACAAGGTTCAGACTGAAGCCAACTCGAAGCTTGTTCCACCAAATTTTTCATTTAAACAAATCGTTTTATGGAATTGAACCAACTTTTTCTGTCAATATGCCCTTTTTAACACTAAACGTTTTTCCCATTAATTCGGCCCCATTTCCCTTATCCAAGCCAGAAAACGCTCAATTGCGGATGGTAGATTTAAGTAATGATGTTTTGTATCTTTTCCATTGGTTGCTTTTGACCGGAATGAGCCAATACAGGCCAAAGACGAAGGGGAAGACCAGCCAGAAGTATAGGGAGTTGGAGGGTATTTATAGGGGTGTTGGTTTAGAGGGGGTTGTTGGTTGTTAGTTAAGAGTTGAGGGTATGGGGGTAGACTATCCTGGCCCGTAGGCGGCCACTGGCTGCGCGTAACAACAGGGAGTACGTTGTTTCCGCAAGTTTAATTGAACCGAAACTCTCTTGCTGTCGTTTTATCTGTAAATTCTACAAGCTTTTCTTGGCCCAACATTTCGGCCTTTAAATAAACCTTGCATGCAAACTGTTTGTCAGTAGTAACGGTAAAATCCCCATCTCTACATTCCAAGATTTGGCTATATGTGGTATAATCCACATTTCCATTATTCTTTAGGGCTTCAAGGCTTGTAACATCACCCCTCTCAACTGCCGTTTGCACTTTTTGAATAAAGTCAATAATCGTAAAGCGCATGTGCTTTAGCAAGTCAATATTAACAAAAGGTATAGACTCCTTAAGAATTCTCAGTATTTCACCGTATTGAGCAGCAATCTCATTACCGCTTAAACCCAAAAGATAGTCACGCTCAGAATGGAACAGTTTATCCTTGATATTATGGGGAATATTAAGATAATCCACTGTAGATGCTTTAAAGAAATGCTCAAGTTCTCCCATGGGGATAATAAATATCCTTGAAGCCTTGATAGAATCAATAAAACTAAATATCCTTGTTTTTGCCAAATCAATATCTGAAGATTTAGCGGGAATTAGACTCTTCATTTTGTCCGAGAACCTAAGTACAGAAAGAAAAACTATATCCCTGATTGTATCTAGATGATGAGATTTATCAGCATACAATGGCTGCAAATAGGATATAATATGATTCATATCTGCATCCGTACTAGATGTACCATTCAGTATATCACCAATAGCAACCAGTGTTGTCTCCAAAGTGCCAATACAATTGTTTGGATCAGTGCCATACCCTTTAGCAACAAAAGATGTCTTGACTGCTTTGTCTGCACAGAAGCACTCTCTAAGCTTTCCTCGTAACAAAGCATCATAATCTGCTATGATTCTACAATCGATCATGAGTTTATGACATAGTCTATAAAATACCGCCAATTCATCTTTTCCACCTACATCTATAACTGAAGAACCTGATGCGGCAATGTTCATACCTATCTTCTCAAACAGCAAAGTAATTATCTGTTGGTCGGTATAGCCTTCAACGAACACTGGATTCGCTGAAAAGAAGAACTGCTTGTGATGCGTATTGAACCTTGGCAAGAAACGAGAGAGCACATATTCATCTTGGGCATCCAAATCACCTGCTTTGATATAAGTAGGCATCAGACCATTATGACATACCAGAATATGGTACAAATCATCAAGAGTCCGAATGTCCAGAAAGTATGGTGAGTGGGTTATTACAAAAAACAATTTCTTTGAAGGGTCTTGCATTGGATCGCCAGCCAACTTGCGTATTTCGCTAAGGAAGAAAGACTGAAACTGGGGGTGCAAATGCAGTTCTGGCTCATCAAATATTAAACAATTATACTCATCATCATACAAAAACGTAAGCAAGGAAATAATCTCTTTTAGGCCATGGCACTCCTGTTCTTTCAAATTATACTCCTGCCCTCCGTTTATATTTTGCATCATAGGCTTCAGAAAACCACCCTCTTCAACCAAACGTATATTCTTTTTGAAAAGGTCTGAAAGGACAGCCTCTATGCGAATTCGAATGTCTAAATGCTGCTTTAGTAGGATATATGCAGGAGATGATAGACCGTATTGGCTTCCATAACTCTTGTATTCATTAAATTGAGAAATGTTCAACCCTTGATTAAAGCCACTACTTGAAAAATAGTTATAATTCGACTTCTCAAATCCAGCTAATCGTTCAGCAGTTAACAATCTAACCTTATATCCTTTTCTCTGCAGTTGTCCTTTCAGTTGGTCTGAAAGCAGAGATTTGCCCGTACCATTGGCACCCACAATGAAATTCACGGAATTCCATGTAGTCTTCACAAACTCTCCTTCCCACAACTGGGGTAACTTTATTCTAATATCAATATTCATCTCCGTCTATAAAGCCGTTATACGATGTTACATTTATAGATTCCTCTCCTCTTGAAGATTCAAATTCAACATCTTCTGAATAGCAGATTTCATTTGATTGGCTAATCCTAAAGATGCTGAAGTTTGCACTCAGGGTTGTTGTGTTCCAACCAATCTTTGAGGGCTCCGCCCACGAAGCCACAGCCGATAATTCCTACGTTGATCATAATTTATTTAGTTGATAATTGATAATTGACAGTTTAGATTAAGTAGTTAATTGAGAGTAAAGTTGATCGAGCCCGATTAGGGCAAGGCTGATTGTATATTTATGTTAGATTTTCGAAAGATTTGCTTCTTTTTTCAACATTAATTACCGTCTGTAAATCTAATTCCATACATTTCAGGGTGTGCTTGAATAACTGTTTTCATTGCATAAGCATAGTTTTTTATAGTATAGATATCAGCCAACTTGGCTTTTCCAATCTCCGTCATAATCTCCTGAAAGATTGTTTCCGGCATACCGCGTCCAAATAAGGTCAGATGTATCGCGTTGAAGTTACCCCGAAAATCAATTCGCTTTGCGAGTAAATGCAATATGTTATCATTTATGTATTCGAATAACTCGTGAGGAAGCAATCCTATTTTTTCATCACATGTTCCGTTATTCAGTTCTGAGACATTACCTTGAAAATTCATTCCCCACAGAACTTGGTCACTCAAAGCAGCACCCGCGTCGTAGAAAAGAACCATCATGAACTCGTCCACTATCAACATCGCCACGTCCTCTTTACAATCAAACAAGGCAAAAGTAGGTTTTGTATTTCTGTAATTCTTGCAACAGAAAAGAGCATAGTAACAATCTGAATTGCGAATGTCCTCAGAAAGAACAATTTGTCTTAGTTTCTCTTCAAACTCTGGTTTTAGTTTTGCATTAGAATGGCCTGTTGCTGATAAACGCCAAATAACACCATACCAAAACAGCGCAGCTTCGGCCCCAGTTACATAAGTGTTCGCAACTAATTCTTTATCAAACGGTAGATTATATATATGGCTATATTTGCTTTCGTATTTTGAAAACAGTTTCTCACATTCAGGACAGAAGACATTATCAATTATGTCTAGATTAGTCCTGTCTTCTATTTTGCTTTCATCATCAGTGTAATTCCTTCGTATGTCCTCATAAATATCTCTCCCAAAATAAGACTTAACGGTTCCCAAGCCAATTGAAAAGCCTAATTCGTGATCTCTCTTATTACACCCGTCAATCGAATTGATACGTTTCATGAAGAAACTCGGTATGATATGAGAGCCTTTTTTTGTGGCTTCTCGTTCCTTACATAACAAGCATTTACACATTTTTCGAAACTAAATTAACTCGGTTTGTGAATCCTTCTCGCTGCCATTGCTTTTTCACGTTCCACTATTTGTTTTAGATTTGTTTCCTTTTCACGGCTCCCCTTCAAACGCAATCCAGGTTGACAAGGAATTTCCTATGTGAACTATAAGGTGTATAATGACTCGAGATTGGTGAGATGCGAATGTGTTTGTACAGCAAAACTATTGGGTATTACTCGTGTTAATATAAAAATCATAATACAGATACTTTAAATATTTATAGGGTCATTCTCTCTACTACAAGCAAAACTATAAAAACTATCAGCGATCTCTTTCCATTCTTTTTTAAAATATATTGAATAAACGCACTGTTTTTCAATTGGAAGTTTTAAGTATTTTTTTATAAAATCCTTACCAATAATTGGTAATACTTTCTTTTTGTTTCTAATACATTGAGCAACATGTTTTTTAAATCCATCGTTTTTTACACCATAAAGTAGTTCGTATACTTTCTTCACAAAAGTACTATAGCTTTTATCCTGCAAATCATCAACCGAAACTCCACTTTTAATATCATACCAACGTAATAAATCTAACTGTTTTTTTATAATAATCTTTTGCATGAATTGTTTTGCCTCATCTTTGGCGTGTTCCTCAATAAATTTTATTGGTAACAAGTTTTCTATTTCATGTACTTTAATTTGTAATAAAAATACATACTTGTTGTTTGGATCGTATTTGGATAATAATTCCCCGAGTGTTGCGCCGTTTTTTGCGTTTGGATATTTAATATCAGAATCAACAATACATAAGGCAATTTCGTTATTGTTTTGACACTTCTCTAATCTTCCCGCGGTCGTATAACCTCCTCCTAATATAGGATTATATGAAAGATATTTATTGTCAACATGTCGAATAATTCTGGTGACGACGGCATAGAACTCTACATCATTTGTGTTCTCTCCAATAACTTGGATTGGCTGTATAGATGCGGTATTAAAAAATGGTCAATTAAAAGTTCGTTTTTTTCACAAGGACCTTCAAGTTTCACTGTAAAACTATGATCTACTTTATAATCGTATGTAGTGTATGAATAAAGATGTTGGAGTGAACGTAACGCTCTGTCATCTGTCAATACACTTATAAAATGGTCATAGAAGCTATCGCTTATTATTAGCAAGTTTTTACCCTCAAAATAGCCTACTAATAAATTCGTTACTCCTGTCAACACTTTGTGCCTCTGTTGCGTCGAGTAACCCATAAGTGTGTCTGATAGATAAAACAACATATCTTAATCAAAAAAGCCTATTGGCCAGTTTTCAATTCTTCCATCATTATTATATTTAGCACTCGTTAAACGAGTTATACCACTTTCTTTTTCAAAAAGGTATACTGTAATATCTTTTGTGCTCACACTTTGTTCATCCTTCTTATTACGAAGGATACGGCCTATTCTGTTAATTATAATAGGACTGTGGGTTTCTATGACTAAATTCAGATTATTGTTCCTTTTTATCGATTCGTCCATTACTCTCATTATCATCTCTGCAAATTCAGCTTGCATAGAAGGATGTAAATGTAGTTCGGGTTGCTCAATGGCTACAGTAAATGGCATCCCACAATAGCGCCCCCGTCTATTTACGATATCCCATAGCATTGTGGCAATAGGCAACACTTGGGCAAAACCAGAGCCAACATCCACCAAATTATCTGTTTCACCATCTTTTGAAACCATTATACTTTTATTATCTTTACCTTTAACAGTAAATGTCGCATTAAATGATTCCAATAAGAATTTTTTAAAAGATTTACGTTCGTCTGGAGACATATCTTCAATATATTCCATCACATTTTTTCCTATTGGATCAATATAATCAACCGATTGTTCCTTATTTCTCATATAACGTCCGTAATTATATCTGATAGGGGCAATGTAATATGATTCGTCAAAATAACTAGATAAACTGCTATCAAGAAATCTCAAACAACTCAATAAATTGACCAAAACAACAAATGAAATTACCTCATTAGTTTCATTCGGATCTCCTTCAATTTGTTTTACCACAGCCGAAATAACAGGATTGTTTTGCTTTTTTTTCCATTGAGTTAAAATGTCATTAGGATCGACCGTTTTAATATTATGGAACTCGTTCAGATGGCGGTCCTTCATTATGGTCATACTATTAAAAATCTTATTCAACTTTGATTGTGTTTTCCCTAATTTAGAATTTGATAATACTAATATATTGGGAAACAGTTGAGTTCCATGGTAATTCCACTTTAAACACTTTTCAAAATAAGGAATGCCATTAATATACACTTCTACATACTCATCTTCGTCATCCAAATTCAAATCAACAACATAATCGTCTGTTCTTAACACAACGCGGTTTACAATAGTCTCACCCCTGTGGTTGCTTGATAAATACATATCAGCACCAAATCTAGCCGAACCATTAAGAAACAAATTTGGTGTCGGATTAATGTAAGCACAATCATCACACTTTTCTGTCTTACAATCAGGCACGCGATGCGGCTTATCTAACATAACCCCAAACATTATTTGTTTATTTTGTGCTGCATGTCTACTTAATGCGGTGTCAAACCTTCCGAGATCGTAGTGTTCGTCAAACCAAATCACTGGTCCTCGGTGTTTCTGATTAATTGTTTGTTTCATCATTGGGAAAAGCCTTATCAAAGAGCTCTTTCCAGACGAGTTTTTACCTAAAAGGATGTTTATCCGATTGATGGAAACGTCTCCCGAATCAACGATACTTCTAAAGTTCTTTATTCTTATTGAATTCATGGCTATATGTTTTATTTATTCTATTCCTTTTAATAAACTAATTGTAATAATCCACAAGAAACCTACCCCATCTTCAAATCATCACTCCCAAACTCTTCTCTCAACCAATGTTGCACCTCATGAACATAAAGGAATCCTTTTTGCTCAACACGTTGCTTAAAGGATACCTCCTCGAAATCCAAACAATTCTCAAAATGTTTCATAAAGTAATCATAATTGGTCTGATAACTTGGAACAGATGTACCTGGCGCAATCGTAGAAGCAACAACAACCGGGTCATAATAAATACGGTGGCTTACCTCATCATCAATGAATACGGGACGCAACTCCTGCTTGGAAAACGGCATGTTCCAATCTGATAATTTATATTGACCGTCTTCTTGGATATTGAGAATGGTGAACAAGTTGGTGATACCAGAAAGATTTTTGTTGAGAGCAGCGAACACTTTCCATCGGATTTGAACAAAGTCTCCCTCTACTAATGGCACCATCTTGTCTTTTAGATGCAGATACTTAGGGTCAATGGCATTTTCTTCGACTAAACGGTTTAAGGAATCTTTGATCTCCTCTTCACTAGTTCTAATTCTGTCTTTTAAACAGCTTAAATCATAAACCGAACCTTCCTCGACGGCTTCCTTAACACTAGCGTCTAATTGGCGGACAGCGTCTTTTGTGATTGCCTCATAGAACGCTTTAAAGTCTCCCTGCTCATATTCGTTTCGCATGGCTTCAACCTGAATGGCTTTTTTCCCTTCCATGTAACGACTATGAATGGTTTTCAGAACAAATTGGGCATATTCATCAGGCAAAAGATCAACCCAATCATTGAAACTAAATCCATCAACCGGAAAATACTGGTCGGCCAAAAAGTATTCATTGAAAGAAAGTTGAAGATACTTGCCATTATTGGTGTCTATCACACGATGAACGACGATATTTCTGGCTAAATCTTCAGGATGCAACTTCATCATCGCCACCAATTCCTGCTTGGCCGGCTCGACCACTTTATTAAGCACATTCTGTTTGGTCTTTATATTGGCCAAGATAAAAGCAATGCCGTAATTGAAATCGGGGCTATCATATAGTTGATAATAGTATTTCTGTGCCCAAACAGCAAAATCGACAAACTCGTTACGTGTGAAAGCCAGCGCGTTGTGGTAATAATTGTCTTCGTTGATTCTGTTAATCTCTTGTATGAACAAAAAGCCCAATTCACTTGGAGCAAACGATAGTGCTTCGCGCATTGATGTCGCAACGGTTTGTTTGTAATCTTCTCCGTTGAAGACAGCGGTGTATTCTTTTTTTGTCTGACCCTCAAAAAATGAAGCAATTTTGTTTTCCAGTGTCACAGACCTGCCTTGCTTGTGATTCAGATAACACAACAACTTGATTAATCTGGACAGGAAAACAGTGCTATTGATCCAATCGGCTTTTCTACTACACAGAAAATCTTCAACGTCCGTTTCATGACCCTTTTCAAGCTCATCATCAAGCCTTTTAAATGCATCCTCATCGGAGTTCTCCAAAAACAGCTGGACAAGATCCTTGTAGTATGCCCTGTCAGAACGGTAATCATAAAAGTACAGATCAAAAGAATTAATCCATTGGATGCGATTGATAGGTTGCGGGGCTGCCCACTCAACATCACTCGTTGTAAATAACTGGCCCAATAATGCTCTTGATTGTTTGTGACTAGAGAGTTCTTTCAACTCGTTATCTATACCATTAACAAGCGAATATATCTTGCTTTTATAATTGACATAGTCTCCTGGGGTGACAATCTCAAGCCTGGCAAGTGCATAATATGTTTTGATGTCGATATACCTCAGTAGGGTCAACATGAAGAAATCGGAAAAAAGAACATCGTCCTTGATTTTGGTGAAACGCGAACAAAATATATTCAAAAACCTTTTGGCATGACGCAAAGAAGGAAGACATGCCGCTATGGTCCTTTCATTGGTCTTCAAGAACTTGCTGACGCTTGATTCAGATACCCCATCTTGGACTTTTAGCGCTTCTTTCAAATGCTTGGAAATGAAATCGATGATCACAGCACTTTGTTGCGCCGGCAAGGAGTATTCGTGCTGGAAGTACTTGTCGGAATAATCCTGCACTCCTTCATTGCCAAAATGCTTGCTTAGGACAGAGTTGATGTATCGCTTATCGTATGCAGTCAGATAAACCGTATTGTTGAAATCTCCGTTGCGGTCGATGACCTTCAACACCTCGAGGATTTCTTCCGCCGTGAGACGGTCAAAGTCTTCTACAATGATAAACAAACGCTTCCCTATCCTTTGTATGCCATGGTTGATGGCATTCTTTTCATCCTCCACGTCCAAGGCATCAATAAAGGAGAACACCTTACCCAACCACCCTGTATTAACAATGGACAACGCTTTTTTGTAGCGCTGGAAACTATGGCCAAGGTTGGTATGGTGCTTGTGTAAGGTCTTGTTCAGCTGTTTGAAGAAATCGTCCTGAATGGTCGAGACATTCTTCGAGTTTCGGGGCGAAAAAACCAGACATAAATCATTTTGCGCTTCCACTTCTTGTTTCAACAGATTCAAAAAAGAGCTTTTTCCTTGTCCCCAATCACCCGTTATACCTATACTGTATGACTCAGATAAATCCAGTGTGTTTATGTCTGATAGTAAATCTTTTACATAATTGCTATAACCTAGAAGGTCTTCCTCTGCCGAACCAATCGATTTGTCAGACAACAAAGTCTGCGTGCTCTCATTGGCTGTTGCTGGGGTTTTATAGACAACGGCCTGAATGAGTCTCAATGCCAGCGGCAAAAGCAGCAAATCTGTCCATGCGATACCATATCCACCAAGTTCAAATCCCCAAAACTCAAAAGGAGCATCTTTCCGTACCCGATAATAAACATAGACTATGGCGACCACCAAAAGTGTTGCAATCTGCTTGTGGCTTACATATTCCTTGTTATTACCAAAGACCTTGTAAAGGCAATAAACAGACAGCAATAAAGCCAGCATAATGATAATGATTACCCACGGCGTTTCCTTACACTTCGAGAAAAACTCCGACGCTTTGAAAAACGCTTCCGTGACATATTTTTCGAAGAACCACAACAAAAGACAAATTGCTATTGCAATAAGGTAATAGCAATAATCTTTATTCTTTATAAACAATCGGTTCTTCATGTTAAATGTTTCAACTTATTACTCTCAACATCTACCTTCAGTAACTTTAGAGTTTAGAGAGTTGATAATTGATAAATCAAAAAATCCGCTCCATCAGCTGCCATTTTTCATCGCTTCGGGCGTTGGCGGCGCAGCCTTGGAACTGGCTCACATAAGCCTCCCACTCCGCCTGTCGGGGAAGGGTGGCCAGTCGGGCCATGTCGCGGTCGAAGTCGAAGCCGTCCACCACATCCATAATCATGAAGAGGGTACGACCACGACGGTAGATCTGCATGTCGAGGATGCCCACCTCACGCTGGCCTTGGATAACCTCCGGCCACACGTGGGCATGAGCCTCCACGTATTTTGCTATCATCTGCTCGTCATCAACGAGGGTGAGTGTCTGGCAATATCTTTTCATTACATTCCTGGTCTACGGATTGTTAAACGTATCGCTTCTGGATACTCTGTAGCAAAAGCTTCGGCATCCGTTACCACACAGGCGAGATAGCCGCCACCACCGGCGCCGGGCATTTTGTAGGCCAGCACCTTGTCTTTGTAAGCGTCAATGTAACCCTGCACACAGCCCTGAATCATAGCAGGGAACATAGCGGTCTGGGCATCGAAGCTGTCGCGGTAGGCCTTGGCAAAGGCGTTCAAATCTTTGTTCATGATGGCCTCCCAACAATAGTCGGCAGCAGCAGCCAAAGCCTTCACCTTGGGCTCGGTGATGTCCTTGCCCTCCACCACACTGCAACCTGGCCTCCGCGGCTCCATAGGGATCATCACCAGATGTCGCTCCAGCCAGCTCAGCACGTCTTCGTCACAGCAGGTCTCTATCTTCTCAGGCCAGAAACGGTTGTTGTACCAATGACGGCACAAGCCTGGCATACAGATGCCTATTGAGTCCTGCGCCCCGCTGATGATGCCGTCCGAACGCTCGGGGTCGTTTTCAAAGCAAAACACCAGCTTGGCCAGCATCTCAGGATCCATGTTGGGCAGCTGATAGGGCCATATCTTGCGGATCATGTTGCGCGTCGAGGTACTCAATCCGCAACGCTCCCGCACCTCGAAGGTGGGCTCGAGGCTGATGGTGATGGCCCAGCCAGGGGCGTATTGGCTTACATAAGGCTGGTCAATCCAGGTGCCAGCCAAGTCGAGACGGGTGGGGATCCGGCTCTCGGTCTTCTTCAGGTCGGTGGACGACCGCGCGTCAAGCCCACGATGGGGCTCACGGGTGAGCACCACATACTCCATGCCGCGCTCCTCGCACAGCCTGCGTTTCTCTTCGCTCCCGCCGTCGGCATTCACCACCAGGATGTCGGGGTGGACAATATCCAGCGTAGGCACGAAGTCCAAGACGCCGCTGCCGGCATTGATGTAAGCCTCTTTGACATAACGGATGCTCTTCACCATAAACAGACGTTCCTGCTCGCTGTATACGGTCTTGTGGTGCTTGTAGTCCTGTATGGTCTTGTCACTGCCTATGCCCACATACAGCTCACCGTATTCCGCCGCCTGACGAAAGAACTCCACATGACCGCTGTGAAGTAGGTCATAGCACCCTGACACGAATACTTTCTTCAACTTCATCTCACACTGAGTGTTGTTTCACACAGATTACAGATTTATTGAGCCTGTGGCGCAATAGCTACCGCACGCTTACATCTTATGCCATAGATGCATACCACGACGAAGCATATCATGGGTACAACAAACGAAAGATTGACATTGCCGCCATCGATAATCATGGCTTGGAGGGGAGGCAAGAGCGAGCCGCCCAAGATGGCCATGATGAGGCCGGCGGAGCCTACCTCGGCATCGGGACCCACGTCTTTCAAGGCAAGACCATAGATGGTGGGGAACATCAGGCTCATACAAGCCGACACGGCCACCAGGCTATACACGCCTACCCTGCCGCCCACCAGCATCACCACCAAGGTCAGCACGATGGCTGCCATGGCGAAGACCGCCAGCATAGCGGCGGGCTTGAAGCGTTTCATCAAAGCGGTGCAGACAAAACGTGAACAGCAGAAGAGCACCATGGCGATAATGTTGAGCCTCTGGCTCAAGATCTCGGCCGCCTGTTCCTCCATCCCCTCGCCCATAAACACATGGGTGCCATATTGGATGATGAAGGTCCAGCAAGTGATCTGCGCCCCCACATAGAAGAACTGGGCGACCACACCCTCACGATAAGCCTTGTTGGCGAAAAGCCGCCTGAAGGCGGACTGTCCAATGTGGGATGTGTCGGCAAAGGGCTGTTCGACATTAGCCCTTTTCACAAACACCGCAATCAGCACAAACACCACGATCAACACCACGCCTATGGCGGCATAAGGCTTGACAAGCACGTTGAGGTCGGCCGCTTTCAAAGCTTCAAACCGGGCGTCATCCAAGGTGGCACGCTCAGCGGTACTCATGGGGTTCATCCTGGCCTGGATGAAATTCATGGCCACGAACATCCCGCAAAGGGAGCCAATGGGGTTGAAGCTCTGTGCCAGGTTGAGTCGGCGTGTGGCGGTCTCAGGCTCGCCCATGCTGAGGATAAACGGGTTGGCGCTGGTTTCCAAGAAACTCAGACCGCAGGTGAGGATGAAATAGGCCAGTAGGAAAGGATAGTAATTACCCATCCTGGCAGCAGGCAGGAACATCAAAGCGCCAACGGCGTAGAGTCCCAGACCCATCAGGATACCCGTCTTGTAGCTGAACCGTTTGATGAAGAGTGCCGCGGGCAAAGCCATGCAGAAATAGCCGCCATAGAAAGCCACCTGCACCAAGGCACCGCTGGTCACACTCATGCGGAAGATCTTGCTGAACGACTTCACCATGGGGTTGGTGATGTCGTTAGCAAATCCCCACAGTGCAAAGCAACTGGTGATGAGGATAAAAGCCAGAAGGTATCTTTTTTCTACGGTCTTCATTATTATCGCTCTGCGCGCATAGGGTTATTCAGAAAGTCCTCATAGCTGAGGCGGATGCCGTCTTCGAGCTCGGTCTTGTAGGTCCAGCCCAAAGCGGCGGCCTTCGACACATCGAGGAGCTTGCGGGGTGTGCCGTTCGGGCGAGTGGTGTCCCACTCGATGCGGCCCTTATAGCCGACCACCTTGGCCACCAGCTCGGTGAGCGCCTTGATGGTGAGCTCCTTGCCCGTACCGGCATTCACGGTCTCGTCGCCGCTATAGTTGTTCATCAGGAAGACACAGAGGTTGGCGAGGTCGTCCACGTAGAGGAACTCGCGCAGCGGGCTGCCGTCGCCCCAGCAGGTGACGCTCTCCAGACCGGTCACCTTAGCCTCGTGGAACCTACGGATGAGGGCGGGCAGCACGTGGCTGTGCTTGGGGTGGTAGTTGTCGTTGGGACCATAGAG
>JAEEGL015875624.1_pt1 | contig 23732 bp, 25 predicted proteins | sample 9134231 | NCBI WGS metagenome assembly JAEEGL01 (sample SAMN16246548, study PRJNA631951) | gut metagenome | biome: gut microbiome; feature: rumen; material: fiber-attached | host: Bos | place: Iran: Karaj | collected 2018-10 | reverse complement strand
TTTGATTCTTCAGCTCTAAGAGTGAATTTTTTTGTTGGAGCAGTTACTTCTATGATTTGTTCTAAATCTCTAACTCTAACTAATACGGATGTATTGATTTCTTCTGGGTTTTCAAAATATTTATCTAATTTTGCTAGTTTTTCTTCAATATATCCTTTCATTGATTGAGTTACAGTGATTTTGTCACCGCGAATATTTAGTTTCATATTTATCACCTTCCGTAATTAAATTATATCATTTTATTTTTAAAATTAATAGATAACAATATTATTGTATTAGTGGTATAATAATATTGTTGAGTGTGTATTATACTCTTTTTTTATGTTTTTATAATACTGGATACAGAAATGAAGTCTGTAATGAAATTTGTTATTAAATAACCTAAAGCAATACTAAGTAAGATAACTAAGATTCTTGCTTCTAGTGCTTTATTTTTTTTGATAAAGCCATCATAGTTAATTCCTGATAAAGCAAAAGCACTTAGTAAAACTGATACTACATAGATATATGTTTTATAATTCATATTTTCCTTCTTCGTAATCTCTTATTTTTTGAACACGACGATTGTGTCTTTCTTCCTTGCTTGGTTCTGTTCTAACAAATTCTTTGATCATTTCAACAACTTCATCTAGATTTTGTTTATAACTTAATGCTATTACGTTAGCATGGTTATGTTCTCTTGTTAAATGGGCTTGTTCAACATTTGAACAATGTCCACATAATATTCCTTTTACTTTATTTGCAGCAATACTCATGCCTATTCCAGTTCCACACATTAGAACTCCTAAATCAACTTCTTTGTTTAATAGAGCTTTGCATACTCCAAAAGCAAAATCAGGATAGTCATCAGTATCTGTATTTACTGGACTCATATCAACCATTTCAAAATCATTTTCTAGTCTTTTAATGACTTCCTTTTTTTCATTTACCCCATTGTGATCTGTAGCTATAGCTATTTTCATTAATTATTCTCCTTTTCTTCTATTAAATATTTTATTCCTTTTTCTTGTAAATTATCTATATGTAGTTCATATAAATAATATGTTGGATTGTTTACTCCTAAGATAATAGGTCCATCTTCAGTTAGATAGATATCTATTTCAATGTATTTATAATCCTCTAAATAAGAGGCATTATTTATTACAAAACGACATATTCTAGGCCATTTAGGTATTCTAAACCAAATTATTTCTTCTTTTGTAGTAGGAGATTTTTCATATATCTTATCGTTTAAATTGATAGCAGGATAATCAATTATTCCTGTTTCGATATTGATTGAAGCATATATTTTTTTATCTTTAGATATTTCTAATACACTAGATATTATTTGATCTTTAAATACTAAAAATTTAAAGATACATGGTTTAGTATTTATATGCTCTAGTTCTGAGTTTTGTTTTGGTAGTTTTTTTGATTCAAATATCTTGACTTTATTTGGTATATCTATAGTAATGTCTTTGTTGTATTTAGATATGTATTCATCATTTAAGCCTTTGGTAATATAAGTATTGTTTGTCTCAGGATTTTTTTTGTACATTTTAAAGAGTTTATAGTCATTATAATCGGCTTTATATTTACTATGATATTTATTAATATCTAAAAATAAGCGCAATTTACCTTTATTAAGTTTCTTTGTTAAATAATCAATTGTTTCACGGAATTCAGTTTGTTTGATCCATGATAATACTTCTCTATCAATACTCATATACCCCACCAACTATATTATATCATATTTAAACAATTAAAAAAATGCTTAGAAACTAAGCATTTTCTTGATCATAACCATATTTACGATTGAATTTTTCAATTGCACCTGTCTTTTTAGCTTTTCCTTGTCTTCCTGTATAGAAAGGATGACATTCACTACAAACTTCTACATGGATTTCTTCTTTTGTAGATTTAGTATTAAAAGTAGCTCCACAAGCACATGTAACCTTACAATCTTTTAATTCTGGATGGATATCTTTTTTCATTTTTACACTCCTTCCGCCATGTCTAATTATTTAAGACATAGTAATTCGTTTCCTATGTATTATAACATAAGTTTTTTAGGTTTCAATACTTATTTTAGTTTAATTTTAAAAAAGTAAAGTATTTTACCTACAGTATATACAATATTATCACAATGTTTGTTAGCTATTCTCTTACCTATAGCTTTGCAACCAACAGTAAGAGATGATATTACAGCTGTTATTATCATTGTTGTTATACCCAAATTAAATTTTAATAAATTACAAAGGTTTATAGTTAAAACTGTTCCTAAACCACCACTTATTATTCCGCAGATATCACCAATAACATCATTACATATTGAAGATATTCTAACAGAATTCTTTATTAAACTTATTGATTCTTTAGCACCTTTTATTTTTTTTGATGCCATTGCATGAAATGATGATTCATTACTAGTTAAAACTGAAACACCTATCATATCGAATAAAATTCCGATACTCATTACAACTATTAGTATTATAAGTAATACTATGTTATTAAAGTTCTCTGACATAAATGAGGTGATACTAGTAAATAGTGAAGCCAAAAAAAATGTCAATAAAAAAACTTTATACAGCCAGTTATCTTTTTCCATATTAACTCCTCATATAAAGTAGAAAAAATTTGTATGGTATATCATAAATTAATTTTACGGCTTTGGTCGAGTTGATTTTCTCTATCTTCAACCTTAGGTTACCCACCGGCGATTTCTCTTTAATGAATATAATTAGTGTCGCCATGCTAATTACTCGATTACCACTTAGTCCGCACTTCAATCTTTATAATATGGACACTCTAGAAGTTTTCCTTAACACAATTCAAACTATCCTTATTCGCTTTTGCAACTATGATTTCAAAAAGTTGTATATCCATCCCTCATAATCACTCACGACATGCACATATAGTTGCTAGTGACGCAATTCCAGGATTTAGGTTATATGCCGTTATAACTTTCCTAAAATTTTAAATCATATACTCACCCCAGCTTGGGCAGGAGAAGCAAGTATACAAAGTGTCATTAGTACAATTGGTGGATTTTTAGGCCCACCTTCAAATAGTGTTTGTGACTAGAATAGTGCACCACACATGATAGAATTATAGCAAAGTTTATTTTTTTTGTCAAAAATGTGTTAAGCGCAAAAAAAAATAGAAGATTTAATCTTCTACTTCTATAACTTTTATATCAGCACCTACGTTTGATAGTTTTTCGACGATATTTTCATATCCTCTTAAAATATGATCAATTTCACTGATTGTAGTAGTACCTTTAGCTATTAAGCCAGCTATTACCATAGTAGCTCCTGCTCTTAAATCTGTTGCTACTACTTCTTGGCCTTTTAACTTAGTTGGACCAGTAATAATTGCTGTACGATCATTAACGATAATATTTGCTCCCATTTTTTGTAAGTATTTTATATGCCCCATTCTATTTTCATAAATTGTTTCTTCAAAAATACTCATTCCTTCTGCTTGGGTTAATAAAGCACTCATTGGTTGACCTAAGTCAGTTGGGAAACCTGGGAAGACTAGTGTTTTAACATTTATAGCATTAAACTTTTCAGGACGATTTAATAAAAGTTTATTTCTTCTTACTTTTATACTTACACCCATCTCTTTTAGTTTTGATAATAATGCTTCTATGTGTTCTTCAATAATTCCTTCAATTGAAAGATCTTTTCCTAGCAATGAACCAATTATTATATATGTTCCTGCTTCGATACGGTCTGGTATAACATCGACTACTCCACGACCTAATTTTTCGACACCTTCAATTTTAATTTCACTAGTACCAGCACCAGAAATCTTAGCTCCCATGTTATTTAAGAATGTAGCTACATTAACTATTTCTGGTTCTTTAGCAGCATTAGAAATGTATGTTGTTCCTTCTGCTTTAACAGCTGCTAGCATTATATTTATTGTTGCACCTACAGATGCAAAGTCTAAATAGATTCTTGCTCCTTGTAAGTTTTCGGCATCAATAGTATATTTGTTTCCTTCTATAGTAACTTTTGCACCTAATTTTTCAAAACCTTTGATATGGAAATCAATTGGTCTTGAACCAATATTACATCCACCTGGGAAATATATTTCAGCATGTTTATATTTACTTAATAAAGCTCCCATAAAATAATAAGATGCTCTTAATTTTTTTGATAAATCTTCTGGTATTACAATATTTTCTACGTTGCGGCAATCAATTTTTAATGTTTCGTTTTGGTATTCTGCTTTTCCATTTAATAATTCAATAATTTCCATTAATGATTTCATATCGGAAATATTTGGAACGTTGTATAGTGTAACATCTTCATCTGAAAGGATTGCTGCTGGGATTAATGCTACTACACTATTCTTTGCTCCACTTATTTTAATTTTTCCTGTTAATTCTTTGTTACCTTTAATAACAATTTTTTGCATATATCTATCACACTCTTTTTAGCGCTTTCTTTATAACTTTAATATATAATTATAAATTTTTTTTGTCAATTTAATTGTAATTGATTTACTTATTTAAAACAACATTGTGTTTATTATCTTTTTATAATGAAGATAAAACGGTCGAATTTACGGAGATCTTTCTCTTTGTATATTTGACATTCTGGAAAGTGTTCTTTAGCAATACTAATTATATCTTCAGCTTGTAATTCCCCTATTTCAAAAGCTATGATAAACTTTTCTTTCAGATAGTTATTAGCTTGTTTTAAGATTTCTTTATAGAAATATAAACCATTATCTGGTGCATATAAAGCTTCGTGTGGTTCATTATTTTTAACAATATCCATTATTTCTTCATCATATCTAATATATGGTGGATTACTTATTATACAATCGAATTTATCTTTTATATTAGAGAATATATCACTATTAATAAATGTTATTTCTGTATTATTTGATTTAGCATTATCTTTTGCAACTTCTAAAGCTTTTTCTGATATATCACATGCTGTTACAATTGATTCAGGTATTAATTTTTTTAAAGATATAGGTATACATCCACTACCTGTTCCAATATCTAGGATATTTATTTCTTTGTTGGGAAATAAATCTTTAATTAGATTATAGGTTTTTTCTACTAATTCTTCTGTTTCAGGTCGTGGTATTAAAACATTCTTATTTACCTTAATGATATTTCCGTAGAAATCGACATCACCAACAATATATTGAACAGGTTCTCCGTTTTCTAATCTTTTGATGGCTTCATCTAGGTTTTGATCTTTAGGTAAATATTTTTTTAAATATTCTAACTCTGTCATTTTTCTAAATAAAAAAGGAGATTACTCTCCTTTTAACTTTCTTTGTAAATCTTCTGTTATGAGAGCCTGTATAATACCTTCTAAGTCACCGTCCATTACTCTATCTAGAGTATTAACTGTGTAACCGATACGATGATCTGTTACTCTGTTTTGTGGATAGTTATATGTTCTTATCTTTTCTGCTCTATCTCCAGTTCCGATTTTACTCTTTCTTTCACTTCCGACTTGAGCATCTTGTTCTTCTTGTGCCATACGATATAATCTGGCTTTTAATACTTCCATAGCTTGAGCTTTGTTTTGTAATTGGCTTCTTTCGTTTTGGCAAGTAACAACTGTATTGGTTGGTAAGTGAGTAATACGTACCGCACTTGGTGTTGTGTTAACTCCTTGACCTCCATGACCAGTAGCACAATAAACATCAATTCTTAAGTCTTTTGGATTTATTTCTATATCTACATCTTCTACTTCAGGCATGATTAATACTGTAGCTGTTGAAGTTTGGATACGTCCATTTGATTCAGTTACAGGTATTCTTTGAACTCTATGAGAACCTGATTCATATTTTAATTTCGAATAAACATTTTCACCTTTGATTTTTGCTTCAATTTGTGAAAAACCTCCGGCTGTTCCTGCTTCTTCATTGATTACTTCAATTTTCCAACCTTGTTTATCTGCATAACGTGAATACATTCTAAATAAGTCACCAGCAAAGATATTAGCTTCATCGCCGCCGGCTGCTCCTCTTATTTCCATAATGATGTCTTTGTCGTCATCTTCGTCTTTTGGAATTAATAGAATTTCTAATTCACTTTCTAGTTGTTCTTTTTTAGCTGATCCTTCTTCAATTTCTAATTTAGCCATTTCTCCCATTTCTGGATCATCAACTAATTCTTTAGCTTCTTCAATATTAGATAAAACATTTTTATATTCTAGATATTTATTATATGTTTCTTCTAAGTTTTTTTGTTCTTTTGATAGTTTTTTTAATTGATTGTAATCATTTAATACTTCAGGATCTGTTAGTTGTTTTGTTAATTCTTCGTATTTGTCTTTTATAGCTTCTAATCTTTCGATCATAAAGTTCACGCCTTTCGTTTGGTATTATAACATTTATATTTTAGCATGTAAATTAGTGAAATAAAAAGCAAGTGTTAGCTTATTTCACTTGCTTCATCTTCATCTATTATAACTAAATCTTTTAAATCATCTTCTGCTTCATCGTCGTCTGTTTCTTCGTCGTAGTAATTTTCTTCTTCTTCGTCTTCTAATTCGTCTTCATCTTCATCGATTTCGTCGATTATTTCTTCTTCTTCGTCTTCGTTATCGATTACTACTTTTGTAGTATGTTTTGTTTTTAAATCCCATAAACCATTCTCTAACATTGTAAAACGATGGTCTGTACTAATTACATCAAAGAATGCTGGAAGTTTTGCAACAAATTCGTCATCAGATAATTTTAATAATTTACAAACTTCTTTAAATAATTCATTAATTTTTAATCCCTTGTTCTTTTCTTTAAGAACTAATAAAGCGATATCGTCATATGACATTGCTTCTAGATCTTCAAAAGATATGTCTTTTAATTTCATACCTACAACCTCCAAATAATTCACTAGAAACAATTATACATATTTTTTTATATATGACAATACCTAAATTTATATTTTTTTTATGTCTTACATTCTCTCTGGCACTTTAATGCCCAATATATCTAGTAATTTCATGTTATTATCATATACAATTTTTGTTAATGTTAACCATGATTCTCTTAAATCTTGATCTTCTTCTGTAAGAATTCTATGTTGTGAATAGAAATTATTATATGTGTTAGTTATTTTATATAAATATTCTGCTATTTCATTTAAAGATCTAGTATTCATTGATTTAGTTAAGACATTGTTTATACTTAATAAATTAATGATTATTTCTCTATCTAATTTATTGTATAGTTTTTTAACTGTTTTGAAGCTTATATTCTCGTTTTTAGCATTATTTAATAGTGATCTCATTCTAATAGTAGAATATAGCAAATATGGGCCTGTTTTACCTTGTATATCACTAAACTTTTCTGGATCAAATATATAATCGGTTAATCTAAATGGTATTAGGTCAGCATATTTAACTGCTGCTACTGCTACATTTTCGGCAATATTAGCTCTTTCTTCACCAGTTATATTTGGTAATATTTTCTTTTCACATTCTACTTTTGCCATATCTAATAGAGATTCTAGTGTCATTATGCCACCATCTCTTGTTTTAAATGGCTTGCCATCTTTTCCATTCATAGTTCCAAATGGAATAAATTCTAGATTAGTAGATTTAGGTACAATTCCTGTTTTATAAACAGCTCTAAATACTTGTTCAAAGTGAAGAGCTTGACGAGCATCAGTTAAATACCATACTTCATCTGGATTAAATAGATGCATTCTTTCCCATAAACCAGCTATATCAGTTGATTCATATGAAGCAGCTCCATTTGATTTAATTAATAATATTGGAGGTACTTCATGATCATCGTCTGGTTCTGATACATCAATTATTTTAGCTCCTTGGCTATCTTCTATGAAACCCTTATTTTCAAGATATTCAACTGTTTCTGGAATATATTTATAACAGTCTGATTCACCTTCCCAGGTTTCAAATGTTACATTTAAACGATCATAAACTCTTTTGATATCTGCTTTTGATACATCCATGATATGGTTCCATAGAGCCATTAATCCACGATCATTATTTTGAAATTTAGAAGTAATAACACGGGCTTCTTCCATGTATTCTTCATCTTCTTTAGCTTTACTACTGGCTAGTGGATATATTTCCATTAAATCATCATTCGTTACAGGTGATTCTTTTGGATATTCTCCTTTATAATTCTCATCAAAATATGGTAGATCTGGGAATCTATGTTTAATTTCTGTCATAACTAAACCAATTGGTCTACCCCAGTCACCTAAATGAGTGTCTGCTATAGTTTTATTTCCTAAAGATGTAGCTAGTCTTTTTAGAGCTTCACCAATATTAGCACTTCTTAAATGACCTACGTGTAAGGCCTTAGCTACGTTTGCTCCGCCATAATCAAAGAAAATTGTTTTAGGATTATCATTTTCATAATTAAGATTTATATTTGCATTTAATTCATTCGCATGATTTATTAATTGTTCATCTGAAAAAGTAATATTGATAAAACCCGGTCCAGCTAAATTGATATCTTTATAAACGTTGTCTTTTTTGATTCTTTCAACGATTTCTTCAGCTATTTCCCTAGGATTTTTATGATATTCTTTAGCTAATCCCATTACGCCATTGTATTGATAATCACCAAATTCTGGTCTTGAAGAAACATTAAGTGTTACTTCTTCTACTTCATAATTTAGTTCTTTTAAGATGTCTTTTATATATTTTTCTTGTTCTTTTAAAAATATACTCATTTTTATTCTCCTTGTTCAATAATGATTTTATTTTCAAAATCATCTGTTTCTATTTTATAAATTAATTCTGTTCTATCTTTATAATTATTATATTCCAATTTTTCGACATTTATGTCATAATGAAGATTTTTTTCTTTTAGATGTAAAATACAAGTTTTTTCTTGAATATTAAAATCTAATTTATATTCTTCATTTTCGCGTAAAAAAGACCGGCTGTTAAGGATCATCTTAAAGCCATCTAATTTAAAAGAAAATTCGTTATTGTTATCAATTAATTTTATTGTTTTAGTTAATTCTATTTTATCATTCTTTGATAAGGTAAATTTAGCTGTCTTTAACATGATAACCCCTCCTGTTGTGCTAGATTATACCATATTTGTTTTATTAAGTAAAAAAAGACGATTATTCGTCTTTTTTGATTTGTATTGTAATTTGATAATTAGTATCAAAATCTATTTCTTCGACATTAATGAACATTCCACTATCACCAAGTTTTTCTACTGTTTTTCTAATTTCTGAAATAGCATCTTTTAAACTTGTAACATGTGCTTCATGTTGTTTAGCTTGGAATTCTGGAGAAATTCTGTCGATATTAGCCATTGGATCAACAATTCTTTCATTTTCGTTTTCCATTTTAACATCGGCCATTGTTTTTTCGTCATAAACTGGTTTGAAGAATTTGTTATTAGGATTAACATCAAATGCTGTATTCAAATCATTCTTTGGCTCTTCTAATGGTTTTGGACGATGAGATTCAGGATCGTTAAATGGATTTGTTTCGCTAGCGCTATTTGTTGGTGCACCAGGAATTGTTGGTTCATTATATACTTCAAAATCATTATTAAATGGATTTTCATTAGAAGCAGATACCAATTCTTTTTCTGGTTCTGGTTCAGATGGTCCATTAAATGAGAAGAATTTACTATTGTTGTTTTGATTGAAATCATCTTGTGGCATAAATGTACTTGTAGATTCTGGTGTAACTATGTTTGATTCTGGTACTCTAGTTGCAGTTACAAAACTATTATCTTCATCATTAAATCTTTCAGGTACTGCACCTGATTCATCTTCGTCGTCTTCTTCTTTTCCGTTATATGTTTTGAAATTATCATAACCTTCTATGATTGGTTCATCATTCATAACTGGTGTAGGAATATCTACATCTAGTTTTTCAATTTCTTCATTTATTACTTCTTGTGGTTTCATTATGTCTTCAGAAGACATCTTTGGTCCACGATCATTAATATCAACGGCATTAGCTCTTATATCATCAACTGATGCAGAACTTTCTACCAATGGTACTTCACCGTTATCATCATCATCAAGACCAATTAAATTCTTTTCTTCTTGTGCCTTTTTAAGTTCTAAATCTAGTTGTCTTACAGTTAATCTTTCATTGATAATACGATGTAACCATTCTTTTTGTTCTTCTTTATCTTTAATAGTTAATAAAGTTCTTCCATGTCTTTCAGATATTTCACCTTCAAGTAATGCTTGTTGAACTTCTTCATCTAAATTTAATAATCTTAATTTATTAGCTACTGCAGCTTGTGATAAGCCCATTTTCTTAGCAAGCTGTTCTTGTGTTAAGTAGCCTCTGTCTAAAAGGTTCTTATATGAACGAGCTTCTTCAATAGCTGTTAAATCACTACGTTGAACATTTTCAACGATTGCTCTTTCAGCAGCTTCGTTATCATCAACATTATTAATAACTGCAGGTACTGTTGTTAAACCTGCCATTTGTGCAGCTTTATATCTTCTTTCACCAGCAATAATCTCGTACTTATCCCCTAGTTTTCTTAATACTAAAGGTTGAATTATTCCATGTTCTTTAATAGATTCAGCTAATTCATTTAAAGAGTTTTCATCAAAATTTAATCTAGGTTGGAATCTATTAGGAATAATATCCTCTATTGGTATTTGTAATATGCCAGATTCTAAGTTCATATAATCAGCCCCTTATACTTTCCTATTCTATATTTAATGATATCTTATTTTTGTTATTTTTTCAATGGATTTTTAGTTATCTTGTCATAGCGACGAGGGTATTTTAAATCCGTTTTTATTACTTTTTTTATTTTAATAATATTTCTGATACCTCCATCGTGAGGTAAATCAAATTTTTCTATTTTTTCTATTCTTCCACCTAAAGTGTTAATAGCAAATTCAGCTTCTTTAATTTCTTCTTCGTTAGATCCTTTCATTGCTATAAAGTAACCATCTACTTTTGTTAATGGTATACATAGTTCACTTAAAACTGGTAGATTAGCTACAGCACGAGCAGTTACTATATCAAATGATTCTCTTTTATTTTTAATATAATCTTCTGCTCTACCATTATAGAATTCTATATCGTTAATATTTAACTTATTAGCTAATTCTCTTAAAAATGTAATTTTTTTATTATTTGAATCTAATAGTGTTAATTCTAGGTTGGGAAATACTATTTTTAGTACCATACCAGGGAATCCTGGTCCTGTTCCTACATCTATTAGATTTTTACAGTTATTTAGATTGATAACTTTTGTAATAGTTAAAGAATCATAGAAATGCTTTAAATATATTTGATCATCATCTGTAATAGCTGTTAAATTGGTATGTGAATTGTATTCTTTTAAGAATTCACAATATATGTTTAAACTCTCTAGTTGATGATCAGTTAATTTTATACCTAGTTCTTCTAGGGCTTTTACAAATTCATCTCTATTCATCTTTACCATATTCCTTTTTTAAATAGACAGATAATATTGAAATATCTGATGGATTAACACCACTTATTCTTATTGCTTGAGCTATTGTTTCAGGTCTTACTTCTTTTAGTTTTTGTCTAGCTTCAGAAGCAATATTTTTTATTTTGTCATAATCAATATCTTTTGGTATTTTTTTCTTTTCTAGCTTCAACATCTTTTCTACTTCTTTATATGTTTTATTAATATATCCTTCATATTTTAGATTTATTTCAACTTGCTTTTTAATATCTTCTGTAAAAGGTATATCTATTAAAGTAGATAAGAATTCCATTGTTAATTCTGGTCTTTTAATTAATTGTTCTAAAGACATTGATGATGTTGGTACTTGATAATCATTATCTTTAAATTTTTGTTCTATTTCTTTAGTTATTTTTACTTTATTATCTTTCATGTATTTAACTAATTCATTTATTTGTTCTCTTTTGGTATTTAGTCTATTAATTTGTTCATCATCAATTAAACCTACTTGATAACCATAATCTCTTAATCTTAAGTCAGCATTATCACTTCTTAGTAATAATCTAAACTCTGCTCTACTAGTTAATAAACGATATGGATCTCTAATACCTTTTGTTATTAAATCCTCGATTAGAACACCAATATAAGCGTCTGATCTTTTTAATACTAATGGTTCTTTTCCTTCTAATTTTAATGAAGCATTTATTCCGGCAATTAGCCCTTGACAAGCGGCTTCTTCGTATCCGCTTGTACCATTTATTTGACCAGCAGTAAACAGACTGTTGATTATCTTTGTTTCAAGATTTGCCTTTAATTGTGTTGGATAAATGGCATCATATTCGATTGCATAACCATATTTTAGAATTTTAGCATTCTCTAATCCTGGTAACGAATGAACCATTTGTTCTTGGACTTCTGGAGGCATTGATGTAGAGAAACCTTGAACATAAATATCATCATAATATCTACTTTCTGGTTCTAAGAATAATTGATGTCTTTCTTTATCAGCAAATCTTACTACTTTATCCTCAATTGAAGGACAATAACGTGGTCCGATTCCTTCTATATCATCTAATGCACCGTACATACTTGATTTATTTAAGTTATCTCTTATTATTTGATGAGTTTTTTCTGTAGTATATGTAAGATAGCATGGTTCTTGTTCTTCTATTTTATAACATGGTTCTAAGTCATAACTAAATGTTAGATATTCATTATCACCTAGTTCTGGTTTAGTCTTGGAAAAATCAATAGTACTACGATCTATTCTTTGAGGTGTTCCAGTTTTTAATCTTATTATTTTAAAGCCATATTCTTTTAATTTATCACTTAAATGATTTGATGGTTTTTCACCGTGTGGTCCTTTTCTTGTACGAGTATTTCCCACCAAGATATCTGCTTTTAGATAAGTTCCTGTAGTAAGAATTACAGCTTGGGAAATAATTTTAGTTCCATCTTCTAAAACGATACCTTTTACTGTATTGTCTTCGATTATTAAGTCTTCTACCATTCCTTCTTTAATTTCTAAATTATCTAAAGAATTTAAAGTATTAATCATTTCTTTAGGATAAGCTATTTTATCTCCTTGTGCTCTTAAAGATTGAACGGCTGGACCTTTAGCACTATTTAACATCTTTATTTGTAAGTGTGTTTTATCTGCTACTTTACCCATTATGCCACCTAAAGCATCTATTTCCCTAACTACTATTCCTTTAGCACTTCCTCCAATATGAGGATTACAAGGCATATCAGCAATATTCTTTAAATTGCTAGTAATTAAAAGAGTTTTATGATTCTTTTTAGCACAGGCATAAGCAGCTTCACAGCCAGCATGGCCAGCTCCTACTACTATTATTTCATACATTTTGTCAACACCTCTTTTTATTTCCCAAGGCAAAATCTACTAAACATTTCGTCTAGTAATTCTTCTTCATATGTTGAACCATTAATCTTGCCTAATTCTTCCCAAATAGCTTTTATATCTAGTTCTATCATATCTATTGGTTTATTTTCTTTTAAACCTTTTTCAACATCTTCTATTCTATTTAAACATGTAGTTAAAATAGCTATACTTCTTGAATTGCTTAGATATGTTGGATCCTTTGTTTCAATTTGGGAAATATTAAATATTTCTTTTATTTTATTCTTTAATTCTTCTATTCCTTGATTATTTATAATACTCATGTTAACAATTGACTCTTTATCAACAGGTATTTTAGACATATCTATCTTAGATGGTAGATCTGTTTTATTTATTATTAAGATATAGTTTTTACCTTTTAATTTATTTAAGATTTCAATTGTTTCATCTGTTATTTCTTCATTATTATTTAAGATAAAAAGTATTAAATCTGATTCTTCTATCATTTTTAAACTTTTTTCGACACCAATAGCTTCAACTTTATCTTTTGTATCTCTGATACCTGCTGTATCAATCATATTTAATACTATTCCATCTATAGAAATAGTTCCTTCTACTATATCTCTTGTTGTTCCAGCTATTTCTGTAACTATTGCTTTATCTTCTTCTAATAAAGCATTAAGTAAACTACTCTTACCTACGTTTGGTTTACCTATTATAGATGTTTTAATTCCATCTTTTATTATTTTTCCGTTTTTACTTTCTTTTAGTATTTCTTGAATTCTATTTTTTAACTTTGTTATTTTTGGTATTAAGATATCATCAGTAATAATATCTACATCATCATATTCTGGGTAATCTATATTAACGTTTATATTTGATATAATTTGAACCATATCACTTCTTAATTCATTAATTAGATTAGAAACTTTACCACTTAATTGATTCATTGCTAGGTTGTTTTGAATTTCTGTTTGAGCATTTATTTTATCCATTACAGCTTCTGCTTCTAATAAGTCAATACGGCCATTTAAGAATGCTCTTTTGGTAAATTCACCAGGTTCAGCAAGACGACAACCATTAACTAATAATAATTCTAGTATTTTGTTTGTACAAGCTATTCCGCCATGAGTATTTATTTCTACTACATCTTCAGTAGTAAATGTTTTTGGTGCTCTCATTACGCTTACTAAGACCTCATCTATTTTTTGATCTTTGTCAACAATAAATCCATAATTAATTGTATGAGTTTCTACTTTTGTTAAATCTTTTCCTTGGAAAAGTTTATTAACTATTTCGATTGAATCTGGTCCACTTACCCTAATTATGGCGATTGCACCTACTCCTTGGCTAGTAGATATAGCACAAATTGTATCGTTCATATAGATTCCTCCTTCGGCGGTATTATAGCACAAAATTATTTCCCGGGAAATAAAAAGAGAAGATTTTACTCTTCTTCTTTATCATTATTTTCCACATATCTTATAACAATATGTCTATGTGGTTCTTCACCTTCACTTAATGTTGAGATGTTTTTAAACTTAGTTAAAGCATTATGAATTACTCTTCTTTCATATGAATTCATATCATCTAGAGTAACATCAATATGAGATTTCAATACTTCTTTAGCTGTTCTCTTAGCCATTCTTTCAAGATTTCCCATTTTCTTTTCTTTATAATTTTCAACATCTAATAGTATATATGGGTATTTCCCAATTTTGTTATATACTTGTTGTCTTAATACTTTTTGCATTGCATTAAGTGTCTGACCATTTTTACCAATAAGGATATTGTTGTTATCTGAATACATTTTAATATTGATTTGTTCTTCTCTAATATTTGATTCTAATTGAACTTCAATTCCCATATTAGTTACTAATTCTTTTAAATTAGCTTTAATGAATTCTGCTATGTCAGTAATAGTTGCAACTTTTAATACTACTGATCCAGCTTTGAATAGTTTTCCCTTTTTTTCTTCTGACTTGTAAAGGACATCTTTATCAGTAACATTAAGATCAGCAAATGCTTCTTCTTTTACTTCTTCAAGAGTTTTTCCTTCGTATTCATGAATCTTTAATTCCATACTATTTCCTCTTTTCCATCATTTTTTTAATAACGATATTTTGAACTACAGCAAAGCCATTTGTTACAATCCAATATAAAGCGATTGCTGTTGGTAAACTCAATGATGCGATTGATATCATTATTATCATAAACATAAACATCATTTTCATTTGTTGTGCCATCTCATCAGATTGATTAGATTGCATTGATATTTTGAATGATAAATATGTTGTTACTATAATTAATACTACTAATGCTATATAAATGTAGTTGTGTTGAGCTATTCCTGCTGTAGGAGTCATTCCTAAGTTCATTGTTAGGAAGTGTCCTTCAAAAATAGCTGGTACTCTATTAATAGCTTCTAAGAATGCAAAGAATAATGGTAATTGAATAAATGATAATAAACAACCTGATACTGGATTTAATTCATATTTCTTATAGATCATCATTGTTTCTTGGCTCTTAGCCATTAATGAATCATTATCATTCTTTCCAGCATATTTCTTTTCAATCTTAGCTAATTCTGGTTGAGCTTTCTTCATATTTTCAGATTGCTTAACTGTTTTTATTTGGATTGGTAACATAATTAATCTAATTATTAACCCTATTACCATAACTGATATACCCATGTTACTTACTAAGTAACCAAATTGTAATATAACATATGCTAATGGTTTAACAAATAATGATTCCCATAATCCTTTGTATTTTATTTTATTAGGTGTAAATTTCTTACATGTTGGTAAATCTTCTAATTTGATAGTTAGTTTATCATTGTATTTTGTATATTCTTCCAATAATTCTTTTTCACTTGGTTGACATAATATATTAGCTGTTAAAGATTGACCAGTTTTTTCATATGTTATTACTTTCTTACCATCTTTAACATATTTAGTACAACCTACTGTTAATAGCAGCAATAAAATGATTACAAATATTTTAAATTTCTTCTTCATTACTTCACCTTTATTTCATTGATTAAACTTACTAAAGAATCGTTTAGTTCGGTAAATTTTGATTCTATGCAGGCCTTCCTAACCATTATAATATAATCATAATTATTTTTAAATAAATTTTTGTTATTATCAATTATTGCTCTAACTTTTCTTTTTAATTTGTTTCTGATATGAGCTTTTCCTGTTTTATTGCTAATAGCAATTCCAAACATCATTTTTTCATTTTTTCTTTCCTTAATATATATAACAAAGAATTTATTCTTAAAAAAAGATCCTGTTTGAATGATACTGTTAAAGACTTTTTTATCTTTAATCATTTCTCTTCTTTTCATGATATTACCGCCTTTTTATACATAAAAAACCACTAATAAGTGGCTTATTTTATTATTTAACTACTATTCTTTTACGTCCTTTTTTTCTTCTTGAATTTAAGACATTGCTTTCTTTTCTAGCAAAGAATCCGTGTTTTTTTGCTCTTTTTCTATTATTTGGTTGATAAGTTCTCTTCATTGTAATACACCTCCACATCTAAATAAGCTCTCTTATTATAATATTAGAATTTTGTAAAAGTCAAGGAAAACTAGAGCTTGTGGACATATCTAAAAATATTTATTAACAGAAATTGTGGATATGTTGATAACTTTTTTCACAATGTTAATATAAATTTGTTGATAGTGTGGATAAATCTTTTGATCTATTGTATTATAATGATTGTTTTGTGAATACTATTGTAGATATCTTGTTGATAGAAAAAAAAGGTTAAATAATGTCTTTTATTTTTCCACAGGTTGAATTATAATAATTGTACAAATATTTCAGAGGGCGGGTGATTTTTTATGAAGAATGAAGAAATTTGGAATAAATTCTTAGATTTGATTAAAAAAGACCTTAACCCTGTATCTTATAACACTTGGTTTGGAGAAACTAAATTATATAAGATAGATGATGAAATAATAACTTTAGAAGTGCCGATGGCATTACATAAAAAGATGCTTTTATCTAACTATTATGATCTTATTTCTGATACTTTTGCTACTATTTTAGGGGAAGAGAAGAAGATAGATTGTTTATTAAAGGAAGAAATAGAAGATAAAGTTGAAAAATTAGTTAATGATATTTCAGAAGATGTTGATAACAATGAAGATATTAACAGTGAATTTGAAACTAATCTAAAACCAAATCTTACTTTTGATAACTTTGTAGTAGGGGATTCCAATAAATTTGCTAGAACAGCTGCTTTAGCAGTAGCAGATAATCCTGGAGCTACTTATAATCCTTTATTTATATATGGTAGAAGTGGTTTAGGAAAAACTCACTTAATGCATGCTATTGGTAATCATATTATAAAAAATCATCCAGAAATGAAGGTATTATACACTACTAGTGATAATTTTAGAAAAGATTATGCTGGTATTGCCAATAGTAATGGTAATTCTATTGATGGATTTAATAAATTTAAAAATAAATATAGGAATATAGATGTATTAATTATTGATGATATTCAATATTTAACTAATGCACAGAAGACACAAGAAGAATTCTTTCATACATTTAATGAATTACATAGTAAAGGTAAACAAATAATTATTAGTTCTGATAGTTCTCCTGATGATCTTAAGATATTAGAAGAAAGACTTAGAAGTAGGTTTAACTGGGGTTTACCAGTGGATATTTATCCACCTGATTTTGATTTAAGATGTCGTATTATTAAGGATAAAATCAAATATTCTGCTATATCTTCAAAGATGACTGATGAAGCAGTGGAATTCATTGCTAATAACTTCGAAGGCGATGTAAGAAAGATTGAAAGTGCTATTAATAGGCTAGTGGCTTTTACAGCTATGGATGTTCCTGATATAATAGACTTAGAATTTACTAATGAAGCATTGAAAGATATTGTAGGAAAATATAACCCTTATAATACTAATGATGTAGTAACAATACAGAAAGCTGTAGCAGATTACTACGGAATAACAGTAGAAATGCTGAAAGGTAAAAAGAGAAGTGCAAATATAGCATATCCAAGAATGGTAGCAATGTATTTGTGTAGAATGCTTACAGACCAATCATTCCCAAGAATAGGTCTAGAATTTGGTGGTAGAGATCACTCTACAGTAATACATGCAGTAGATAAAATAGAAGATGATTTGAAAACAAATCATGAATTAAAGAATATAATCAATGAAATTAAAGGAAAATTATAATATTGTTATTAAGTTGATTGTTATAAACATATAAAAGTTAATTAAATTTTCTTATAAAATAGGGATAAAAATGATTTATCAACATTATCAACATTGTAATAATAATAAAAATTATAAATAATAATAAGAAAGAAGGAATTGAAATGAAATTTACAATTGAAAAAAACATAATGTTAGAGAATTTATCTAACGTAGTAAAGGCAATATCTACTAAAAATATTATACCTATATTAAATGGAGTAAAGTTTGAATTAAATGAGGAAGGATTATTCTTAACAGCTAGTGATAGTGAATTAACTATTAGATCTTTTATACCTACTGAATCTATTACTAAAGTAGAAGAAAAAGGATCTATAGTAATACAAAGTAAATTTATATTAGATATTATTAGAAAGATGCCTTCAGATGAAATTAATTTTGAATTAATGGATGGATTTAAAATTAAAATATCTTCTTTAAATAGTCAATATGATTTAAATTGCTTAGATTCTAAAGAATATCCTAGTTTAAAATTAGAAGAAGTTAAAAATCCTATTGAATTAAAAGGTGATGTATTTAAAAACATTATTAGTCAAACTGCATTTGCTATTTCAACTCAAGAGTTAAGACCATTACTTACTGGTTTGAATTTTAAGATAACTGGTGATTTATTAGAGTGTATTGCTACAGATTCTTATAGATTAGCTAAAAAGAATATAAAATTAGATGTTCCTTCTGATGAAGATGTAAATATTGTAATTCCTGGAAAGAATATTATTGAATTAGATAAGATTATTATGGATGATGAAGTTGTAGAAATGCATGTATTCTCTAATAAAGTATTATTTAAATATAAGAATTATATGTTCCAAACAAATTTATTATCTGGTACTTATCCAAATACTTCTAATTTAATTCCTAATGATTTTGCAATAATTGTTACTGCTAAATTAGATGATTATTTCAGTGCTATTGATAGAGCAGCATTACTTACTCAAAGTAAAGATAAGAATATAGTTAAAATGAGAATTAAAAATAGTGAAATGATAATTAACTCTTTTGCTTCTGAAATTGGTAAAGTAGAAGAAAAATTGGATATTGAAACTAGTAAAGATGCTAATATTGATATTTCATTTAGTGCTAAATATATGTTAGATGCATTAAAAACAATGAAAGATGAAGAAATATTGATCTTATTAAATGGTGAAGTTAAACCTATTGTAATTAAATCTTTAAAGGATGAATCATTAATTCAATTAATATTACCTATTAAAACATATTAGTGTTAATAAATGACAACTTATAAACAAGTTGTCTTTTTTTTATAGAATACTAAATGATATAATTGTTATAGGAGTGTTTTTATGTACGAAGATATTAATGATGAAAATATGCATCTAACAGTATTAGATGAAAATGGAGAACAATTAGATTGTGAAGTAATAATGTATTATGATTGCTTAGATAATGGTATTAAATATGTTTTCTATACAGATAATTTATTAGATGAAGATGGAGAATATAATATTTATGCTTCAAGGTTCTTAGGATTAGATAATGATGAAATTCAGATAGGTGATATTGAATCAGAAGAAGAATGGGCCTTACTCGATGATGTATTAGAACAAGCAAAACAAGGACTTGAAAATAGGGCCTAAATTTGAGAAAAAGCCCGAAAAATGGTATAATTTAGGTATGTGAGGGAATAATATATGAGTGATAATGAAGTAAAAAAAGGTAATGGTGGAAAAATAGGTGCAGCATTAGGTGCAGCAGCTGGTGCTATAGGTACTGTAATGGCTAATCCTTTAGGTAGATGGGCTATTTTTACAGCTCAAGATGAAGCTGGGTTACAAGTACATCATTTTGTAGAAGATCTATTTAATAATAGAGCTGCTGGAGATACTGCTTATCGTATATTTGGAGCTATTACTAATACAATAATGGCTTATCCTGCTATTTTACCTATTGCTGGTGGTGTGATAGCTGCTGGAGTAGGGGCTTTAGTAGGTAGAAAAATTTCAAAAAGTAAATTAAAACATAAAAATATGAAAAGTGTATCAAATACAATGAAAATATAATTAAAACACAGTAAATCTGTGTTTTTTTTTGCAAAAAATTACTTTTTTTGATGATTTTCGACCTTTTTCGACCTTTTTCGACATTTTTGAATGGTATAAGGGAGTCGATTTCAATGAAAGGGGAGGATTTTGGTTATGGATTCATATGAAATTAATAAAGATACTGTTGCTTTAGTACCTAAAGATAAGAAAACAATAGTATATGAAGTGGATAAGTCATTTGTTATCGACAAGCCAGTTTTAAAAGTTATGGAGGATAGTTGTGAATATTTTGGTAGTTCATTAGCTGGAAGACAAACGGGTACTACTTCACTAATTGGTTATACTCATAAAGTACCAGTTGTAGTAGAAGAAACTTTTGATCTAATTTTTTTTCCTACTTTATCACCTAGAAATGCAGATTGTTCATGGGTAAGTTATTCACACATTTTTAGACCTTGTAAGTTTAAAGATAAAACTATTTTAGAACTTAAAAATGGTAAAAAAATAATGGTTGATGTATCATCTGCAATTATCGATAATCAACTGTATAGATGTTCTAGATTAAAAGACGTCTTAAATTATCGAAAAATAGATAAAAAATAGAAAAAAAGCTACTTTTGTGGCTTTTTTTGTGGTATAATGTTAAGTAGGTATGGGGAGTACTGAAAATATATTTTTTTAATCTATGGTCGTAAAAGAGGCTAAAAAATGAAGATACATAATTTGAAGTTGTTAAATTTTAGAAATTATGAAAGCATTAGTTTAGATTTCTCTGATGGCTATAATATTATTTATGGAAATAATGGTAGTGGTAAGACAAATCTTGTAGAAAGTATTTATGTTCTTGCTTTAACTAAATCGTTTAGGGGTTCGGTTGATAAAGTACTAATTATGAACAACAAAGATATTGCGCGAATAGAAGGTACTGTAGAAGATAAATATAGTGATAAATATAAGATTATTTTAAAAGAATCAGGGAAAAAGGTTAAGATTAATGATAATACAATAGAAAAGCTAAGTGATTATATTTCTAAAATAAGTGTTATTTTATTTAATCCTGATGATTTACGTCTTATTAAAGATACACCTAGTATTAGAAGAAAAGGTTTAAATTTAGATATTTCGCAGATTAATAATACATATTTAAAAGTTTTGAATATGTATAATAAATTATTAAAGCAAAGAAATACATATTTAAAAACTACTAATATTAATGCTAATTCTTCTTCTGAATATCTAGATGTTCTTACTAAAAAGTTGATTGATTATGGAGAAAAAATCTATAATTATCGTAAAAAGTTTATTGATGAGATTAATGAGTTGATTCCTATTATATATAGGGATATTTCTGCGCTTGATGGCATGAAGATTGTTTATAAGTCTGATTATATCGATATGAGTAGGGAAGATATGATTAAGAAATATAAAGCTAATCTACAAAGAGATATTATTTTAGGAAAAACTATGATTGGAGTTCACCATGATGATATTAAGTTTATCTTAGGAGACATGGATTTAAAAGATTATGGATCGGAAGGTCAACAAAAAAATGCTATTATTGCATATAAATTGGCTGAATTAGAGATATTTAAGAGAGAAAAGGGTAGTTATCCTATTTTGATATTAGATGACTTATTTAGCGAATTAGATAGGTTAAAAATAAATAATATTTTAAAAATAATTAATGAAGATATTCAAACATTTATAACTACTACAGAAATAGATAAGATTGATAAGAGAATCTTAGATAAGAGTAGGATTTATAAAGTTGATGATAGTGTAGTAAGGGAGGATTAACTATGAAAGAAGAATATAGTGATAGTGATATTCAGGTTCTTGAAGGTTTAGAGGCTGTTAGAAAAAGACCTGGTATGTACATTGGTACTACAAGTGAAAGAGGATTACATCATCTTGTTTGGGAAATAGTTGATAATGCGGTTGATGAAGCTTTAGCTGGTTATTGTGATGATATTGAAGTAATAATTGAAAAAAATAATGTCATAACTGTTAAAGACGATGGTCGTGGAATGCCAACTGGTATGAATGAAAAAACAGGGTTATCAACAATAGAAACAATTTTTACTGTTTTGCATGCAGGTGGTAAATTCGGTGGCGGAGGATATAAAGTATCTGGTGGTCTACATGGTGTTGGTGCTTCAGTAGTTAATGCTTTGTCACAATGGTTAGAAGTTAGAGTATATAGAGAAGGACATGTTTATTTTCAAAGATTTGAAAATGGTGGACATGCTGTTGGTGAACTTAAAATAATTGAAGATTGTGATCCAGATAGAACTGGAACAACTGTTACTTTTAAGGCAGATCCAACTATCTTTAAAGAAACTACAGTATATGATTATGAAACTTTAGCTCATCGTTTAGAAGAATTAGCTTTCTTAAATAAAGGTTTAAGAATAGTTCTTCAAGATTTAAGAGAAGATGAGAGAAAAGATGAATTTGTATACAATGGTGGAATTATTGAATTTGTTAAAAAATTAACAAATGGAAAAAAAGCTCTACATGACAATGTTGTATATGTTGAAGGTCAAGAAGATGGAATAACAATGGAAGTTGCATTCCAATATACAGAAGATTATACAAGTCAAATATATTCATTTACTAATAATATTAGTACATATGAAGGTGGTACTCATGAAGATGGAGTTAAGAGAGCTTTAACTAGAATTATTAACAATTATGCAAAAAATAATAAGATTTTAAAAGATAATGATGAACCATTAACAGGTGAGGATGTTAGAGAAGGTTTAACAATGATTATTTCTTGTAAGCATCCAGATCCTCAATTTGAAGGTCAAACTAAGACTAAATTAGGAAATGCAGAAGTTAGAAAAATTGCTGATGATGTATTTAGTAATGGTTTAGAAAGATTCTTACTAGAAAATCCTGATGAAGCAAGATTAATAATAGAAAAAACTATGACTGCATCAAGAGCAAGATTAGCTGCTAAAAAAGCAAGAGAATTAACTCGTCGTAAAGGTGATTTAGATATTACTAATTTCTATGGAAAATTATCTGATTGTAAGAGTAAAGATCCAGAAGAATGTGAAATCTTTATAGTCGAGGGAGATTCAGCTGGTGGATCTGCTATTAAAGGTAGAAATAGTATGACACAAGCTATCTTACCTTTAAGAGGAAAAATATTAAATGTAGAAAAAGCTCGTTTAGATAGAGCATTAAATAATGAAGAAATAAGAACAATAATTACAGC
>JAEEGL014680060.1_pt1 | contig 23732 bp, 20 predicted proteins | sample 9134231 | NCBI WGS metagenome assembly JAEEGL01 (sample SAMN16246548, study PRJNA631951) | gut metagenome | biome: gut microbiome; feature: rumen; material: fiber-attached | host: Bos | place: Iran: Karaj | collected 2018-10 | reverse complement strand
CTGTTTCTGCGGATATTATAAAAAAACTCTTTCCCGAATGCAAGAAAAAACGCTCCGGGAAAGAGTTCCGTTTGAATTCTGCCAAAGACTCTCCTGTCATCTGCGGCCGCGGACCTTGGCTTTCGGGCAGTGCTGAATCAGGAAATCCAGGACAAAATCAAAATCGCTGTCCTTGACATAGACCATGTTGCGGATCAGAAGTCCGTTCAGACGGATCAGATGCGCTCTTCTCCGGATTACAATCTTTCGGACTTTGGCCAGGCGGGACGTCAGACTTCCGCCGCCGCTGTTCATCAGACCGATACCGGTCGTCGTCAGATTACCCGTCGCGATACCTGCCAGGATCGTCAGCTCATTGAGCGCTTTGGCTTTATCGGTCTTGATCTGGTTATGGCTCAGATAATCCTCATCCATTTCGAACATAACCGTGTATTTTCCGTTGTAGGCATGCGTCACGATCATATAGGCAGGCAGGGAAAGCACAAACAGAATCCCGAGCACGATTCCGATTGTGATGCCTGTATTCTTCAGGACTTCCAGAAAACCCGTGCCTTCCGCCCATCCCAGAATAGCCATAAACAGTCCGATAATCACACCGCCGAGAAACAGGCAGCGCCAGACTTCAAACAGCAGGAAGAAACTCTTCCGCATCGGCAGTTCATAGATCCATCGGTAGGTACCATCGGCGCATTTCACGATATCATCGTTTATTTCTTCGTTGCTTTTCAGATAAGGCATAATACTACTCCTTCCAGCCGTCCGCAGGGCGGGGGCACTTATCTTAACGAAATCAGTATATACAATGAGAAATACTGCTGTCAACAGAAACAGAAAAACCTCCGACAGAATCGGAGGTTTTACTTCAGACTTATCTGAACTTGCGCTTTCTGGCTGCTTCGGATTTCTTCTTGCGGCGGACGCTGGGCTTTTCATAATGCTCGCGCTTCCGGATCTCCTGCTGAATACCGTCCTTGGCACACTGACGCTTGAAACGACGCAGCGCATTATCGAGGGACTCGCCTTCTTTGACAATAACGGTTGCCATATTCTATTTATCCCCCCTTTCGGCTTGAAGTCGCACATTTTGGCGCCGATGCCTTGCGGCACGCGATGTAGTATACCCCGAATTCCGGGGAAAGGTCAAGCGGATTTTTGCGCTTTTTCCAAAAAATTTGTGAATTTTCGGCTTATTTGACCATAGCGGCCAGAACTTCTCCCGCTTTGGCCAGAGCTTCTTCGATACCCGCCGGGTTCTTTCCGCCTGCCTGAGCCATATTCGGCCGTCCGCCGCCCCCGCCGCCCACAAGCGGAGCGATCGCCTTAATGATCTGACCGGCGTTGGCGCCTTTCTTCACGGCGCTTTCGGAAGCCGTCACCATCAGGTTGACCTTGCCGTCCAGCACGGAAGCCAGCACGATCACGCTGTCCGCCAGCTTGTCCCGCAGTGTGTCGCCCATGTTGCGCAGGCCGTTCATATCCAGACCTTCCGCCCGGGATGCGATCAGCTTCACGCCGTTTACGTCCACGGCCCGGTCGGCTGCATTGCCCATGGAGGCACCGGCGATCTTCGCCTTCAGCTGTTCGTTCTCTCCGGTCAGTGCCTTGATCTCCGCCTGGAACTGGGCGATCTTTTTCTCCAGTCCGTCCGGAACGGTTTTAGCCGCTGCCGCAGCGGATGCCAGCCGGTTTTCCATATCGCGGTAATAAGCCAGCAGATTCGATCCGGTTAACGCCTCAATCCGGCGTACACCGGCCGCAATTCCGGCTTCGGAAAGGATCTTGAAGCAGCCGATCTGCGCCGTATTGGCCACGTGCGTGCCGCCGCAGAGTTCGGTGGAATACTCGCCCATGCGAACCACGCGGACGACATCGCCGTATTTTTCTCCGAAAAGAGCCATTGCGCCGGTCTTTCTGGCTTCTTCCAGACTCATCAGCTCCGTTACGACAGGTGTTGCAGACAGGATAGCCCGGTTAACCTTATCTTCCGCTTCCCGCAGCTCGTCCGCGGTCATCGGGGCAAAATGGCTGAAGTCAAAGCGCAGCCGTTCCGCATCCACATAGGATCCGGACTGCTCCACATGATCGCCCAGGACCTGCCGCAGAGCCTTCTGCAGAAGGTGGGTCGCACTGTGGTTGCGGGCCGTATTGGCGCGGCGCTCCTCATCCACCGAAAGCGTCACGGCATCGCCCAGGCTGAAGCTGCCGCTCTGAACATAGCCTACGTGGCCGACCTTGCTGCCCTGCAGGCGGACCGTATCCTCTACGATAAAGACACTGCCGTCTGCTCCGGTAATCCGTCCGGTATCGCACTGCTGGCCGCCCATGGTCGCATAGAAAGGTGTTTTCTCCGTCAGAACTGTGCCGCGGTCCCCTTCATTTAAGGTTCCGACGAGTTCATCCGCCGTCAGCGCCGTGATCACGGAGTTTTCCTCTAAAACCGTATAACCGTTGAATTCGCATTCCAGCTCGGCGGGCAGCTGCTGATAGACCGTAACGTCCGCGCCCATATAGTTGGTCCCCTTGCGGGCGCCGCGGGCCGTTTCACGCTGGACCTGCATGGCGGCACGGAAGCCGTCCTCATCCACCGAAAAGCCCTTTTCCTCGAGAATTTCTTTCGTCAGATCGAGCGGGAAGCCATAGGTGTCGTACAGCCGGAATGCCTCGGCGCCGTCCAGGACGGTTTTCCCTTCGGCCACGAGTTTCTCTTCCAGACCGCCCAGGATCTGCAGGCCCTGGTCGATCGTCCGGTTGAATTTCTCTTCCTCTTCGGAAATGACGGCCATGATCTTGGCCCGCTTCTCTTCGAGTTCCGGATAGCCGTCGCGCGACGTTTCGATCACGACGTTCGCCATGCGGGTCAGGAACGCTCCGTCAATTCCCAGCAGCCGTCCGTGACGGGCCGCGCGGCGCAGCAGACGGCGCAGCACATAGCCGCGGCCTTCATTGGAAGGCATGATGCCGTCCGACACCATAAACGTAACGGAACGGATATGATCCACGATCACACGGATCGAGACATCCTTCTTCGGATCGGTCTCGTAGCTTACGCCGGCGATCCGGCAGACCTCTTCGTTCAGCGCCTTCATCGTGTCGATATCGAAAACGGTGTCCACGTCCTGCACAACGACCGCCAGACGCTCCAGGCCCATGCCGGTATCGATGTTTTTATTGGTCAGCTCGGTGTAATTCCCCTTACCGTCTCCGTCAAACTGTGTAAACACGTTGTTCCAGACTTCCATATAACGGTCGCAGTCGCAGCCGACCGTGCAGGTCGGTTTGCCGCAGCCGTATTTTTCGCCGCGGTCATAGTAGACCTCCGAGCAGGGTCCGCAGGGACCGGCGCCGTGCTCCCAGAAGTTGTCTTCCTTTCCGAAGCGGAAAATCTTCTCCGCCGGAACACCTTCCTGTTTGTTCCAGATCTCAAACGCCTCGTCATCGTCCAGATAGATGGAAGGGTACAGCCGGTTCGGATCCAGACCGACTACATTGGTCAGGAAATCCCAGGTCCAGTGGATCGCTTCTTTTTTGAAGTAATCCCCGAAGCTGAAATTGCCGAGCATCTCAAAGAAAGTCAGATGCCGCGCCGTATGGCCGACATTTTCAATGTCCCCCGTCCGGACGCATTTCTGACAGGTCGCCATGCGGCGGTTCGGCGGGATCTCCTGTCCCGTGAAATACGGCTTTAAGGGTGCCATCCCGGCCGGGATCAGCAATACACTTTTATCGTTGTGCGGCACAAGCGAATAGCTCCCGCGGGCCAGGTGGCCCTGAGAGGCAAAATAATCCAGGAACATCTGACGAAGCTGGTTCACACCGTAATATCTCTGCATAAAAACCATCCTTATCGGCAGCAAATTGTCCGGCAAACCGTCGGGCCGCTGCAACCTGAGTATTTTAGCACGCAGGGAAGAAAATGTCAAAGCTTGAAGTCCCGGAATGAAAAGATTATACTGATATTAATTCAAGATCGGAGGCAGACATGCTCTATATTTGTCAATTGGATTATCCCGACATCCCCTATCCGACTCATACGAAGGAACCCGACAATGAGCGGGGACCGCACACGACAGTCAAATCCAGCGGCTGCGGCCTCTGCGCGGCCATGATGACCGCCGACCGGCTCCTCCCGAACGTAAGCTTTACGCTGGAGGATGCCCTGGCCCTTTCCTGTGAAACAGGCGCCAACGGCTGGAGCGGCACCAGCTACAAGCTCTTTGCTCCCGCCTTTGCCGAGCGTTTCGGTCTGAAGCTGGAAGTGACAAAAGATACGGACCGATTGGCCGAGGCCTTAAAAACCGGTGCCTGCGCCGTGGCACACTGCCGGAAGCATGCGGACGGCTCTATCGCAACGTTTACGGCGGGCGGTCATTACATCACGGTTTTCGGCGTCGAGCCCGACGGCCGCTTTGCGATCCTGGATCCTTCCCTGAAGCCCGGAAAATTCGATGAGCCCGGCCGGGAAGGCAAGGTCGAGGTCGTAAACGGTTTCATCTGTCTGTGCAGGCCCGAAGTGCTGGCTGAAGATATCGCTATGACGCAGGGATTTTATATTTTCTCCCGCTGAAGTTTCGCTGAAGCGCGGAAGAAGAAAGAACAGGAACGTTTTTCATGAAAAAGAAGCTTTATCCCTGGCTGATCGCTCTGATCGGCGTGCTGATCATGTCCGGCACCTGGGGACTGTTCATCAATTGCATCGGTGTCATTTTTAATGCGGTCAAAGCCGACTGCGGCTTCCGGGATTCCGAAATGGCGCTGTATTACTCTATTCGCTCCATTGTCGGTTCGCTGGCCATCGGTCTGACCATGAAACTGTTCAACAGTAAGAAAGGGCATATCTGGCTGGCTGTTTATTGTGCCGTTTTCGCGCTCAGCGTCGGCATGATGGCCTTTTTCCCGCCCCATATCTGGTTCTGGTACGGCTCCGCGCTGTTCTCGGGCGCGACCTGCGGGATCATCTTCTCCGCAATTCCGATGATTTTGGCCAACTGGTTCAACAAACACCGCGGGACCGTCACCGGGGTCACCATGTCATTCTCCGGGATCTTCGCGATGTTTATGAATCCGGTTGTTTCCGATATCATTCAGGCCGACGGCTGGCGGAACGCCTGTCTGATTCTCTGCGGTCTGAGCCTGGTCATGACGGTGCCGCTTACGGTCTTCGTACTGCGGAAGGAACCGGAAAGTCTCAGACTGGAGCCTTTCGGCGGCCCGGCAGCCGCGGTCGCAGGACAGGATGCCGAAGAAAAGCGCGAACTGCCGAAATCGATTTTCTGGCTTTTCCTGATCTACCTGCTGCTGACGTCCTTCCCGAGCGGTTTCACGAGTGTGACGACCTTCTTCGGCTCCTCGATCGGCTTCGATCTGTCCCAGTGCGCCACTCTTGCCAGCTTCTTTATGGTCGGCAATCTGGTCAGCAAAACGCTGATCGGTATTCTGAAAGACAGGATCGGGACCTTCGCGACCTCCTATATTACCAACGCCCTGGTTCTGGCCGGCGTTCTGATGTGTCTCTTCGGTCAGCAGTCCCGCGGTGTCATTTATGCGTCCGGCATCCCTTACGGCTTTGCCTATGCACTGATGACCCTGCAGGCACTCATGACGATGTATATTTTCGGCAAACAGGCTTACAGCGAAGTAACCGTGAAGATCTCCCGCTTCACCGGGATCTCCTCCGCCCTGCTCAGCTATTATCCTTCGTTTATCTACGACCGTTTCGGCAGTTATAATCCGGCTCTCGTCAGCTACATCTTCTGCTGTGTGATCCAGCTTGCTCTGCTGGTCATTATGGAGCGGAAGCTGAAAAAACTGGCCTGACCGATCCGGGAACTGTACGAAGTGAATTGACAGGCGGCGGAAAAGCCGGAAAGCAAAGAAAAAAGCTCCCTGCCGGATTCGAACCGGCGACCTACGCATTACGAATGCGTCGCTCTACCAGCTGAGCCAAGGAAGCTTGTGTCTTAACGACGGGTCTTATCATACAACACAGAAAATGGTTTGTCAATCATTTTTCTGCGACAAAATTCGGGAAAATCATCCTGTTTTAAAGAGGCAACCCATGCGCTTTTGGGCCAAAATAATTAAAGACAATCACCTTAAAGCCGATACGGTCACCGAGCGGAACGGTCCGGAGAGCCGGACCGCGAAAGTATTCAGCGCCCTTGAGGAATGCTGCCTGACGCTGAATCTGCCCGTTCCGATCTGGCTTAAAAACAATGTAAAAGATTTTCAGCGGGTCGCCAAAACGCGTTTCCGTTCCGATTCGTTCGTCGAAGAAATCCCCTTCGATTACCTGGAGTTTCAGGTCATTGAAGAGGATCCGTGATTTTTTTGGAAAAATTTGAAAAAGCGCTTGACTTTTTATCTGACTGGTTGTAAATTACTCATTGCGCTTTTATCGCGGCGGAGTAGCTCAGTTGGCTAGAGCATGCGGTTCATACCCGCAGTGTCGGCGGTTCAAATCCGTCCTCCGCTACTTTTTTATTGCTCCTAACGGAGCTTTTTTTGTTCAGGGGATGATCTTCGAAAACTTCCGGCCGTCCGTAGTCAGATACAGCTGATCGTCTTTTACCGCCAGGCACCAGAAAGAGTCTTCCAGATCCAGTTCCAGCAGCTGATAGGCGGCTGCCAGTTTGTCCGCTTCTCCGTTGAATCCCGAGATCCGGCTGCCTTTTTCACCGGAAGTATAGTATGTTATCCCGTCCATCTGATAGAGAAACGTGTTGGTTCCGACGGCGCACTCGGCCTTTACCGTATATTCGGTAACCGTCACGGCATCTTTATCCAGCTTCTGATACCAGCTGATTCCGTCGCTGCAGTAGAATACCGCCTTTTTGTCCCGGCTGATCAGCCATCCGTCGTTCACCTCGGAGGCCAGTTTCCGGCTTTCGGCCGCCGAAGCCTGTACCGGCATCACATACAGGCTGCTTCCCTGCTGATACACGATTTGATCTCCGTTATCAGCCAGGCAGGCGCGCCGTACATCCCGGACAACCGTCTTTGTCTTTAACGCACTGTCCAGCCTGACCAGCCGGTAAGTGCCTTCCTCGGAGCATAGAGCAAGAATGTCCTTAAATGTCGGAACGGCCCGATAACCGCTTTTTCGAAGCGGGATCAACTCCGCATCGGCAACAGTCACAGGCTCTTCGCCGTTTTCGGAAAACACAGTCTTTTCGCCGTCAAACAGCAGAACTTCATTCTGTTTTCCGTTCCACTGAACCGAAACCGGGTTCTTGCCCAGTCTGACGCGGGAATCTTCATCCGCTTCTTTCTGGACATAGAAAATACCGTTTGTGTGACTCAGATAGATGAACCGTCCGTTTTCGGACAGGGCATGAACCGTCAGGTTTTTCCCCAGATCCTCTTCTTCCCCGTTATAGAGAAAAGCATGAAGACTGTCCTTTACGGTTCGCGCAAAGGCGACGGTTTTCCCGTCGGGAGACAGCGCAAACAGCTTCTCCACGTTGTCTGCGATCCGGCGGGGCTGTCTGCTGTAAAGAACAAGGGCACCGCTGTCGGTCAGATAGACCAGCGTTTCCCCGTCCGGCGTCAGAAGATACTGATCTTCTTCCGACACGTCCTGGGCAATCATAGTGAAGGATTTCCCGTCAAACAGCCACAGTTCTTTCGTCTCCGTTACGAAAGCCAGTTTTCTTCCGTCGCGGGAAAGCTTAAAATGCAGCAGATCTCCCGTAATCTGCGTGCTGACGGTTTTTCCCGATTTGGAAAGGCCGATCCACTGGTTCTCTCCCAGCGAAAAAGCGTAGAGCTGATCTTTCATGATACAGTAACGCGAAGAGGAAACGAAAGCCCGGGAAAAAAGGACCGCAGCGCCCGTCACGGCAGCCAGCAGCAGAAGCAGAAGCAGAACCTTGCGAAGATTCCACCTTCTTTTTTCTTTCAGGGAAAACTCGACCTGTTCCACATATCCGTTGGGCAGCTCGGTATGACGGATCACCTTCTTGTAGGGAAGGATTTCCGTCTTTTCGTTTTCCTTCGGAAGGGCAGGCTGTGACAAAGGCGTGCCGCAGGCCGGGCAGAAGGAATAATTCTTTTTCAGTTTTGCACCGCAGCTCGGACAGACAGTCATCGTTCAGCCTCCTCTTCCTCTTTTTTGTCAGTATAATCCATTTCCCGAAAAGCATCAAGAAAAACCGAAAGAAAAGCTCCTGCAATCAGCATTGCAGGAACTTTGTGTGAAGCTCCGATAGTGTAATCCGTCGGCGTATCTGTATTGGAAATATCCCGTTCAGCAGAAAAATCAGGTCTTATTGTTGCTAAATCATTTTTTGTACTTCTATTTCAAAATCCTCGACAGATATAATGGATTGGAATTCACGAACATTAAATCCCAGAATCGCATCGATTTCATCAAGGTTTTTCTTAAGCCCGGCGTAAAGCGCAACGTCTCCTATATAGTTTTTTACATTCGGAACGCTGCATCCCCATACCCCCAACCAATCCATTATGTATTCATGACCGGAACTGTCTTCAACATATACCCCACGGTTGAATAACTCCCAAGCGAGAACTCAAAATTCTCGTACTCAAATCCCTGCATTTTATCAGGCGCAAAGAACACTAAAAGTTTCTCTCCATAAGAAAACAGCGGGAAATGACTTACCGTAATCTTGCTGTATCCAGGTTGTCCAAAGATAAATTTCTGCGGGAGTTCTCCCTTATATACCGTTATCGGTGTCGCCTCAAACCATGTACACAAATGCTCTTCTGACTCCGAAAGCCAGTTGCCAATTTCAATAATAGCTACTGCACCTGCTTCCTGAAAAGCTTCACTAAAGGTATAGCTCCTATAAAGTCTTGTCTCTGCTTCCCTATCTGTTCCCACTCTTACTGCAGGCAATACAATTTTTTCTTCCATAATATCTGAAGAGTAATTGACGATTTCCGTGTTCATTTTACCACAGCCCACGAGGCAGAGTATAAGGGAAAAGGCTATAACAAATATGAATTTCTTTTGCATAATGCTCTTTTCTCCTTTCTTTTTTTAAGTCAAGGCATCGCCGTTCTTTATCATTTAAAGTATATGAATATTTAGTGTTATTGTCAAGTCGTATTTTATCCTGAATTATTCACAGCTTAACGTTGATTGCGGCTGAAAGCCGCATAGTTACTGCACCTTTACATCTTTCCTGTTTTCGCCCAAAATTGAATGGAAAAAGAACCGATTCTAAGTAAGTGTGATTGTATATATTTAATATCAGTGTCAAGGCTCCTGACAAAAGAACAACAAGAGAAACGAATCAGCTTTAGAAAGGAAAGGTAAAATCGGCTTATTCGCTGAATTATTAAGTGAAAAACGCTTGCATTCCCCCGAGAAAAGGCGTATATTATTCTTCGTCCCGCGGGCCATTAGCTCAGTTGGTAGAGCACCTGACTCTTAATCAGGGTGTCTGGGGTTCGAGCCCCCAATGGCCCACTTATCCACCCGAAGAGGTGGTTTTTTTATGCGAAAATAATTTCTGTTTGCCTGCCGGCTGCAAATAAGCTATACTGTATAAAACTTATTCCCTTCGAGGTATTATTTATGGACGACAGTCAGCACAGCATCGGCGGTATCGTTTTGGGCTCCGATTATTCGGAAGGAGCACATCCGGCCATCCTGGAAGAGCTTATCCGCACCAATGCCGAAAGCAGTCCGGGTTACGGCAGCGATTCCTATTCGGCCCGTGCCAGAGATCTGATCCGGGAGGCTTGTCAGTGTTCACAGGCTGCTGTGTACTTCTTTACCAGCGGGACCCAGATCAATGCGGTCACGCTCGGTGCCCTGCTTTCCCCTTGGGAAGGTGTTCTGGCGGCGGATTCCGCTCATATAGCCTCTCACGAAGCCGGTGCCGTCGAGCTCGGCGGTCATAAAGTCATATGCCTTCCCGGACATGACGGCAAACTTTCCCCGGCCGATGCCGCTCTCTACTGCGAAAAATACTATGCCGATGAAACACGGGACCACATCGTGACCCCCGGTGCTTTCTATCTCTCCCAGCCCACCGAATACGGGACTCTTTATTCTCTGGCTGAACTGCGCGCCTTCCGCGAGCTCTGCCGCCGCTATCGGATGTCCCTGTACATTGACGGGGCCCGTTTGGCTTATGCCCTGGCCTGTCCGGAAAACGATGTCTCGCTTGCGGACCTGGCTTCGCTTTGCGATGCTTTTACGATCGGCGGAAACAAATGCGGCGCGCTTTTCGGGGAAGCCCTGGTCGTCCCCGATCCCGACCGGCTGCCCCGTTTCTTCAGTGTCATGAAGCAGCACGGTGCGGTTCTGTCCAAAGGCCGGCTGCTGGGCGTTCAGTTCTGCCGCCTGTTTACCGACGGGCTTTATGAAGAAATCGGCCGGACGGCCAATGAGACCGCGGCTCGGCTGAGTAAGGCACTGGCAGATAAAGGATATCCTCCTGCCGTCAATACACCTACGAATCAGGTATTTATCCGCGTTGATGCAGAAACATTCCGGCGCTTAATGGAACATCATCTCGGCGGCTTCTGGTCTGCAGAAGAAGACGGCAGCTATACGGTACGTTTTGTCAGCAGCTGGGCTGCCACCCGCCGGAATGTCGAAGATGTTCTGGCGGCCCTGTAATCAAGAAAGGAGTCTTATGAAAAAAATCCTGTTTGCCGCATCAGAAGCGGTTCCCTTCGTCAAAACAGGCGGTCTGGCCGATGTGGTCGGCTCTCTCCCCTATGCTTTTGATCCTTCCGAATGGGATGTCCGCGTCGTTCTTCCTGCTTATACGTCTATCTCTCCGATCTACCGGGAAAAGATGAAAGATGTAACGCATTTTATGACCTGGTTCAACGGGCGCGACCGCTACGTCGGTATCCGCGAACTGTTCTTCCGTGGCGTGCATTACTATTTCATTGACAATGAAGAATATTACGGCGGAGCCGGTCCGTATACCGATTACACCTACGATATAGAGAAATTTACGTTCTTTTCCCATGCGGTTCTGGCGATTCTGCCGAACATCGGCTTTCAGCCGGATATCATTCACTGCCACGACTGGCACAGCGGTCTTATCCCGGTCTACCTGAAAACACGGTACGCCGATCAGGATTTCTACCGCAATATCAAGACCATTTTCACGATTCACAATCTGAAGTTTCAGGGCGTCTGCGACCGTCAGTATCTGATGGATATCAGCGGTCTGCCGGGTGAGCTGTTCGGTTCCGGGCCCCTTTGCAGCGGCGGATGCGGCAATATGATGCAGGGCGCGCTGGTCTTTTCAGATGCGGTCACTACGGTCAGCAAAAGTTATGCGGAAGAGATCAAAACACGTGAATACGGGGAGGGCCTGGACTGGCTGCTGCGGGCTGTCAGCGGTCATTTTTACGGCATCGTGAACGGAATCGACGAAACGGTCTTCGATCCGGCCGCCGATCCTTCTCTGAAAGTTCATTACAGTCTGTCCAATCTGAAATCCGGCAAAGCCGCCTCCAAGAAAGCGCTGCAGCAGGAGCTCGGTCTCCGCGAAGAAAAAGACAGTTTTCTGCTTGGAATCGTCTCCCGGCTGACCGATCAGAAGGGGCTGGATCTTATCATCCCGCTGTTGGATAAACTGACGGCGCCGCCTTTCCAGCTGGTCGTTCTGGGTACCGGAGAATACCGCTATGAGATGATTTTCCGGCAGTATGCGGAGGCGCGGCCCGATCGGATCCGCGCACTGGCCTACTACGACGAAGCGCTTTCTCATCGGATCTATGCCGGCTGCGATGCTTTCCTGATGCCGTCCCGTTTTGAGCCCTGCGGCCTCGGTCAGCTGATCGCCCTCCGTTTCGGCACGCTGCCTATTGTCCGGGCAACCGGCGGCCTGAAAGATACTGTTCGTTCCTTCGATAAATCCGGCCGGGATGCCACCGGTTTTGTTTTTGAAGACTATGATGTGGGCGGCCTGAACTGGGGCATCGACTATGCACTGGACACCTTCCGGAATCATAAAGACGACTGGAACCGGCTGGTACGGAATGCCATGAAGGAAGATTTTTCCTGGCAGAGCTCCGCCCGCGAATACGCAGCTTTATATCAGAAGCTGCTCGGCTGAAGCGGACTGATTCCTTTCCTTTCGGCCTTTGACCGCCAGCGCCTGTCAGGCCGTCAGGGATCAGACATCAACCGAAAAGGCGCGTTGCAGTTTTCACTCTGCAGCGCGCCTTTTGCTTTGGGATTTTTTGTTTACTTGTATTTTTCCTGGGCTGCATTCAGCCACATGGCCGGACGCAGGGCCCCGTTAACGGATCCTTTTTCTCCGCCGTAATCGATCTGGCCGTTGGTAACGGTATGCGCATTATACGTGACCGATTCGCCGGGCGTCCGCAGCCACCAGAACACTTCTCCGCTTTCATTGCGGTAGGCACCTCTGGTAACGGAATGAGTGGTCGCTCTGGTCCGGATGGTATCCGCAGTCATATAGCGGGTAACCTCTTCAACAGACAGAAGGAAAACACGGTCTTTCGTATCGTTTCCGCCGCTCACATTCGTCTTCGGATTGGCCGGATTCTTCAGCGTGACTTCCAGAATGTTCGCCCGTTCTTCCTCACTGAAGGCATCTTTAATAAATGCGTTATTCAGCCAGCTGCGTGCATTGCTGGTTTCCCACTGAACCGGGACCATAAACGAGTAGGTAACCGAATCCAGCGCCTGACGGCTGATGACCAGGATCCTGTCATTTTCTTTGGCCAGCACGATCCATTCGATCGCTTCCGGGCCTGCCAGATAGTTGTCATCCTGTTCATAGATTCCGTAGGTGATAATATCCCCTACTTTGGCTTCCGCCAGATAATAGAACGGGTTCTCCACTGCCGGCTCTGTTGTTTCTTCCGGGGTCGTTTCCTCCGGGGTCGTTTCTTCCGGCGTTGTCTCTTCGGGGGTCGTTTCTTCCGGTGTGGTTTCTTCGGGCGTCGTTACCTCCTGGGTTGTCTCTTCCGGGGTTGTCTCGGGAGGCGTCGTCTCTTCCGGCGTTGTCTCGACAGGAGAAGTTTCCGGCGGAACCGTAACCGGTTCGGTCGTCGTCCCCTCGGGTATATTCGTCTGCCCCCGTCCCTTTTCGGTCAGTTTCGCAAACAGCTGATCCGCCTGCGTTCTGGCATCCTTATAGGTCCCGCTCCGTTCAAACTCCGTCAGCGCTTCCCGTTCCTTGCCTTCCTCAAGCAGACGCGTTGCCTTCTGATAATGCAGCATCGGCTGCAGGAAAAGGAAATAAACCAGAGAGAGCAGGAAAAGCAGCAGGAAAAGCAGCCACAGCCGTTTCTTTTTCGGTGGCTCACTGCCATCCCCGGGCGCTTTGGCCTCGTCCGTCTTCTCCTGGACAGAGTCACCGCCCGGAACCCGTTCGGCCTTTTTCTCTTCCTCGCTCAGCGCTTCCTTAATGATTTCCTTCGGATCCGTAATCGGAATCGTCGGAATAAACTCCGCTTCTGCCTCGGTTCCCGGGGCTTTTTCATCCAGCTGTTGCTGAACCTCCTCCGCCAGTTCTTCCGGATCAGTCAGAGCAATCCGGGGGAGTTCCTCCGGATTTTCCGCGTCAGACACATCCGTTACCGATTCCATCAGTTTTTCCGCCGCTTCCGTTGCAGCCGCAGCCGGTGCGATAAACGGCACGGTATCGGGAGCGGCTTCCTCTTCGGGAACCTTTTCTTCTGCTTCAGGAGTATCTGTTTCAGGCGCTTCTGCCTTCATTTCAGGTTCTGCTTCTGCCGCTGCTTCAGGCTCCTCTTCCGCCGCTTCGGGTTCCTCTTTCGCCGCCGGTGTCTCTTCCGCTGCTTCAGGCTCCTCTTCCGCCGCCAGCGTCTCTGCCGCCGCTTCGGGTTCCTCTTCCGCCGCCGGTGTCTCTGCCGCTGCTTCGGGTTCCGCCTCGAAGGCACCGATTTCCTGCTCCGGTTCCGGCGAAGCCTCCTCTCCGGCTTCTTCAGCTGTCAGTGTCGTTGCGGCTTTTTCCATCACCGCTGTCTCAAAGCCCAGCTGAGCGGGATCGCCCGCCGGTTCCGGCGTTTCCTGACGCTGGCTCTTGGCTGCAATTTCATCCATGACCTCCCGGACTTTTTCGGAGATGCTGGCCGGGACAGTATCGTCTTCGGTAAAGAATTCAGCCGCCGACTGTCTGGCAACGGTCACCGGATCCGTCACAGTCGTATCCTGCCCTGCCAAACGGGACGGTTTAACGGGAACGACGGTACTGGCAGCCATTTTGACAAACTGGTTGTCTTTGACACCGGGTTCTTCAGGCTCCGATTCGGAAAGATCATCCATCCGAAAATCCAGCGGACTGTCCGGGACCTCCACGGCCGTTCTTCTGAATCCGCTTTCTTCCGCGGCTGCCTGTTCCAGCGGATCGACCGGCTCGGCTGTCTCCGCCTCTTTATCCGCAGGATCCGGTTCGTCTGCCTCGTCCGCGGTTCCGTTGACGATCTTCTCAACAGCGCGGTTGACGATTTCGGCAGCCTGATCCGAGACACTCTGCGGTGTCAGAGCCGGTTCCTGCCCAGCTTCCGCTGTCATTTCCGCTTCAGGCAAAGCTTCTTCCGCCAGACTCTCCGCTGCCTGTCCTTCTTTGAAAGCAACGGTCACACCGTCCAGCAGCGCACGGGATTCGTTCAGCACCGTTTCCTCTTCAGCCGGATGCAGCTTTCCCGGTGCCATATCTGTCCGTCTCAGCCGGTTCATGGCCGAAACCACACGGATACCGCTCTCGCCGTGTTCTTCCGAAACCGTTTCTTCTACTTTCACGCCAGCATATGCCGAAAGGATATTGCTGATACTGCTGTCCTGCTTGGGCAGCGGTTCCCCGCAATAAACGCAGTAAGTCGAACCTTCCAGATTCTCACAGCCGCAATATTTACAAACCATGCGTATTCCTCCTTTCTTTCAGGATCTGCTTTCGGGATTAATCATCCCAGTTATGATACACGTTCTGAACGTCATCGTCTTCATCCAGAAGATCCAGGATCCGGTTGATATTCTTCAGGTCCTGCTCGTCGGTGAGTTCCACCCAGGTCTGCGGGATCATGGTAATATCTGCGGAAATGATCGGCAGATCGGCCGCCTGAACGGCTTCCAGCACCGCCGAGAAATCCTCCGGTGCCGTAATGATCTCGTAACTGTCGTCTTCATCGGAAAAGTCTTCCGCTCCGGCCTCTACCGCCAGCATCATCAGCTCGTCGGGATCCATGTCGATCTCTTCCTTATCCAGAATGATCTGTCCCTTTTCGTCGAACATATACGATACGCAGCCCTGTGCACCGACACTTCCCTGACCTTTGGTAAACGCGTTGCGCACGTTCGATGCGGTCCGGTTCTTGTTGTCCGTCAGGGTTTCGACAATAATAGCCGTCCCCTTCGGCCCGTAGCCTTCGTAAGTCGCGCGCACGTAATCGGCACCGGCGCCTTCTCCCGCGGCCTTCTTAATGCTGCGGTCGATCGTATCGTTCGGCATATTGTTGGCCTTCGCCTTGGCGATGATATCCTTCAGCTTGCTGTTGTTGTTGGGATCGGGGCCGCCTTCCTTGACCGCTACGGCAATTTCTCTGCCGAAGCGGGTAAAGATTTTGCCCTTGGCCTCATCGTTCTTTTCCTTTTTGTGCTTAATGTTGGAAAATTTGGAATGTCCAGACATGAGTCCCTCCTTCTTTCATCTATTGCTTATTGTTATCGGAACGGACAATCACACGGGGCACACGCCTGCGCGAAAGGCCGCACTGAAATTCGTAGTTCAGGATGCCGCTGAGCTCTGCCAGCTCTTCCAGCGTGATTTCCTCATCGCCGTCCCGGCCGATCAGCGTCACCGTATCTCCGCAACGGACATCCGGGATCTCCGTCACGTCGACCATCATCTGATCCATGCAGATGTTCCCGCGGATCGGAGCGGATTTTCCGTGGATCAGGACCCGCCCGATCTGAGAGAGCCGGCGGGTATAGCCGTCTGCGTATCCGACGCAGACAGTAGCGATTCGACGGGGTTCTTCGGGAGAATAGCGTCCGCCGTAGCCGATCTCTTCTCCCGGATATACGGTTTTGACCATAACCACCTGGCTTTTCAGCTCCGCTACCGGTTCCAGCGGAATCGGATACGGGATATCCGAAGGATGCAGCCCGTAGATAGCGATCCCCAGCCGGACCATATCTTCGGACGCTTCCGGGAAAATCATGGAAGCGGCACTGTTGGCAATATGGCAGATATCCGGGACAACGCCCCGCTCTGCCAGCATAGCCTTCATGCTGCGGAAACGCGTATACTGCCGGCGCGCCGGTTCCGGATCGGTTTCATCTGCCCGGGCAAAATGACTGAAAAGACCTTCGATCTTCAGATACGGCAGTCCCTTCAGCACCGCCACCCGGTCAGCGTCTTCCGGTGTCGGCTCAAAACCGATGCGGTTCATCCCGGTATCCACTTTAATATGAATCAATGCCTCCGTTCCCAGCCGGGCGCCTGTCCACGACAGTTCCTCTGCCTGGGTCTCCTGATACACGGTAAGCCGAACTTTTTCCGCAACCAGTTTCTCATAAAACGCCGGATCGGCATAGCCCAGAATCAGAATCGGTTTGGTGATGCCGTTTTCCCGCAGTTCCAACGCTTCCTCCGCGGTGGCCACCGCAAAGAAATCAGCCTGTTTTTCCATGATCCGGGCGACAGGGACTACCCCCAGACCGTAAGCATCGGCCTTAATCACGAGACAGGTCCGCGTGCCCTTTGGCAGCGGCGCCATGATCCGTTCGATGTTGCGGCTCATTCTGTCCAGATGCAGATACAAAGTAGTTCTTTCCATAGTCAGTCAGCACCCGTCCGTTTCTTCGCTATATTTTTGATGTTTCATATAATATGTCAGCTGCATCAGGCTTTCCGACAGGTGGACATTTTCCACCACCGCATCATCGGGCAGTTCCAGATCCACGTGGGCGAAATTCCAGAACCCGCGGATCCCCTCATCGTACAGCTGTTGTGCCACCTGCCGCACCTGTTCCTTCGGGATCGTCAGAACGGCAATATCAATATCGTGTGAACGGAGATACTCCGGCAGCCGGTCCATGCCGTAGACCTTTAGGCCTCTGACTTCGCGGACCGTTTTTTCGGGCGCCACATCAAACAGGGCCCGAATATACAGACCGCGGCTTTCAAAGTTGCTGTATCCGGCCAGCGCCCGGCCCAGATTGCCGGCACCGATCACGACCAGATTGTGCGCCTGATCCAACCCGAGAATTTTACCGATTTCATTGATCAGATTCGATACGTTGTATCCGTATCCCTGCTGACCGAAACCGCCGAAGTGATTCAGGTCCTGCCGAATCTGGGAAGCTGTCACCTGCATACGCTCAGACAATTCCTTGGAAGAGATCCGATCGATCCCTTCTGCTTTCAATTCAGACAAAAACCGCACGTACCGCGGAAGTCTTTTTATGACAGCCTGAGAAATATAATTAGCCCCCATATGCTTCCCCCCAGCTGAAATCGCAAATATTATAGGCTATTCCAAAAAGTTTGTCAATAAATGCACAAACTCCGCAAAAAACTTTTACCGCCACCAGCCGCCGCCCGGGAGCCTGGCAGCGAAGCCTGCCCTTCCCCTTGCTTTCCTCCGACAGCTGTGATACGCTTCCGTCAAAGAATTCTCTCATCGGAGGTCGTCATGGAATTCTGGAAAATGAACGGAGCGGGGAATGATTTCATCATTCTGGATAACCGCAAGGAAAAAATTCTGCCGAACGCCTTCCCTTTTCTGGCCAAAACGCTTTGTGAGCGTCATCTGTCTCTGGGTGCGGACGGACTCATGATCGTGGAAGCCCCGCAGAAGGGCGGCGATCTTCGCCTGGTTTTCTTCAATCCGGACGGAACAGAAGGAGAAATGTGCGGAAACGGCGCCCGCTGCCTGTGTCGCTATGCCTTTGAAAACGGTCTGTCCGGTGAAATGCAGACCCTGGAAACCAAGGCGGGATCTGTCACGGGAAAGCGAATCAGTACCAGAGACTATCAGATCGCTCTGCCGCTGCCGTCCGTCCTGATTCCCGATTTTCCGCTGACCGTAAACGGGACCGTTTATCCCTGCGCCTATGCGGAACTGGGAGATCCCGGCATTCCGCATGCCGTTGTTCCGATCGACGGCCTGGCTGATTATCCCGAAGAGGCACTGCGCCGACTCGGCCGGGCTATCCGTTACCATTCGGCTTTTCCAAAAGGAGTCAACGTCAATTTCTACGAACTGACCGGGCAGGATGAGATCCTGGAGAAAACGTACGAACGCGGTGTTGAGGACTTTACCTATGCCTGCGGCACGGGAACCGGCTCGCTGGCTGCGGTGCTGACCTTAAAAGGGACCGTAAGCGGCCGTCATATCCGGGTCCGGATGCGCGGCGGAGAACTGATTGTGGATGTCCGTCCGGAAAACGGCAGAATTGCCGCTCTTCTTCTGACCGGACCGACCAATATCGTCGCCAAAGGAATCATTACGGATGAATCACTGGAAACCGCTTGCACAGCGGCCGGAAATCCGTTATGATTAGGGACGTTTTGAGAAGAAGGAGTTTTCGATGCTGCTGGCCTGCCGGGAATTAGTGAAGAGCTTTCACGGGGCCCCTGTATTAAACGGGGGCTATTTTCATTTGGAAGAAAAAGAAAAGGCTGCGGTAGTCGGAATCAACGGAGCCGGGAAATCCACGCTGCTGAACCTGATCAGCGGCATCCTTTCGCCGGACAGTGGGGAAGTGATCCTGCAGAAAGAAGCCACTCTCGGCTATCTGACGCAGCATCAGGGACTGGAGTCCGAAGCCAGCCTCTACGACGAAGTAGCCGGTGCGCGGGCAGAGGTTTTTGCGATGGAAAGCCAGCTGCGTGAGCTGGAAAAGCAGATTGCCGGGGCTTCCGGGGAAGAGCTCGAACGGATGATGGATCAGTACAGTCTGCTCTCCCACCGGTTTGAACAGGCAGACGGCTATGCTCTCCGCAGCGAAATCACCGGGGTGATCAAAGGCCTCGGCTTTACCGAATCGGACTTTTCCAAACCCTGCCGCGTTCTTTCCGGAGGAGAAAAAACGCGTGTGGCACTGGGACGGCTGCTGCTTACCAGGCCGAGCCTGATTCTGCTGGATGAGCCGACCAACCATCTGGATATTCAGTCCGTCAGCTGGCTGGAAGGCTATCTGAAAGAGTATCCCGGAGCCGTTCTGATCGTGTCCCATGACCGGTATTTTATGGACCGCGTCGTCGGGAAAATAATAGAAGTCGAAAACGGCCGCATTTCCATGTATTCGGGCAATTATACTTCTTATGCGGCAAAAAAAGCGCAGGAACGCGAAATTGCCTTAAAGCACTATTACAATCAGCAGAAGCAGATCCGTCACGAAGAAGAAGTCATTGCCAAACTGAAATCTTTCAACCGTGAAAAATCAATCAAGCGGGCGGAAAGCCGCGAAAAACTTCTGAACAGGATCGAACGGCTGGAGAAACCCGCCGAGCTGAACGACTCCATGCATCTGGCGCTGCAGTCGTCCGCCGTCAGCGGGGAAGATGTTCTGGAGATCAGTGAACTCAGCAAGGCTTTCGGCTCCCGGCAGATCGCAGACCGCCTTTCTCTGGCGGTCCGGCGCGGAGAAAAAGTCGCGGTGATCGGGGATAACGGTTCCGGTAAAACCAGCCTGATGAAGATGATCACCGGGGCTCTGCCTCCCGATGCGGGCAGTATCCGGCTGGGAGCTCAGGTCAGCATCGGGTACTACGATCAGGAGCAGCATCTGTTTGACGAAGCCAATACGCTTTTTGAAGAGTTTCGCATCAGCTACCCGAAAATGACGGACACCGAGATCCGCAATTTCCTCGCGGCCTTCCTGTTTACGGGCGATGATGTCTTCAAGCCGATTTCCGTTCTTTCGGGCGGAGAACGCGGCCGCTTAAGTCTGGCCAAGCTGATGCTCTCACCCTGCAATTTCCTGATCCTGGACGAGCCGACCAACCATCTGGACATCGTTTCCCGGGAGATTCTTGAAGAAACTCTCTCCCGCTACGAAGGGACGCTGCTCTTTGTCTCGCATGACCGCTACTTTATCAACCGGCTGGCGGAACGTACGCTGGAGCTGAGCAACGGGCATCTGACACAGTATCTGGGCAACTATGACGATTATCTGGAAAAAAAGGCTTCGCTGAATGCGGAGCAGTCTGCTTCCGGTACCGCTGCCGGAAGGGATCTGACCGAATCCGCCCGGTACCGGCAGGACAAAAAAGAAGCCGATATGCAGCGCCGCCGCCGGGAAAACGAACTGAAAAAGGTCGAAGAAGCGATCGAAAAGACCGAGGCTGCCCTGGCCAAGCTTGAAGAGGAAATGGTCCGGCCCGAAGTCGCCACCGACCCGGACAGACTGCTGGAGCTGGACGAAAAGAGCCGCTCGCTCAGGCAGGAACTGGACCGCTGCTATCAAACCTGGGAAGCGCTGACGGAATAGCATCCGCGGCGCTTTTTTATGTCATTTCTTCCTCTGTCAGACGCGTTCCGCCTTCCATTTTTTCTTCCGTCAGACGGGTTTCTTCTTCGATCAGTTCCTCAAAGCCGACCAGCGCCGCGAACGGGGAAAACTGAGCAGCCCGGCCGGCTAACGGCATCCGTGCATGCCGTCGGGGTGCCGGATGCGGCAGGTCGATAATGCCGCTGTATTTTGACATTCCTTCCATGGCTGCCTCCTATGCCCGGTGACCGCCGATTTGTTCGTTCCTGGCCCGTGCCGTGGCACCTTTTTCCAGATTCATGCCGCGCAGCACCGCATTTTTCCCGTAACGGCTCTGCAGCGCCAGCAGTGTCTGCTGCATGCGCCCTTCCTTCTCGTTTCTGGCCTGCTCAGCCGGATCTTCCGGCCTGTCAAACAGGCTGAGCTGCCTTCCCTCCTGACGTTCGCTTTCCGCCAGATTCACCGCGCATACGTTCAGCCGCCGCACCAGCAGCGACGGATCCACGATCCGGCGGTAAATCTGTTCCGCCGCCCGAATCAGCTGTTCGGACGAAGCGGTCGGCTTTTTCAGCCGGCAGGAACCGTGCACCGGCTGGGGGACGGCCCGGCCGTAAAAATCCCGGATTACAGGGCCCCGATAGCGGTCGGCCCGCTGCGGATCGGACAGATTCTGAATGTCATAAGCGACATCCACAACCAGCTGATCGGTCCGGCACCCCTTTTTCATCAGGTCCAGCCCCAGTCGGTCCGCCATTTCCCGCAGAACCAGGCAGCCTTTTTCGGCCGTGTACGGTTCCGGCAGCACCTGCCCGGAGCTGAGGCTCCGGCTGGACGGCCGATAATTCTTGACATCGCAGATACGGGTCGGTTCCCAGCCCCAGGCATGATCGATCAGAAGCTCCGCATTGATGCCGAAAAGCCGGTACAGCAGTTCTTCGTTGTAGTAATCGCTGTCCTTTCCCACGGAACAAAGCGCAATGTCACCCATCGTATACAGGCCGCGGCTTTCGAGCTTGCGGGCGATCCCCCGTCCAATACGCCAGAAATCGGTCAGCGGCCGGTGATCCCAGAGTTTTTCGCGGTAGCTCTGTTCATCCAGCTCCGCGATGCGCACCCCGTCCGGATCGGGCGGCAGGCGTTTGGCGACGATATCCATCGCCACTTTCGCCAGGTACATATTGCTTCCGATCCCGGCTGTGGCGGTAATACCGGTTTCCTGTAGCACTTCGCGGATCATCCGCATCGCAAATTCATGCGCCGAAAGGCCTTCCCACGCCAGATAGCGGCCCGCATCCAGGAAAACCTCATCCACCGAGTAGGCAAAAATATCCTCCGGTGCGACATGTCTGAGATAGATACCGTAAATCCGCCGGCTGTAGTCCATATACAGCGACATCCGCGGCGCGGCAATGATCATATCAAGCTCCAGGGTAGGATCGGCCGCCAGCTCCGAAGCCATGACCGAACGCCGCCCGAACCGGCCCTTCGGAGTCCGGCTCCGCCTTTCGGCGTTGATCTCGCTTATCCGGGCTTTGGCCTCAAAAAGACGGGGGCGGGACGGGACGCCAACGGCCTTCAGCGCCGGTGAAACGGCCAGGCAGATGGTCTTATCCGTGCGGCTTTCGTCAGCCACGACCAGATTGGCATTTAAAGGATCCAGTCCGCGCTCCGCGCACTCCACGGAGGCATAAAACGATTTCAGATCAATGGCCAGATAGACACTGTCCGCCATACGCCCTCCTTCTCCCCCTGTCCGCATTATATACCAGAACATTTGTTCGGGTCAAGTCTTTTTCGGAAAAAACAAAAAGTCCGCCGAAGCCGGTAGTCAGCGGCAAAAATCCGTGCTATAACAGACGCAGACATCGGCTTACATGAGGACTGAGATGAAAATTCACGGTTTGCAAAAAATGACATTGCTGGATTATCCGGGCCGGGTCGCCTGTACGGTCTTTCTGGGCGGCTGCGATCTTCGCTGCCCGTTCTGCCACAACAGCGATCTTCTCGACGCCGGCGCTCCCGCTCTTATGGACGATGCGGAGCTGCTGCGCTTCCTGAAATCCCGCCGGGGGCTGCTGGACGGCGTCTGTCTGACCGGCGGCGAACCGCTGATGCGCCCGGATCTGGCGTCCCTCTGCGGACAAATCAAGGCCCTCTCCTATCCGATCAAGCTGGATACCAACGGGTTTCATCCCGCTGCGCTGCGCCGGCTGATCGAAGCCGGGCTTGTGGATTATGTGGCGATGGATATCAAAAACTCCCCCGACCGCTATGCCGCAACAACCGGCCGCGATGTCCTCGATCTGTCCCCTCTGTACGAAAGCATTTCTCTGCTGAAAGAAGGCCGGACCGAATACGAATTCCGTACCACCGTGGTCGGCGAATTTCACGACGATGCTTCTTTCCCCGCCATCGGCGAAATGATCCGCGGCGCGAAGCAGTATTTCCTCCAGTGCTTTACGGACCGCGACAGCGTCATGTATGCAGGGCTTCACGCTCCGTCCGAAGACGATCTGCGCCGTTATGCCGGGCTCGTCCGCCCGTATGTGGAAAACGTCAGCCTGCGCGGCGTCTGAGTCTCCTTTCCGATACCATATCTTGTGGATTTTAACTTTTTAACAACTAAATATTGACTCGCCTTTTTTCCTGTGTTATATTGTATTTGCCTCGCGTTCCAGCGGGGCATTCGGTCCCTGTGCCGATGTTGCGTCCTGCGTTGTTTTCTATAACCTTTAAAGGAGTAAACGTATATGTACCAGGTAGTCAAGCGCGATGGAGAAATCGCCGAGTTCAATGTCAACAAGATCAGTGCTGCCATTTCCAAGGCTTTTGATGCTTTAAACAAGCAGTATCATCCCAGCATTATCGATATGCTGGCGCTTCGTGTGACCGCCGAATTCGAACCCAAGATCAAAGACAATCTGATCGCGGTGGAAGATATTCAGGACTGTGTGGAAAAAGTCCTTTCGGAAGCGGGCTATACGGATGTGGCCAAGGCCTACATCCTGTACCGCAAGCAGCGTGAAAAAATCCGGAACGTCAAGAGCGTTTTCTTAAACTATAAAGATCTTGTGGACAATTACCTGCAGATCAACGACTGGCGCGTGAAGGAGAACTCCACCGTCACGTATTCGGTCGGCGGTCTGATTCTCTCCAACTCGGGCGCGATCACCGCCAACTACTGGCTGAGCGAAATCTACGATCAGGAAGTCGCCGAAGCGCACCGCACGGCGGCCATCCACCTGCACGACCTGTCCATGCTGACCGGCTACTGCGCGGGCTGGAGCTTAAAGCAGCTGAT
>JAEEGL013173795.1_pt1 | contig 23734 bp, 19 predicted proteins | sample 9134231 | NCBI WGS metagenome assembly JAEEGL01 (sample SAMN16246548, study PRJNA631951) | gut metagenome | biome: gut microbiome; feature: rumen; material: fiber-attached | host: Bos | place: Iran: Karaj | collected 2018-10 | reverse complement strand
GGCGAAACGCTGAGATATTTTTGATTTTTGTAATAAAAATCTAAGTCAGACGAATTACGGAAAACATATTGGGGCAGTACGTGGCTGAATTTTTCGTTGATAATATCGGCGATAGATTCGATGGCGTCTGGGTTATTTAAATTAGTGAGAACCTTGCGTTCATAAAGTGCCAAGAATTGTTGATAATTTTTCTTTTCTAGGTAATAATCGCCAAGAATGCTAAGGATTTTTTCGTATAATTCTTCGTCGCAATTGAGGCGGAAGATTTGCGAAATAGTATTTTGGACGTAATAATTGCCATTGTCATTGACTGAAATTACAGAAAGATTGAGCAGTTTTTGGAAACGATCATGGGAATAGTTTGGAATAATTTTTGTCAGAATTTCTTTAGCTTCCGTAATGGTGAAAGATGGAATAAAAGATAGAACGTAGATTATTTGTTTTGTTTCTAGATCATAATCGCGCGTATAGCGTTCCATTAATTCGTCTTTGTTGTGGCCGAATTTTTCTGGCGTCACGATTTCGTCACGATCGACTAGGCTATAGTAACGGCGAACGCAGGCATCGATATAAAAAGGTGTGCCATTAGTCAATTGGTAGATGGCGCGCTTAATGTTATCGCTAGCAACGTACTGAGCGTCTAATAATGAATTAGTTTCTTCTTGGGAAAAATCGTGCAGTTCATATTTTCGAATTGCTTTTTGCCATTCGCTATTGCTTTGCTCCCATTTCAGCTGTTCGCGGCCAGCGATAATCCAGAGGCAGTTCGGCATGTTTTGAATTAAGCCGTTTTCGCCGCGGATCCAGTTGTCGTAATATGCGGTGTGGCCTTTGGTCTCAATTTCGTCGACAAGATTTTCAAAAGTGTCGATAAGGAAAAAGAATGGATCGTCCAGCTTTTTGATATTTTCGCGCATATCGGCGGCAAAATATGTAGGCAAACGTTTCATCAATTCATCAGTAGAAAGCGCTTCGATTTTTTGAACGGCGGTTTTTGGCTCATCGTCGAAAATATTGCGCACGTAGGCGATAGTTGAATCGGCTAATTTAAGGATAGAAGTCGTGAGCGCGAGTGTTTCGCTTGGAATAAAACTCGAGGCATCAAATAGTAGGTTTAATAGTTTACTACGACCAATGAATGATTCGATTTCGGCGCGTTCGGATGCGGTAAGCGTGCGACGCATATAGGCAAGCATAGCTAGATCGAATTTTGGAAAATCGAAGTCGTAAGCTTTGGCTAAATTAATGCTGGCATTTTTTAAAATGTCGGTCGGATTAGTATTATTTTTTAAATCAACAAAGTAGTATTTTTCCTGCTTCTCGTTGAGAATATCCTGAATATGGTTTAGTAACGAAGTTTTACCAATGCCGCCAATTCCGTAGTAATTCAATACGCAGATTTCATTATCGGGGAAATGCTTTTTAAATTCATTGTAGCGAAAATCAAATTTGTCGAGTTCTTCTTGGCGCCCAATGAAGACGGGGTCGAGCTCGGCGTAAGAATCGGTAGTTTTTGCTTTCATTTTATTGCTCCAAATTATTTAAATCGCCTTTGAGCGGCGTAGCGTTCCAAGCTTCAAGCTCATCGCGGAAAGGCTCGTAAATATCGTGCCAAAGATAGATTTGCTTATGAAAATAGAAGGCGAAAGCGATTTCGGCGAAACTATTTGGGCCGATGTAATTTTTAGTATCGTGCGCCGTAGCGTTGACGACGAGGATTTTATCGGCTTGTTCGACGATGCGCTTGAAGTGGGCGCGGGAAGCTTCAGCTTTTGGTAGGGAATTGATACATTCTACTGGGAGTAATGCTTCATAGCCGCGCTGTTCGAGTTCTGTGCTAAGGGCGATAATTTGTGCTTTAACTTTCATGCTGCCGCAAAGGGCGATTTTCGTCTTCTTCATGTCCTATTATTATACTCTTTTGTGCTGGTGTTATAATAGATAAGATTGTATGAAAACACCTAACGCTCCATATGATTATTACGATAATCCAGAAATCCATAGCATTAAAGATTTAGTTGAGCTATATAAAGACGATGAGAAGAATATCGCCTTTATGTTCAATGATGATGGCAAAGTTAGAAAAAAGACTTTCGCGCAAGCGTACGACGATGTGCGCAATTTAGCTGCGTATTTCGCAAACAAGTACAAGAATAAGCATATCGCAGTGATTGGTGAGAATAGCTACAACTGGATCATAACTGCTTTGGCGATTATGATTAGTGGTAATGTGTGCGTGGCAATCGATAAAGATGGCGACGAGGAAACTATGCGTCGCCAGTTAAAAACCGCCGATGCGTATGCGATTTATTATTCTTTGAATTATTGCGAACAGGTAGAGCGATATTTGCGTAATACTTTTCCGCTTGAAGAAATTGGTAGCTATATAAAAGCTGGTAAGAAATTAAGCAAAAAGTTTAAGGTAGATGTCGAAGCGGATGCGATGATTTTCTTTACCTCTGGCACGACTGGTTTTGGTAAAGCCGTAGTGCTATCGCAAAAGAATCTTGCAGCGGATATTTACGGTGCATCGGCTATCTTTACGCCTGGCGGAAAGGCGATTAGTTTTCTGCCATACCATCACGCCTTTGGTTTTGTAACTTCAGCGTTGAAGCCGTATTACTATCATAACCAGACATTCGTGAGTGGCAGTTTGAAGCATTTAATTGATGACTTTAAGGTTGCTCAACCAGATACGGTATTTGCAGTGCCGATGGTAGTTGAAACTTTGTATCGTCAGATTTGGCGTCAGGCGCGTCGTCAGAAGAGCGATAAGAAGTTGTCGTTTGGCGTAAAGTTGAGCAACGGCATGATGAAGCTTGGCATCGATATGCGAAAGAAGCTGTTTGGCTCAGTCTTGAAAGAGTTTGGCGGGAATATTGAGTATATTATCTGTGGTGGAGCACACTTGGATGTGAAGTACATCAAATGGTTCCGCAGCATTGGTATTGAGATTCTGAATGGCTATGGTATTACTGAGTGTTCGCCAGTAGTTTCCGTAAATCGCAACCATTGGCATCGTGATGGTAGTATTGGCCAGCCTTGCCGCGGTGTTGATGTGAAGATTATCGATGGCGAAATTGTAGTAAGTGGCGACGTAGTGATGAAGGGATATTACAAAGACAAGAAAGCCACTGCTGAAGTTTTGAAGAATGGTAATCTTTATACGGGCGATTTAGGTCGGATCGATGAGGATGGCTTTATCTACGTGACTGGTCGTAAAAAGAACTTGATTATTCTCAGCAATGGCGAGAATGTTAGCCCTGAGGAGATTGAGGCGGCATTGGCGCGCGATGAGGGTGTAGCCGAAGTGGCGGTCTATGAATATGGTAATAAGATTGTAGCTTCGATATATCCAAATGATGCCTATTTTGGTGATGAAGAGTATTTTGATGATATAATTTATAAATACAACAAGGATAAAGCGAGGAACCGTCAGATTGCGATGGTCCGTTTGCGTAGTGATCCAATGCCAAGAAATAATAACGGCAAGATTCTTCGCAATAAGCTAATAGAGGAAGATAATAATGAAGAATAAAGTCATCAATTTGATTGCCGAGACCTTGGATGTTGATAAAGAAAAACTCAACGAAAAGACGAACTTGGTGGAAGATCTCGACGTAGAATCATTGGATTTGGTTGACTTAGTGGGCGCATTCGAAGAAGAATTCGGTGTAGAAATTCAAGATAAGGATATCAAAAGCTTGCAGACCGTGGGCGATATCGTGGAGTATATCGAAAAACGCCAAGAACAGGATGCGTAAAATTTATCTTAAAAAACATACTTCGTCTAAGGAATTATTAGACGAAGTATTGCGTTTGAACGGGATAACAAATTATAGGCTCTACTATAACGAATATGGGAAACCGTATTTAGAAAGTGGAGAGCTGTTTTTTAATTTAAGTCATAGCGGTGAGTATGTAGCTTGCGCGATATCAGATAAGGAAATTGGCATCGACATACAAAAGGTATGTATGAAAAAGCATGCCATGAAGAAAATATGCACGCTTGAAGAACTGGCGTGGATAAAGACGGCGGAAGACTTCACCCGGGTGTGGGCCATTAAGGAAAGTTATGCCAAGGCGAAAGGAAAGGGAATCGCGCTTGGCTTTCATAATATTAACGCCTTAGCCTTAAAGGAAGCTGAAGTGTGGCTACAAGACGATTATGTGGTTGCATGCTATAATGAAAGATAGCTATTATGAACGTATTATATTGTGGTGATAGAAATATCCTCGACGGTCTGATAATCTCGACGTTGTCTTTAGCAAAAAACACAAAGACGAATTTGAATATTTTCGTGATGACGATGAAGATGCGCGGTTATAAGGAAATAACCGAGAAGAGCATGCGTGAGCTCGAAAAAGTACTGCAAAAGAAGAATCCGAAGCATAAAATTACTCTGATTGATGCAACGAAAGAATTTCAATCAGATATGCCACGCGCTAACATGTCGACATTTTTTACGCCGTATTGTTTGTTGCGTTTATATTCGGATTTGGTAGATAAGCTACCAAAGAAGATTTTGTATCTTGATACGGATGTCGTGGCGCTGAAGGAGCCGAATTTGCTCTACAAGATGGACAATTCGGAATACGAGATTATTGGTGCGGTGGATTATTATGGCCAGCATTGGATTCGCACGAATTTGCGCGAAAAAGATTACATGAATTCGGGCGTCCTATTAATGAATATGGAATTGATTCGTGAGAGTGGCTTATTTAAGAAAACGCGCAACCGAATTAAGTGGGCTAAGATGATGTTGCCGGATCAGACTTCAATTAATATCTATGCGAAGAAGAAGTTGTTGGTCGATCGTAAATTCAACGAGCAGAAGCAGGAAACGGGCGAGACGATATTTCGTCATTTTTCGACTACCTTCAGATTTTGGCCGGTTTTCCATACGCAGAAGATTAAGCCGTGGAATATTGAAAAGCTACATAATGTACTAAAGTGTCATGCTTTTGATGACGTTTTGGACGAATATCTGGCCGTAAGGGATAGGATTAAAAAATGAAAAAGAAAATAGTGCCAGTATTTTTTAGCGTTGACGAAAATTATGCACCGTATTTATCGACAGCCTTAGCTTCTTTGATTGATCATACGAGCGAGAAGTATCAGTATAATTTGCACGTGGTGTATCATAATTTGTCGCGTCGTTCGTTGCGCAAGTTGCAGAAGCTAAATGTTGGCCACGAGGAAAATGTAAATATTATTGCGATAGAAATGCAAGAGACTTTGAGTGGTATTTCTGATCGCAAGTCAACGCAACTGAAGGCAGATTATTTTACGCCAACGATTTACTATCGCATCTTTTTACCGGAAATGTTCCCACAATATGATAAAGGTGTATACCTTGATAGCGACATTATCGTAAATGATGATATAGCGAAGCTATTTGAGACTGATTTGAAGGGAAATTTAGTTGCGGCGACGGTGGATATGTCGACGCAGGGAAATGAACTGCTTTGTAAGTACTTTGACGAAGCGGTCGGCATTAAGCATGATAAGTATTTCAATTCGGGCGTATTGGTGATTGATTTTGAAAAATTCCGCGAAGAAGAATTCTGTGAACATTTCCTGTATTTATTGAATAAGTATGATTTCGACACAGTGGCACCGGATCAGGATTATTTAAACGCCATGTGCGCAGGGCGGGTAAAATGTCTAGATGCTGCCTGGAATGCGATGCCGACGCCGGATCATCATCCAATGAAAAGCCCGAAAATCGTGCACTATAATCTATTCTTTAAACCGTGGCATTATGACGGCACGGATTATGAAGAATTATTCTGGGAATACGCTAAGCATTCTGCTTTCTTTAAAGCGATTGAAAAAGAGAAACGCTCGTTCTCGAAAAAGAGCGTGAAAGGCGACGAGGAGCGGTTTGAGCAGATGTTGGCCCGCGTAAATGAAATATTAAAAGCCGAAGTCACGTTTAAAAAGATTTTTGAAAGCGGTAAAGAAACGAGGAACTAAATGATTATTGGTGGCGATAAAAGTGCAGTAATTGAAAATATCAAAAAACTAGCAAAAGCTGGCGATTTCAATCATAAAGCAGAATTAGACGATCCGGAATTGTCGGATGAGGACGCAGAAAAGGAGATTGAGAAATATTTTAAATATCGCAATAACAAGTTGTGGTATTTCCTAAAAAGTCGACCAGTATTCGTAATGGAAGATATTGTTACCTTGATGCATAAAAAGCATATCAGTGTAGTAGGATGGGAAAACCTAGCGAAGATTAAAAAGGGTGCCATCATTACGAATAATCATTTTAACCCGTTAGACAGTATTTTCCCGCGCTATGTGATTAGGAAAAAGTATCACAAGCCAATTCACTTAGTAGCACAAGAAACGAATCTGGCGATGGAAGGATTCAATGGTTTTTTGATTTACAATCAGCGCTTGGTGCCGCTCCGAAAATCGCCGAATTATATTCTGAAGACATTTGTGCCAAAGATTAAAAGCATGGTCGAAAAAGGCGATTTTATTGTGATTTATCCGGAAGAGGAGCTGTGGTTTAACTACCGCAAACCGCGCCCATGCAAACGAGGTACGTATTTGTTTGCATCGCAGGCGAATGCGCCAGTGGTGCCGATTTTTATCGAAATGCAAGATACGGACGAAGACGATAATGAGCAATTCGTGAAGCTAGATTATACGATTCATATTTTGGAGCCGATTTATCCAGATCCAGAAAAAAGTCATAAGGAAAACAGTAAAATTATGGCCGAACAGGATTATCAAGAGCGTAAGGAAGCTTACGAAAATGCTTACGGGAAGAAGTTGGACTACAAATTTAGTTATAGTGATATCGCCGGTTATAAACGCGGTATTAAAAAGAATTAAGATTTTTGTTTGTATTTAATGTATTCGTAAGTACTGTGCTTAGAGCGGCGCTTCATAGTTAGTCGAACGTAGCGCATTAAGTCATTAATGTTTTGTTTGCGTGGGGCATCTTCGTCGTCATAGAATGGGCCATCAATATAGATGGTGATTTTTGGTTTTTTGCGCCATGGGAAGATGCTCTTTTTGTAGGTAGTGGTAGCTACGTAGACTGGCGCATGTAATTTAGCTGGGTAATGAAAGGCGGCAGTGTTGAATGGGCGTACGCTAGTGTAATATGGCCACATGTGACTCTCTGGATAGACGACGACGGCTTTCTTTTGCTTGATGCGCTTTTCGATGGCGGCGTTGAGTTTCTTCATATCATGTAAGTTGCCCGGAATTGGCAGTGCGCCGGCCATTGGTAGGGCTTTGCCAATAATTGGAATGCCTAGATTTGCGGGACTGCAGATAATGTAAGGATGCTTGGCAAAGGCAAGTACGAATGGGTTTACAACATCGCCAAACCATTGTGTATGGTTAATATAGAGGAAATATCCTTTGTGTGCGTGACGGAGTAGGTAGCGATTCTTGATGGTGATATGGGCTACTAACTTGAGATAGCAAAGAGAAAATAGGACGACAATCGGATAAAAGCACATCGCAAAGAAACGATAGAATGGATTATCGTGTATCCATTTATAGTTTGTGGGAAGATGATAATCTTGATTGCGAGTTTCGGCAAAATCTTGATCGAAGCTATTATAGTGAATAGTTTTTGGAAATTTCATCTGAATTTATTATAGATGAAACAGAGTAAAAATACACATAAATTGACTAGTACGATTGAGGCGCCAGTAGGGGTGGCGAAAATGTATGATGCGACTAGGCCGAAGATGAAACATAATATCGATACAGCGACGGAAATGATGGTGTTCTGACGGAAGTTCTTTGAAAGTTGCATTGCGCTAAGGCATGGAAAGATGATGAGACTCGAAATCAGCAGTGCGCCGAGCATTTTCATGCCAATGACGGTCGTGATGGCGCAGAGAATTGCTAGAATGCCTTGGTAAACATTTACTTTTACGCCGATGGATTTGGCAAAAGTTTCGTCAAAAGTGATTGCGAATATTTGACGTCGGAGAAGCGTGAATACTGCAATAATAATGGTGCCGAGAATAGCGCAAATAATGAGATCGTGCGTAGAAATGGCGAGAATACTACCAAACAAGTAGGCGTTTAGATCGATATTTACGCCTTTTACGGACACCACAAAGGTTCCAATCGCGAGCGCAGATGCGGACAGCGCGGCAATGACTGCATCGCTGTTAATTTTGGAATTGTCGTTAATGCGTAGGATGGCGAAGGCGGCGATAATGGCGACGATAATTGAGAATTCGATTGGTGCCCAGCCAAATGCGACAGCAATAGCGACAGCTCCGAAGGCGACATGTGATAACCCATCGCCGATACTTGATTGGTGGCGTAGTACTAAGCTAGAACCGATTAGTGCGGCGCAAATTGAAATGATTAGTCCAGCGACAAAAGCGCGCTGAATAAAATCATATTGCATCATTTCGAAGAAACTAGCGAGCATGAACCCTCCTGACATATTCGGCGGTTTTACCGAAGAATGGCGCATCGTGATCGAGGGATAGGATGCGGTTGCCGAGTAAGTTGTGATGGTCGAGGTCGTGGGTAACCATAATAATGGCGTATTGTTTATTTAACTCAGTTAAAGTTTGGTAGAAATTGCGCTTTGAATTGTAGTCGAGGTTATTGCTTGGCTCGTCGAGAATTAGTAATTCACTTGCGGAGACGATTGCGCGTGCAAGCAGAACCTTTTGGCGTTGACCGCCAGACAATTGATTATATGGTTGATTCCTAAGATTTTCGATATTGAGTTGCCTGAGCGCCTTATTGATGGCGGTTTTGGGATAAGGTTGGAATAATTTAGTTTGGTTGAGCGCTCCGGACGAGACAATTTCAATGACGGATGCGGGAAAGTTGGCCGGAATTTGCGTATGTTGTGGTAGATATCCAATTTGATTTTCTTTTAAGTTGTCGCCAAATTTAATTGTGCCTGAAGTTGGTTTGATTAATCCAAGGAGGCATTTTAGTAGAGTAGACTTACCGCTGCCATTTGGGCCTACGATGCAGAGAAAATCTCCGCGTTCGACTTTGAAATTTAGCTTATCAAAAACGGGGTGATCGTGATAATGAAAACTGAGATTATTGACTTCTAGGATGCTCATTTGGATTCTTGGAGAGCCTTTAGATTACGTTCATAGATGACGGCCATCGTGATGCCGGAGTTAAAATCTTCTTGACTTAAATTGTGTCCGGAGTAAAGCTTGCGGATTTTAACATCAGTAGAGCTGGCGATAGCTTGAGCGATTTTTGCATCCGACATATCGAGAGCGTAAATATGCGGCGCATTGTTGTCTTTGACAGCTTTAATTATTTCTGCAACTTTCTCGGCGCTTGCTTCGGTTTGCTCGGCGCAGCCAGGAAAAGCGGCGACATAATCGAGCCCGTATTCTTTTACTAAATAACGGAATGGGAAGCGGTCGGCTACAATGATTGGTTGGGCGATTTTTGCATTACGATAATTTTGATCGAGGTCGCGAATTGTTTCGCCGTAAATTGATAAATTATCATACAATGCTGTTTTTAGGTCAGGATATTTCGCACTAATTAAACCTTTAGCATAGCTCATCATTGAAAGATAATTTGCTGGAGACGTCCAAATATGTTCGTCGATTTCATCGGTATCGTCTGATTCGGTAGTAGTCTTAACGGAATCGATTAATTTAATGACTAATGTTTTTTCGCTAAAATTGATTTTATCAACCCAGGTATCAGATTCGCCGCCAATATAAATAAAGATGTCGGCCGACTGTGCGTCGATGATATCTTGCGGGGATGGGTCGTAATCGTGAATTTCAACACCTGGCCTTACTAACATCTTAGTATTAACATCTAGGCCGTAGGTTAATGCGCGCGCAATGTCGTAGGTTGGAAATGTTGTGGAAACGATTTTTATTTTATTATCATCGGTTTTTGGCGCGATGCGGGGAAGGAACAATAACAAGCCGATAAATATAATTACGATAGAAACTATCGCGATGCGTACGATGCGTTTTTGATTCATTTTGCCTCCTGGCAATTAGAGCAATAACCTGGGATGGTCATCTGAAAATTTGTAATAGCGAATCCATGCTTGCGTGATGCATGTTTGCGGAAACTATTGAAATGGCGACAATCAACATGGATGATTCTATGGCAATTTAAGCATTCTAAATAAACATGGTTTTCATTTTCGCATTCTTCGAGATGGATGAAAGTTGCCGTATTATTTTCGCCGAGATTTTTGCGAAGCAAGCCGTCATCTACGAATTCATTTAGAATTCGGTAAACGGTAGTTACGCCTAAATGATTGCCTTCATTATCGATTTTTGCTACGACGTCCTTAGCCGTGAACGGAGTAGAGAAACTTTGAGCGATTTGCATCACATAATTTCGGTTTAATATTCGATTTTTGTTGGCCATTTTTCCTCTCTAAAAAATGAAAATGATTTTCATTTCCTATTGTAGCGGTTTTTGGCTTGACGCGCAAGATTTTTAGATAAAACTTGCGAATTGCGTATTTTTATGGTAAAATAGTTTCGTTTTTTGGCGTCACGGAAAATAATTTCGATGAAAGAAAGCGAGGTTGATGTAAATGATGTGTGACGAGCTCCTTAAGTATAATAAATCCGGAGAAATTGTGAAAGGTTTGGTTGAGGCTTTGCATAAAAAGTCGAGCCACTATGGTGTTGGCGGCGCGGCTATTGTGTTGGGCTTTCAGACTGACCAGATTGACTACATCGACGTAGACATTTCAGATGTTATACCGGTCAATGAGCATGACGGAACAGATGTCTCAAAGGCGCAGGCTGTAATTGACTACTGCAAATGCTGCTTGAAGGAAATTGCGGACGGCGCAGATCACTTTGAGCCGATTGACTATGATGGTTATGGCACGGAAACGGGATGTGCGGTGTTGAGAATTGAGGATATAACTTTTATGGTAGCGGTAGCAACCGACACCGGCGAGTATGGCGTAAACTGCTTACTGCGTCTCGGTGACCTATATTGTCCATACCGCGCATGGTACGGCGTTTATGACTGTACGATTTGCACCTACTACGACTAAGAGTGGCATTTAAGTCGTAACTTCGTTTTTCTGCGGATTATCAATATAGCCGGCCCTTGGGACCGGCTATCTTTATGGTTTTGATTTTTACTTTTTATTCGACATTAATTCTTTAATACTGTATTTATTAAAGCGCGAAATGATGAGATAGGTTAGAAGCGTGCTGGCGCCAAATGTTTCGCAAATCACGCCGATAAAGTAGGGGAGAAGATTGATGGAAGCTGGAGAAGTGACGCTTTCTGAACGTTTAGCTATTGTGCTGGCGTTAGCATCTTGGTCTTCGGTTTGAGTATCGGTTTGTTTTTCGCTGTCTACATTTGTTTGTTCGTCGGTAGTCGCAGTGGTTTCTATAATAGATGACTGGCTGGAATTGCTAGTGTCGCGATGTTGGCGCCGATCGCTGGCTGAGCCAGAATTATCCTGATTATTATCTTGCGTCTCGGGAGTTGTTTGGTTACTGTTTGGCTGTTCATTGTTAGGCATTTGAGGCGGTGTTTGGTCATTAGGCTGTTCGCTGTTTGGTATTTCGGGTGGCATTTGGTCATCGTTCGGCATTTGGCTGTTATTTTTCATACCGCGCATGCCGCGATTTTGGAAATTCTGGGTTGCGGGTTGCATAGCGTTTGTCGTATTAGTGCAAGCGTGATAGACCGTAAAGCCGGTTGCCACACCGAGTCCGACGATCGCAATTGACATGATACTATTTAATGTAATTCTAAGTGCTTTTTTCATACTATTTTCTCGTTTACGTATCTTATAATAATTAGCTAGCATGAAAACAGGCTGAAAAATTTCAGGTTGAGCTAAACATGAGCTAATTCGCATTTTTTACTCTAATATGGTAAAATAGTGCAAAGCTATGAAAGAGTTAGCAGAAGATTTTAAAGCTATCGCTAAGAAAGACCGTGGTTTGTTTTGGTGGATGGCTGCGCAATTTGCGCTGAGTGTTTGGCTATTTTTGTTGCCAATTATTAATTTAAATCCTAATCGTCCTAAAGTATGGGCGCGTTACTCGGATATTAATAATGGATACGCTCAGAGCGATTGGTGGTATTTGATTTCATTCTCGGTCATAGCGGTAGTATTTGGGATTGGGCACAATTTATTAAGTGCGAGGTTATACTCGAAGCGCGGCAAGGATATCGCGCGACTATTCTTAGGTGTTAGCATGGTGATTACCATGGTAGCGCTTAAGTTCTTGATGAGTATCATTGGAGAAGGATAAATGTCAAAAGTTACGGAGATACCTACGGGCAAGCGCACACCGCTGTATCGTTTTTTTGAGATTTTACCTGGTTTGTTAAGCTACGGAATGGTGATTCTGCTGATTGTGCTGTCTGCCATTTCACCGATTGCTGGTTCAGTATATTTACTCTTAATTGTAATTATGAGCCTAGTGAAGGCGGTTGGCGTGGCTTTTCGTACGATACAAGGCTACAGGGTCGTAAATAGTGGCGTTAAGGTTAACTGGCGCAAGCGTTTGGCGGATTTGGAAAATCCAAATGAAAGCTATTCGCGCCTGAAGGGTAGGAAATCGAACGAATATCAATACGACGTACATTTAAACAATCTTTGCATGATGGCTGCGGCTGAAGAAGGATATTTTCCAAAGCCAAGTCAGGTCTATCATGCGGTGATTATTACAATGTATAACGAGACTTTGGATGTTTTAACTCCTACGCTGGAAAGCGTCTTGAAGACTACTTATCCAAAAGATCAGATGATTATCGTGATTGCCTACGAGGAAAGGGGCGGTCCAGAGACGGAAAAAGTTGCCAAGGTTTTGGAAAAGAACTATAAGAAAAAGTTTGGCGGTTTTATTCTTGCGAAGCACCCCGCAGATATTCCTGGAGAGGTAGTATGTAAGGGTGGAAATATCACTAACGCCGGTAGGATATTAAGTGAATATGTAAAGAAATGCGGCTTGCGTTATGGCGACGTGATTGTTACGACCTTGGACTGCGATAATCGTCCACATCCATGTTATTTTGATCAAGTCGCCTATGAGTTCATCGTGCGTGAAGATCGTAAACGTTTGAGCTACCAGCCAGTTTCGTTATTTACGAATAATATCTGGGATGCACCGGCGGTAACGCGCGTGGTGGCGTGTACGAACTCATTTTGGAACTTAATTTGTACAATGCGTCCACATGTTTTGCGCAACTTTGCGTCTCATTCGCAGCCGTTGGACGCGCTAGTAGAGATGAATTTTTGGAGTACGCGTACGATTGTGGAAGACGGGCATCAGTATTGGCGCTCGCTATTTTATTTTGATGGCGTATATGATGTAGTGCCAATTCGTGCGCCAATTTATCAGGATGCGGTGTTGTCTGAAGGCTTATTTAAGACATTGAAGGCGCAGTGGGTACAATTGCGCCGTTGGGATTATGGTGCTTCCGACGTGGCGTTTGTGGGTACTTACATGTTCTCAAGGCAGCGCACTGTGCGGTATTTGAGCTTGATACCAAAGTTTATTCGTTTACTTGATGGTCACGTAACTTTAGCGGCGATTGCGCCGATTGTGGCGTTTGGCGGTTGGGTGCCTTTGATGTTTCAATTAGAGTCGCGCGATTTACTTTCACATAATCTTCCGATGGTAGTTAGCTATATTCAGACAATTGCGGCATGTATGCTCTCGATTTCGATTTTATTATCTTTGAAACTATTACCACCACGCCCAGCTCGTTATAAAAAGACGAAAAAGTTTTTCATGGTGATTCAATGGATTATCTCGCCAATTATCGCAATTGTCTATTCGTCGTTCTGCGCGTTCTATTCGCAGACGAGGTTGTTATTCGGCCTATATATGGAAAAATTTGATGTAACAGATAAAGCCGTCAAAAAATAACAAAAATATTGAACTTATGCTTGGCTAATCCGTTATTGACGGTATGATTGTTGATATAAAAATTTAACGGAGAAAATAGCCGATGGTGACGTGATATTTTTGATGGCAAAAATAAAAACAAATAAGGAGGTGTATGCGAAATAGGATTCGCGAGAGTTTTTTGACGTTTTCGACGATATTGGTAACATTTCTGAGTGGTGGCGGGATGGCGAGCGCGATTGAAGCGCCAGTAACGCTTTCTAGTAATACGGATAGCCCGCAGACGATAACGATTCAGCGTAGTTTAACAGGATTAAAGAATCAGGTGACAAATACTTTTACCTATGATTTTGTAGCGGCGCCAGATAACCCCGCCGCGGTGACTGGTCTACCTGATAACGTATTTGTGGAATTTGACCACGCTTTTGCATTTGATGGTTATGCAGCTGCGAATGGTTATTTGGATTTAAGTAATGTTGGCTTTACGGAAGTAGGCGACTATACCTTTATTCTTTCAGAGATTGATAGTACGAATGCCGTGGCTTATCCAATTGATCAAACTGACTATCATATTTATGTCTCCGTGCGTAATGAATTAGATTCTAGCGGTGTGCCGACCGGAAAATTAGTTCCGACATTGTCGCTTCAGGCGCAGAAGAATGGCACTGGAGATAAGGTTGACGTATTATTCACGAGCGAGGCTGTATTAACGTATGCAAAAATTACGAAGAATGTTGAAGGAAATTTAGCTCGTAGGGACCAGTACTTTAAGTTTCAAGTAATGGTAGATGGTGCAAGTGATGGTGATGTTTTTACGATTTTGGGTCAAGATGAAAGTGTAGATTATAACGGTGAAACTATTCAGACACAATCGCAATTTACGGTAGGTAATGATAACTATATTTATCTGAAGCATGGTCAAACTGCCTTAATTGGTACAAATGGCGACGAAATGGAAATACCGGTTGGAGCGATATTTACGGTTGTCGAGGATCTATATGATGGATATGTCGCATGGATCAATGACGTAGAAACGAATACTAATAATGGATCCGTATTGGAAGTTGCAGATATTAGCTCTCCGGAATTATTGAGTGACAATAACCAGGTAAACTTCGTAAACAAGAAAGAGGCTAGCGTACTCACTGGTATTGCGACGAAGGGTTGGCCGCTTGTAGTGTTAGCGGGCATTTGTATGATTGGCGTGTTTGCTATCCATAAAGCTACTACCGCAAAAGCGAATGAAAATTAAAAGAAAAACTGGACGTTTGTGGTGGCGTTTAGGCTGGCGCATGCTGATTATCGCTACTTTTATGACAACTATTTGTGTATTCGTGGGAGTGAGGCGAATTGATAATAACCAGCTTGCGCCGGATTTACGCGATGGTGACTTAGTATTTTATGAACGATTATTCGCGCCGAATATGGAGGATGTAGTGGTATGGAAGAATGGCGACGTGGGGCGTTTCGATGGAAGAACGGATTTTATTGGCCGCGTCGTTCTGCTTTGGCGAGGGCGCGAAATTTAGGTTACTTTAGCACTCGACTGCTATTACAAATAGGCGAAATGGCAGTGGTAATAATGGTGCTTTTTATTACGATAATTTGCTTTTATTTACTAGTCGATGCGCAAATAGTTGTACGCAGTGCTGATTTGCCGCAAGAAATTGAAGTATTGGCGCCTGAAAATGATGACGATGACGAATTAAGCATAGGTGCATTAAAAGCGATAAATGAGGAGGTGATAGGATGGATTCGAGTTGATGGGACGGGGATTAACTATCCCATTTTGCAGGGTGGGGATAATGATTATTATTTGGCCAGAAATTATAAAAAAGAATGGGCGACAGCGGGGAGCGTCTTTTTAGATTATCGAAATGCGGCCGATTTTAGTGATCAATTTTCCGTGCTTTACGGACATCGGATGGGGTATGGAAAAATGTTTTCGGATGTAACGAAATTTTCAGATCGCAATTATTTCGATACCCATAGTGAAGGCAAACTTTATGTTGGTAATAACAGATATCAATTACGTACCGTAGCATTTGCGCTAGTATCTGCAGTAGAGCAGAAGATCTATGACGTAGAGCATAGTAGGGATGATAATTTGGGCATTGGATTAATTTTAGAAGAAGCTAAATATAGAAATAATATTAGAGGAGATAAATATATACTACTGTCTACTTGCGATGCGCAAGATCGCGGGAGGCGCGACGTGCTATTAATGGTAATTAGGTAAGAGCTTTTTTGAATAAAACCGTCCTTTGTAGTGTCGATATGCTGAGTGTGTGATATACTAAGCATAAGTGGAACGTGGCAGTTGTCGATAGCAATTCTGTCATTTTGGAGGGACATGGGAATAATTCATCGGAGATTGAACAAAAAACGCTTTACTGTAGTCATTAGTTTTTTGATTGTTTTATTGCTTACTACTGTTTTTGCGGTAAACGTAGTTAATTTACGTAATTCTCGCGCGGCGGCGATGTTCATGACGGCTACGATTACGGACGATAATGGAGTAGTGGATTTTTCGCAAGGTATTGATAACGCGGTGGCGAACTTTAGTTATGTGGATGTAGGTGCCGCTAGCGCCGACTCTAAGATTTATGATGTGAAAATTGCTTTAAAGGATCTGCCTGTAGGCGTAAAGGATTTGTCGATTGAATTGCCGATTGGTATGGTATGGGTAGACGATGGGGCGTCTGACCAAAATCTTTCTGCGCAAATTGATGCTAATAGATCTGGCGGTATTGAAAAAGTAGCGCTCAGTCATGAAAAAGTATTAGGCTATGATTTCAAAAACTCTGGTGGAAGAATTTATCATTTAGCGGAAGGAACATCTGCCGTATCGGTCAATATAAAAGTTAAGGCTGATTCCATTATCAATACGGGGTATATTGAAGATGCATTGTTAGTTAAGTTGTTTGTTGATAATTCTGAAATAGAGGCCGCCCGAGTGGATGTAAATGTACCTAGTGGCGCTAGTGCCGGTGGTAAATATGAAAGGTCGAGTAATAAAATATACGTAAAGTCTGGCACGACGCATCAGAGCTATGAAGGATATTATCGGTTGGCGCGTGGCAGTTTCGTGAATGGTGAGTATGATGTAAAACGTTTAATAAAAAGCATGACTTACTATATGTCTGTAAGTGATCCTGCTGCAAAGATTGTTCTTCAAGGTGCTAATGATACCTGGTCGATAGACGATAGTGACGCAGATAATGGTAATTATGTGATTACGAAAACATTTGCGTCAAGTACTAACGGCAGTATGGCGGTTCCGTATGCGATTGTAATTCCAGAAGATGCTGAAGGTGGGAAAGTTTATCAGTTGAGAAATACCGGTAAGACTACATATTGGCAGGAAAATGGCGAAGATTTGACGGTAGATTTTGTTAGTGAACAAGTTATCAGCTTCGAGGTGCTTCCGTCTGGCGAGTCGGTTACGCTGAACTGGGCTAATTTGGACCCAGCAGAGACTAGTAAGGTGCGCAATATTGACTACAACACTACAGTTAGGACAGAGAAATATTCGCAAGGTTCTTTGGGTGTTGGCTATGTCAATAATAAGGGCAGCGTTGATAGCAATGGTAAGACAATAAAAATGTCATTTGACAATAGCGTGCTCGGTGTTTTAGCGATTGAGCCGGCCTGTTCTCCGAATGGGACTGTCGGAGTAATTCATGTCGTTTCCGCAAGCGGCGTGGTTAAAGATACTAATGTCAATAAAAAATGTAGCCAGTATGGTTATGCCGGTGTTGTTACGGGTGTCGATTTGGGCTTAGAATCGGATGATTATATTCATGAGATACAATACGAAGTCGGCGTGATCCCGGCTGGTACGCAAATTAAGCGCGATGCTAATGGAAATGAGGGGTTTGCGTATATAGGTAGGCTTTTGAGTGATGAAGTACCGGGCGTTGCGCAAATAGAATTGTTCGATACTGATAATCCGAGCAATACGACTGGGGTTGCTACCATTACTACTAGAGCCGTAAAGCGTGGTACTTTGGATTTAACGGGTTTCAGCACGCAGGTTGTTAATGCGGGCGAGTCTTTAAACTTCAGTATCAATGCAAGTAACTATGCTGGTACTACGCGATACAATAATACTGTCCTTTCGCCAATTATTTATATTCGTCAACAGGTAAAAGATGCGAATGGTAACTTTTTGCCAATTTCGAATTTGAAAATTACGAATGGCGTGGCGCGAGGCTCAGTTGATATTACGGATAAATTTGGCGAGATCACTTATACAGACACAGAGGATGCGCGTGTCTATAAGATTGATGGGCGAAATGTGCCAGATGGTCTTGCGAGCCTAAATGCGGTTTATGTAAGTGATGCTGGGGTATATTATTCGAATAATGGCATCAATGTATCATGGAAAGTTGATACTAATTTAACAACTCCAGATCAGCAGTATGATATTGCGGATATGGTATTTGTGCAGGATCCAGATATGACTGGCGGTATCAATACGCACAACAAAAGAGGTGACCCATACAATGTCTCTGGTAATGCTAATAATACTGTTTATGCGACAACTAATAGCTACTATCAGATTCGTGGTTGGGCATCGGTTGGCGTGGAAAACTCGGGTAAGCACACTAAGTCTGATGATTGGCTGACTTGGTCAGAGGGTTCAAGCTCGATTACGATTGGTTCGGCGGCTGGCTCATTGGCGGACATGAAGACGACTTTAACGAATAATTCTGGCGTAGACGTTGCTGGTCCTACGACGGTATATTTACCGATTCCGAAAAAAGGTGAAAATTGGGGTGCGCTAAATCATAATAGTGAAGCATTTGAGTTTTCGACGGCGCTAACGGGAGCAATTACCAATCCAGATGCGAGCCATTTTGTGATTGCATATGGAAAGAATGTGAATCCGACTGACAATGGTAGTCAGATTGAGTCGGAATCGGCAAAATTTACGACCGATACGAGTACCTGGACGGATGATGATTGGATGGATGTAAATTGTATTCGCATCATTGCGACGGATATCCCTGCTAATAATCCGGGCAGTCCAGATAATTATGATTTCATTTACAAATTAAAGGTATTAGTAGCAGACGATGCGAGTGATGGTGCCGTAGATACATGGCGTCCACTTTATTTCCAGCAATTAACAAATTCTGTTGGTGATGTATTCGCTGGTTGGTATAAGGGTAGCTTTGTTTCCATAAAGTTAGCGGATGGCAAAATTAGCGGACGCATCTTTGTGGATGCGAATGAAAATGGTATCAAAGATGATAGCGAGGAATATTTGAATGAATCTGGATGGAAAATTGATTTATACGACGCTTCCTCTAATCGTTTAGTACAGAGCACGACTACGAATAGTAACGGCGAATATAGTTTCATTGAGCTATCATTGAACCCAAATAGTTACTATGCGACCGTGACAAATAAGCATCCAATCAATGGCGAAGGTGTAAAATATTTATTTACGCCAAAAGGTACGGCGAGTACTATAGATGACTACAGGCTAGATAACCAGGCAGAGGGCAGTAAAACAACTAATCCGGCACACTTAACGGCGTATGTCGGTCCGATTTCGACAAGCCAAATATTAGGTGAGGCCACTTATAATATTGGCGTTGTCGAATACGTGGCGACGGATAATTACACTGGAAAAGTGGGCTTTGTTGATCAAAACAATAAATATAATACGCGGCCAGATATGGTGATTATCACAGCTACGGCCAATGATGGCTCGAAGCAAACTATTAATGTTGCGACGAGTGGCGATGGTAGCTTTAGCGCGGATCTGCCAAGATATAACAGCAAAGGCGAAAAGCTGAGTTATACCTTTAGTGTTCCAGATGAAAGAAATTATGATAAAACTGACTCGACGACGAACGATGGCCATAAGTATAATGTGACGTATACGCAAAAGACCGCTACTTTGACCGTTCATCATTACAAACGGGGGACTACGGAAAAACTCGTCGACGATGAGAGCGAAACAGTGTATTGGGGCCAGACCTATAACACGGCGCAAGCGGCTGTAGATTCGAATTATGAATATGATTCGATTGACGGAACCACCTCAAGTGTAGTAGCGGGAGATGTAACCGTAACGTATTACTATAAGCTTAAACGCGGTACGGTGATCGTGCATTATTACTTCAAGGGCACAACGGATAGTATTTCTGCCGACGTGTCGAAGGATTACGATTATACTGAAACGTATTCAACCTCGCCACTTGAAACTATTCCAGCTGCCTATCAAAACTACGAGTTAGTCTCCGCGGAGCCGGAAGGTTTTAAAGGTACAGTTTCGAAGCCAGTAACGGAGGTTTCTTATTATTACCAGAAGAAGGATGCGACGTTGAAGTCTGAGGTTACGGTTGAAGCTCCGGAAGCTGTAGACGATAAACAGGCAGAGATTTCGTATAAGATTTCATATTCAGCCACTGTTAAAGATTATATTGGCGATGTTAAGATTTCTCTTGTCGATAAGTTGCCATATCCAATCAATGAGGATGCGTCTGATTTAGACGGCGGTTCGTATGATGCGGAAACAAAAACAATTAGTTGGACGATGAATAAAGCGCATAATACGTATGTCGATGGCGAAGAAATTACAATTGAGCACGAAATTAAAGTAGTCTATTCTGGTGCGCAGGCGAGAGACTTGCTACTGGATACGGTAGAGGGGAAGATTGAATTAGAGGATAAAGATAACGACGCGGCTGATAGCGCGGAAACCGAGGTTTTGACTCCGTCTAAAATTATATTCCGCTATATTGGGCCGACTGGCGCTGAGATCTCAGAAAGCGTTGAGGATGATGGTATTGTGGGCGACGAAAGTGATGTTCGCCCGGCCGAGATTCCTGGATATCGTCTAGTAGAGGGCGAAGATATAGATTATACTTTCGGCGAAGAGCAGAGAATAATTATTTATCGATATGAAAAAATAGTTAATCCAAAGACTGATGACGTCAATATTCTGCCATACTTCGTAGCGCTTGGCTCAGCTGTTTGTCTGATTGCGGGATTTGCTATTAAGCGCAGGTTTGCTCATATTAGATACTAAATTGTCTATAAAGATAAAACATAAAAAGACCGTATCTATAAATTAGATACGGTCTTGTGAGTTACATGTAAAATGGTGGAGTGTAGGAGATTCGAACTCCTGACCTATTGATTGCGAACCAATCGCTCTACCAACTGAGCTAACACCCCATAGGCTTAGATAGATTATAGCATTAAATTAGATAAAAATGCGGAGTTCTATTGTTTTTGCGCACCATACATCATGCGATGCGATTGGTCTAAGATTTATTATCAAATCGCGCGAAAAACGTATTAATTCCCTGGCGGATGTTAATCTAGAAGTGAGCGAGCTGTGTGGCGGATATCGAGATTGGCTTTGTATGTGGAGTAAAATGCGCAATTAATACCCACATTTCCCCTGGTTTGATCAGGGGATTTTTTAATTTTAGATATAGATGATATAATTAAGATAAACATAAGAGAGATTAACTAAATGGCTAATGCAGAACAAGATACCGGTCAAAATAAAAAAACCGAAAATAAAACTGAATGGGATTCTTTAGCGACTCCATTCGATACAAGTAAGATTGAAAATCCAACCCCAGATGACCTCTCTTATGAAGCTTGGTTGAAATCTAATGCGATGGTTGAAGAGGAAACCGATTCTTCGGATATTGATGGCGAAAATCCAGACAAACCGTTTGATACGCGTGATATTGAAAAACCGACTCAGGATGACCTCTCTTACGAGGCATGGTTGCGTTCAAATGCTAACCCAGATCAACTCGACGCGGACGGCAATCCAACTGGAGCCGTTACTCCAGATAAGCCGTTTGATACACGTGATATAGAAAACCCAACTCAGGACGAGTTATCTTATGAAGCTTGGTGGAAGTGGAGTGCTAATCCAGATTTTCCGACCGATCGCGACGGTAATCCGAACCAACACTATGAGGGGGCAGTGGTTGAAGGTGCAACTGAAGATGCGGCAGAGTCTGAGGGCGGTCGCGAATATGACCCAACGAAATCTCGCTGGAGCCAGATGACGGAGCAGGAGAAAGAAGATCTCTTACATAAATATCCACGCCAAGAGGGGGAAAATACGAATGATTGGGGTAAGCGCATTGAAGCGTCAGAGGGCCATCGTATTTTTGGTGTAGAAACAGAAGCAGTCAAAAATGATGCTGCCGCTGAAGCGGCTACGGAAAACGCCGAAGAATCTAAAGAAGAAGCAGCTAAGGATAACGTTGAGCAGACTGCGAAAAATGATACCGCCGACACGGCCGAGCAAACTACTGGTGGCGACGCGGCCGAGACTATGAAGCAGACCGCAGGGGAAAGCGCCGACGAAACAGCATCTAAGGAGGCAGCATCTGATAGCGTTGCGCCTGCCGAGAAAACGGCTCCAGCTGAAACTTCTGATGGGACCACTAGCGAAGGCCCTGAAGGCAATGCTTCCGAAGGAGAAGCTGCGGCTCAAGCCGAAGAATCTGCCCAAGAGACGGCCGAGGAAAGCTCTTCTACTAAAGAAGCGCCTGCTGTCGAAACGGAAGCCAGCCAGGAAGATGCCGAGAAAGTAAAAGAAGGCCTACTGGCGCAACTTAGCGGTGGCGAAATGGCAAAATGGGTTGAAAGCGAGAAGAAATTGACTCGTGGCCAAATGAAAGAGATGAGTATCGACGCCTTGCAAGGGTTAATCAATGAATATAACGGTGGCAATGGTGGCCCGGATGGAGGCCTAGAGAACGTTCCTGAAGGCGAAGATCTTGGTGGCGGCGATAAGGGCGAGGGCTCAATAGCTGGGCAGGCCGCGGAGATGCCTCCAGCTGCTGGTATTTTAGACGGAAGTGATCACGTTTTAGGTGATGAGGCGCGTAGTGTTGATGCGAATGAGGCCGGAACTGCAGTAGAAGCTGCCGAAAATGGTGTCGAATCGTTTGAGAATGAGACCGAAAAACTCAATTCGAGAATGGACAGCATTCTAAAGTATCAGGATCAAAGTGGTGTATGGGAGGCTATGCGTGCGCTGCTTGATAAGTGTAGCGAAGGCGTAAAGGCGACTGTCGAGCATGCGCGCCAAGAGCGATTGGTTGCTCGTAGTAAGGATATAATTGCGCAATATCGTCGAGAGCTGAAAAGCCTACCACTTTTCACTTTGCCGTGGTCTGAGGCAAGACAGCGTAAGAATGATTTGCGTGCGGTAATTAAATCTTCACTTGAATCTTTGGAATATAACGAAGACAGTTTGCAGAAGTTAGAGTCTAGCTTGCCTGAATCATTATCCGATGAAGAGAAGGGGCAGGTGGATGCATTTAGTCGCATGGATGTGCGTATGGATAGAATTAATGCCGATTTGCACGTGCGTGGTAACCTGAACGATATTAGAATGCGTGAGAGTTGGATCAGTGACCAAGAGAAGTCGATTGCGAATAATGCTGGCGGCATTAATGCGCCAAGCGTCGAGAAGCGTAGGGCATTTATCGCTAAGACTAGAGCGGATATTTCGAATTTCCAGGCAGCGATCAATAATTATCAAGAGGCACATCCTGACTTTGTGTTGTATCCGGCTGATGGCTTTAAGAATCCGAGCTATGAAGATATCATGAACGGTTACGACAATTCTCCTGACGTCGTAACCGATGAAGAAGACGAGGATATAGAAGATCTCGATAATGCGGCGTAGTATACTAGATAGATGAAGATCTATCTAGCACGCCATGGTCAAACGGATTGGAACTTGCGTGGAATAGCGCAGGGGCAGACTGATATACCGTTGAACGAAACTGGCATTGCGCAGGCGCAAGTGTTGCGCGATAAGATTCGCGGGATAGATTTTGATGTCTGCTATTCTTCGCCATTGAAGAGGGCGGCC
>JAEEGL016440886.1_pt1 | contig 23735 bp, 28 predicted proteins | sample 9134231 | NCBI WGS metagenome assembly JAEEGL01 (sample SAMN16246548, study PRJNA631951) | gut metagenome | biome: gut microbiome; feature: rumen; material: fiber-attached | host: Bos | place: Iran: Karaj | collected 2018-10 | reverse complement strand
TAAAGCTGAAATGCCAATTTTAGTATTTGCTTCTTACGCCCAGTTTGGGGTGGATATTAAAATAAAAAATATATGGGCGCTCATAATGGCATATGATTCCGTTCCATTTATTGATGGCTATAACTTTAAGTTCAAAATTAAGAGCCTGACTTGAGTGGTGGTAGGGAATTGTAGAACCAAGTTATATTTAACTGGCCAAAAAATATAACTATTGCTACATGAAACTACAATTGCAAAAGAGTATTAGTAAATATTCTATCAGTGAGGAAAACTCCTAGAGTGATAATTTATAGGATTGCAGTGCGTACTAAGTGGTAATCAAGTCGTAGATATGGTAACATACTACTGTTTCTTTTAAATGGGAACTGCTACTCTGGTAACAGAAAGTAAGAAACAGGGAAATCCAACTTGACCTAAGACGTAAAGTTAACTATAGATTGACCATTTTTTATAAATTAAGGACAAAGTCCTTTTTTTATTGTATAATCAAATTGGAGGTAATATGAAAACAAAAAAGTATAAAGACGAGTATAGTAAAGAACCTATAAAAAAAGATAAAACAAAAAAAGAAAAAAGAGATAAAAAATGGGTATTAACAATAACAATATTAGCTTTTTTTATCTCGTTAGTCATGTCTTTAATAAGTGAACTAATAATACCCAATGCTATCATAAGCATTTCAATATTCTTAGTATTAATATTTATCTTTATAGGTATCATTTTTGATATTATAGGTCTTTCAGCAAATACTGCAGATCCTAAAATATTTCATTCTATGGCAACAAAAAAAGTAAAAGGCTCAAAAAAAGCAATTGAACTTATCAAAAATAAAGATAAAGTATCTTCTTTTTTAAATGATGTAATTGGAGATATATGTGGAGTAGTATCAGGTAGTTGTGGCCTTGCAATTAGTATTAATTTAGCGAATATGTTTGACTTTAATAAACTTATAACAACAGTAATTATAACTAGTATAATATCAAGCCTAACAATTGGAGGTAAAGCTTTTGGTAAAACAATAGCTATTAATAATGCTAATGAAATAGTATTTGAATTTGCTAAATTTTTAAATATATTTTCTAAAAACGAATAGACAATTTTAAAAAATAATTTTATAATAAAATTATAAAAAAGGAGGTAAAATGAAATGGACAGTAGTCTAGTTAGTACATATGGAACAGATCCAAGTGCTGTACAAATGAGTCCTGCTTCTATTGTAGTATCACTTGCAATACTAATTCTTGGAATAGTTGCAATGTGGAAAATATTTGAAAAGGCTGGTAAACCAGGGTGGCATTCAATCATACCATTTTTAAATATGTACGATTTAGTAGAAATTTCTGGCTATAACGGATGGCTATTCTTATTATTCTTTATCCCAATTGCTAACTTAGTAATAGTTATTTTGTCATATGTTGGACTTGCTAAAAAATTTGGAAAATCTACTGGATTTGCAATTGGCTTGATATTCTTATCAATTATTTTCGAATGCATCCTAGCATTTGGCGATTCAAAATATCAAGGATAATAAAAAAGGGAATTAATCCCTTTTTTTGTTGAATAATTATAATCCAAAAGCAAAAATTGCTAAAATATAAAGCATAATTACATATATTGTAGAAAGCCAGTCTAATATTCCTAAAATTCGTACAGTTTTATCTTTTTTATATAGTTTTCTTCCTATAAAAAAGAATACAAATCCTAAAAAAGATAATAAAGTAGTTAAATATATAATCCAAGTAATTAATTCTGCATCATAAGATATTTTAATAAATATAAAAGATATTAATGCAGATATTATAGGTATTAGTTCTATTATAATAGCGATAGTTTTCTTCTTCATATAAATCTCCTACAAACATTGTAACATTAGCATATTTATTTTGCAAATTAATTATTTTTTTGGTATAATTTAAAAGAAAAAAGAGGTGATACTATGACTCAAACTGTTTGTATTGTAGGACGTCCTAATGTAGGTAAATCTACTTTATTTAATAAGTTAGTAGGTAAAAGAATATCTATTATTGAAGATACTCCCGGAGTAACTAGAGATCGTATCTATGGAGAAGTAACTTATCAAGGTAAAAAGTTTAATCTAATTGATACTGGTGGAATAGATGTATCAAAAGAATTATTTAATAGCGAAATTAAAACCCAAGTAGAAATAGGTATACTTGAATCAGATAAAATAATATTTGTTGTAGATGCTAAAGATGGAATGACTTCTGGAGATAAAGAAGTAGCAGATTTATTAAAAAAATCAGGCAAAGAAATAATAGTAGCTATTAATAAAGTAGATAATAAAGAAGCAGAAGAAAATAAATACGACTTTTATGAATTAGGCTTTGAGCATTATATAGAAATAAGTGGAGAACATAATCGTGGTATTGCAGATCTTCTTGAAGAAATAATTAAAGATTTTAAAGAAGATGAAAAAGAAGAAAAAGATAAAACAAAAATATGTGTTATAGGTAGACCAAATGTAGGTAAAAGTAGTCTAGTAAACGCTCTTTTAAATGAAGAAAGATTAATTGTTAGTAATATCGCAGGAACTACTAGAGATTCAGTTGATATACCATTTAAATACAATAAAAAAGATTATATTTTAATAGATACTGCAGGTATGAGAAAAAAAGGTAAAATCTTTGAAAAAATAGAAAAATATAGTTTTTTAAGAAGTGAAAGAGCTATAGATAGATCAGATATCTGTCTTTTAGTAATAAATAGAGAAGAAGGTATCATCGAACATGATAAACATATCGCAGGTTATGCTATTGAAAAAGGTAAAGGATTAATTATAGTTGTTAATAAATGGGATACAGTAGAAGAAAAAGATAATGATATTAAAAACTTTACAAAAGATATAAGAGAAGAATTTAAATTTGCCTCATATGCTCCAATAGTATTTTTATCAGCATTAACAAAAAAAAGAATTCACACTCTTATGCCTGAAGTAGAAAAGGTATCAGAAAACATAATAAAAGAAGTAAAAACAAGTCTTTTAAATAATGTAATTCAAGAAGCATATAGTCTAAATCCTGCACCAACATATAAAGGCAAAAGATTAAAAATATATTATGTTCATCAAGAAGGGACAAAACCTCCAAAGTTTGTATTTAATGTCAATAACAAAGGATTAGTTCACTTCTCATATGAAAGATATTTAGAAAATAAAATAAGAGAAAGTTTTGATTTTGAAGGAACTCCTATTGAAATAAAATTTAAAAACAAAAATGATTTAGAATAAAAAAAGAGCATTAATAATTCACTTGCTCTTTTTTTATGATACAATTATATTGGAGATGATAAAATGGAAAAGAATTTAACACTTGTTAATAAAAGTATTGGAGCTGCTATATTAATATCACTTGGTAATTATGCTCTTCTAAAACTAGGAAGTCCAATAGGACCAGTAATATTTGCTTTAGGATTACTTGGAGTATGTTATATGGATTTAAATCTGTTTACAGGTAAGTGCGGATTTGTAATTGAAAACAAGATAAAAATAAAAGATTTATTAATAATTCTAGTTGCAAATCTTATCGCAGGATATCTAATAGGATTAATGTATAGCACTCTAGATAAAGAAGTATTTACAAATGCAGTTAGTAAAGTAAAGACATGGGATGTGTCAATAACATTTTTCTTAAAATCAGTTATGTGTGGAGTAATCATGTATATCGCAGTATATATGTATAAAAAAGGAACGCCATTAGGTATTATATTTGGCATACCATTATTTATCTTTTCAGGTTTCCAACACTGCATCGCTAATGTCATAACAATGGGAGTAGCAAAAACATTTGATTGGTCACTGTTAATATGTATTTTAGGTAACTTCATTGGATCACTTGTAATGTGGTTTACATCAAAAGATATAGTAATTAAAAGTACTAGGAAAAAATAACTAGTACTTTTTCCTTTATTATATTGCAAACATGTGTTTGTATGATATAATATTTATAGGAGTTGATAATATGTATGCCTACCTAAAAGGAACAATAACAGATCAAACATCAACAGCTATAATTGTTGAAGTAAATAAAATAGGTTATGAAATAAATGTGCCAAATCCATACTCATATGAATTAGATAAAGAATCAAAAGTATATTTGTATGAACATATAAGAGAAGATGAACATACTTTATATGGTTTTAAAAATATGGATGAAAAAGAACTTTTTTTAAAACTAATAAACGTAAAAGGCCTAGGCCCTAAAATGGCTATACCAATGCTTGCAACTGGATCAATAAATGGAATAGTAGATGCTATAGAAAGAGAGAATGTTTTATATTTGAAAAAATTTCCTAAAATTGGAGATAAAGTAGCAAAACAAATAATACTAGATTTAAAAGGAAAACTAAATACAACTGGAGTAGTAGAAGATAATTCAAAAGAAGAATTAATTGAAGTCTTAAAAGGACTTGGTTATAAAGAAAAAGATTATAAAGGAATAATTAATAAAGTAGATTCTTCAAAAACAGTAGAAGAACAAGTAAAAGAAGCCTTAAAATTATTACTTAGGTAGGTGATATAATGGCAAAAATGCATTTTAAGTATGCCACAATGAATTCTGGAAAAAGTATCGACTTAATAAGAACATCTTATAATTATGAAGAAAATGGTTATAAAGTTTTAATAATAAAACCAGCAGTCGATACCAAAGGAGAAAATTATATAACATCTAGAATAGGATTAAAAAGAAAAGTAGATCTTCTTCTTTTATATTCAGATGATGTCTTAGAAAAATTAAAAGGAAAACTAGAAAATATTTCTTGTATTTTAATAGATGAGGCACAGTTTTTATCTACTAAACAAGTAGAAGATCTTTTCTTATTATCAAAATCATGTGATATTCCAGTTCTATGTTATGGACTTAGAACAAATTTTAAAATGGAAAGTTTCGCTGGAGGCAAAAGATTACTTGAAATGGCAGATGTTTTAGAAGAAATAACTACTTTATGTAGTTGTGGTGAAATAGCTAGATATGTAGGAAGACAAGTAGGTAAAAAATTTGTTAGAGATGGAGAAGAAGTAGTAATAGATGGTACTGAAAATATAACTTATGTACCATTATGTGGAAAATGTTATCTTGAAAGAGTAAACAAAATAGATTTAAATAAGGTAAAAGAAAAAATCATGAAGGAGGATTAATATGGAAGAAAAAGAATATGAACAAACAATAAGACCCAGATTAATAGATGAATATATTGGTCAAACAGAAGTGAAAGAAAATATGAAAGTATTTATAGAAGCTGCTAAAATGCGTGGTGAAGCACTTGACCATGTTCTTTTATATGGCCCTCCAGGACTTGGTAAAACAACAATGGCTTATATAATTGCCAATGAACTTAATGTAAATATAAAAACAGCAAGTGGGCCTTCAATAGAAAAAAGTGGAGATCTTGCAGCAGTGCTATCTTCACTTGAACCAGGAGATGTACTTTTCATTGATGAAATTCACAGAATGCCAAGATTTATTGAAGAAATATTATATCCTGCTATGGAAGACTTTACACTTGACATTATTATTGGAACTGAAGGAGCAACAAGAAATATCAAAATAGATCTTCCACCATTTACACTTGTTGGAGCAACAACTAAAGCAGGAGATCTTACATCGCCATTAAGAGATAGATTTGGTATTGTTAATAAGTTACAATACTATACTGAAGAAGAATTAACACAAATAGTAAAAAGAACAAGTAAAGTTTTAGAAACAGAAATAGATGACGAAGCTGCTAAAGAACTTGCAATACGTAGTAGAGGAACACCAAGAATAGCAAACAAACTATTTAGACGTGTTCGTGATTTTGCACTTGTCGAAGGTAAAGATACAATCGATCTTGAAGTAACAAAAAAAGCTTTAGATAGATTAAAAATAGATAGAATAGGACTTGATGAAACAGATAAAGAATTATTGTTAACAATAATTGAAAAGTTCAGTGGTGGGCCTGTAGGAATAGATACATTAGCAACATCTGTTGGAGAAGAAGTGTCAACCATTGAAGATATGTATGAACCATATTTAATTCAAATAGGAATGCTTAAAAGAACATCACGTGGAAGAATTGCAACTGAAAAAGCATATGAATATTTCAAAAAGACAAAGCAAGGAAGATTACTATAATGCAAATACAAATAAATGATACAGTTTATCCAATTGAAATAACCTATAAGAATAATAAGAATATGTATTTAAGAATTAAAGATGGTCCCAAAATAGAAATAACTGCACCAAATAGAACACCAAAAAAAATGATAGAAAAATTCATCGAATCAAATATTGACTATATAGCAAAAAATGTTATAAAAAAAGAACAATTAAAAAATAAAAAAGCCGGTAAATTCGAATATTTAGGACATTATTATGACATTTTATATACTGGTAAATATGGAATAACATTAACAGATACAGTAGCATATATTGGTCAAAATACAAATATAGATAACTGGTATAAAAAAGAAGCTAAAGAAATGTTTAAAGAGTATTATGATGAATGCTTTAAAAACTTTAGAGAAGCTAATTTAAAACCAGATTTAAAAATAAGAAAAATGAAAAGTAAATGGGGAGTATGTAATGTTACAAATAATACTATTACTCTAAATCAAGAATTAATAAAACTAGAACCAGTTTGTCTAGAATATGTAATATATCATGAACTATCTCATTTAAAACATCATAATCACTCAAAAGATTTTTGGGATTTAGTAGAAGTCTATGTTCCAAATTATAAACAAATAAGAAAAAGCATGAAAAATGTGTAAACCGAGTTGATTTTTTATTTTATATTTATAAATAATATGATATAATAACAGTTAATTTGTGCGAGGTGATAAATATGAATAATATAGAAAAAGAATTTGATATTTTTGAAGAAGGATTAAAAGTATATTCGAAAGTAAAAAAAGTTAATAGTATAACCCGTAGATTTCTTTCAGAAGAAGAATATGGTAATTATACAATAGAACAGTTTCTAGTATTATATAAACTTAATAGAATGGAAAAACTTGGAGTAGTTAATCAAAATATTGCTAGTACCTTAAAAGAAATGCTTGATATGAAAAGACATGTTGCTACTGTTATTGGAGATGAAGCTAAAAGAGCAATGTATGATCCTACATATAATGCTACTGATTTATCAAAACTGCATGACATCGATAATAAAATCAATAATCATTTAAAAAAATATCATCTAACCATAGAAGATATCAGCCTAAAAGATATAGTTGATACATCAATAATGATAGAAAACAATGAACTGACAAAAGAAGGATTTGCTAGAACAAAAAGAATAGACTAAGGAGGAACTATGTTAATAACAAGTACAGATAATAAAAGAATAAAAGATATAGTAAAACTAAAACAAAAAAAGTATCGCGATATAGAAAACAAATTTGTTATTGAAACAGAGAATCTAATAAAAGAAGCCTATATCGAAAACGTTTTAGAAGAAGTATACATCCTAGAAAATGAAAGTTTATCATTTGAAGTAAAATGTCCAACTTACTATATATCAGAATCTGTAATGAATAAAATAAAAAGTATTAACACATCAAAATATATAGGAATATGCAGAAAAAAAGAAAGTAATGAATATATTGGTAAAAGATATTTAATGTTAGATCAGGTATCTGATCCAGGTAATCTAGGAACAATAATAAGAAGTGCTGTAGCTTTTAATATTGATACCTTAATAATATCTGATGATTCTTGCGATGTCTATAATGATAAAACAATAAGAGCAACTGAAGGAGCTTTATTTAGATTAAATATAATAAGAGAACCTTTGGAAGAGGCTTTAAATAATTTAGAAAAGCTTAATATTAATATATATGGAACAGATGTAAATACTGGAGAAGATATAAGCATCGTAGATAAGAACAATTTTTGCATAGTTATAGGAAATGAAGGAAATGGAATAAGTAAAAAAATTAAAAACAAATTAACAAAAAATATCCATTTAAAAACAAATAATGTAGAAAGTTTAAATGTAGCAGTAGCTACTAGTATAATCCTTTATGAATTAAGTAAATAAAACTACTATCTTTACGACAGTAGTTTTATTATAAAGCAAAATTATCGTAAAACAATAAAAATATATTGACAAACAAGAATAATTGACCTATACTATATCCAAGAGGTGAAGTTATGCAAATAACAGGAAAAAATGGGTTAGGTAAAACATTAAAAATAGTTTTAATAATTGGTTTTATAATAATGATACCAGCAATAATAATATCACCATTGTTATTACATCATACTAGAAATAGTATATATTCCATGTTTATAATCTATCCAAATGGAATACTTTTCTTAGGTATAGTATATCAATTTATAAAACTATTTAAATCACTTGAAGATAACAAACCATTTACGACAAGTAACGTAAGTATTTTACGTAAAACAAGTTTTATAACATTAGCAATGAGTATCCTTTGGTTAATTGACCTATTATTTATGATAATAGTAATGAAAAATACCTATGTAAACTACATAATAGTTATAATCTTTTTAGCAGTATTATTCTTTGGAGTTTCAATAGCACTTTACATATTAAAAGAACTAATATCACAAGCTACTAAATATAAAGAAGAAAATGATTTAACCATATAGGAGATAATATGATAGTAGTTAATTTAGACGTAATGATGGCTAAAAAGAAAATAAATTCCAATACTTTAGCGGATCAAATAGGTATAACCAAAGCAAATATGTCAATATTAAAAACAGGTAAATGTAAAGCAATAAGATTTTCAACTCTTGAAAAAATATGTCAAGTTCTAGATTGTACTCCTGGCGATATCCTAGAATATAGAAAGGAGAAATAATATGGGAGGTTACATAATATATATATTGCTGTTGGCAGTATTACATTCAGTTTTATTTTTTAATAAATCATTAGGAATAAATGTCATAGTATTTATGATTCCACTAGTAATATTTCTAGTAATGATTTTAAAAGATAATAAAAAAATAAAGAATAAAAAAGGATTAATCCTAATAATCCCAATAATGCTTTTAGCACTAAGCTATTTTATATATGATAACACTTTTGTAAATATGATGAATCCTATAGCTATGACTATTTTATTAATAACAATGTATATATTAACAATAAATCCTACAGATAATATAGCAAAATTTATAAAAGATGGATTAAAACTAGTATTTGAGCCACTTAGTTGTATTAGCAAATTTTATAATATAGTAAGTTTAAAAATTAGTGAAAAACTAAAACTATCAGAAAGTGGTAAAAAGAAATTTCAATCATTATTAATAGTAATACCAATAGTTATAATAATAATACTTCTTCTTTGTAGCGCAGATTTAGTATTTAAAGCATATTTTAAAGATTTATTTAATCTTTTTGAAAAATTAAAACTAGATAATATTATAGGAAGAATAATAAGAGGATTAATATTATTTACATATCTTGGTGCTACAGTTAATTATTTATTATTTAGTTATAAAGAAGATAAAAATAACAAAGATAAAAAACTAAAAATAGATAATTATACAATAAAACTATTATTAACAATTCTAAATGTTATATATATAATATTCGATTTTATTCAAATAAAATCATTAATGTTACATCAAGTAGCTAAAAGTATAAACTATGCAGAATATGCAAGATCAGGATTCTTCCAATTAATGTTTATATCACTAATTAATATAACAATTATTCTAGTATCAAAACATGAAAAAGAAGATACAAAATATACAAAAGCAATGAGCATAACAATGGTGTTATTAACACTAGTTATTATAATATCTTCTGCATTAAGAATGTATATGTATGAAAGTGCATATGGATATACACTTCTAAGATTACTAGTTTATGCAATACTTTTAACAGAAACAATACTTTTAATACCTACAATAGTTTATATATTAAATAGTAAAGTTAAAATCTTTAGATACTATCTAATAATTATAACCACTGCATATACAATTTTATGCTTAACACCATTAGATTGTATAATAGCTAACAATAATATAAACAAGTATTATAAAGATAAAAAAATAGATCTCTTATATCTAGAAAACTATCACTCAGACAATATACCTTTATTAATAGAATTTCAACAAAAAACAAATAATAAATGGTATAAAGATGAAATCGAAAACTATTTAATAACAAATGATTTTTATAAAACAAAGAGTATTGTAGAATTAAATTTATCTAAAGAAAGAGCTTATAAAGCAATAACTAATTATAAGAATAAATAAGTACTCAAAAGAGTACTTTTCATTTGGAAAAAAAATATAACTATGATATAATTACAATTGTTTAAAGGTGATTGTATGGAATACAAATTCAAAATTAATGATTTCGAAGGGCCTCTTGATTTATTACTACATCTTATAAAACAATCAGAAATGGATATAACAGACATTGAAATTGTTAAACTAACTGATCAATATGTAGATTATATTAAGAGCATGGAAAAACTAAATTTAAATATTGCTTCAGAATATCTAGTTCTTGCTGCTAACTTAACATATCTAAAATCAAAAGCACTTCTTCCAAAGCAAGAAGAAGATGAAGAAGTAGAAGATGACTTCTTTGAATCAAAAGAAGAATTAGAAAACAGACTCCAAGAATATAAAAGATATAAAGAAGTAACAGCAACATTTAAAATCTTAGAAGATGCAAGAAGTGATATATATACAAAAACACCTTCTAATATAAGAGAATATAAAGGAGAAAATATAACTTTATCAGATGATATAACTATTAATGATTTGGTAGAAGCCTTTAAGAAATATTTAGAAAGAAAAGAATTAGAAAAGCCTTTAAATACAAAAGTAACAACAAAAGAAATATCAATTACAGAAAGAAGAAAATCTATTAGAAACATTTTAAAAGAAAGAAAAAGAGTAGAGTTTTTTGATCTTTTTGAAGAGTTTTCAAAACCATATGTAGTAGTAACATTTTTATCAGTACTTGAAATGGCTAAAGAAAGAGAATTAGTAATAAAACAAGAAAACAATTTTGAAAAAATATATTGTGAGGCGATATAATGAAAGCAGTTGTAGAAGGACTTCTTTTCATAGTTGGAGAAGATGGCATAGATATTGAAACGATTAGTAACATTTTAGAAACAAGTAAAGAAGAAACAAAAGAATTAATATACGAATTAGAAAAAGATTACAATAGTGAAGAAAGAGGAATAACTATTAAAAAATTTGGTAATCTTTACAAACTAACTACCAAAAAAGAACACAAACAATATTACAACAAGTTAGCAGATATTCCTAATATAAAAAATCTATCTCAATCTGCCCTTGAAACATTAGCGATTATAGCTTATAATGAACCTATAACTCGACCTGAAATAGATGAATTAAGAGGAGTTAATTCAACTCAAATAATTAGAAATCTAATAGCAAAAGATTTTATAAAAGAAGTAGGCAAGAGTGATAAACCAGGTAGACCTAATCTATACGGAGTAACAAATGAATTTTTAGATTACTTTGGATTAGAATCAAAAAAAGATCTTCCTAGTATTGATGAAATAAAAATAGATCGTGAAGAAGTAGATTTATATAATACAAAATATAAAGAAGAAATAGAAGAGTTATAACTCTTTTATGCCTGTGTGGCGGAACTGGTAGACGCGCTGGACTCAAAATCCAGTGGTAGCAATACCGTGTGGGTTCGAGTCCCACCACAGGCACCATATAGAATAATACTAACTATTATAGTTAGTTTTTTTAATATTAATTTGAACGTGATAGATTTACAATTTAGAAACACTTTGTTACAATTACACTGGAGGTACCAATATGGGAAATAAATTAGATTCTATTATTAGCAAATTAAAAAATACTGGAGACATGAGTTTTTTTGATGGTGTAAGTGAAGATGATATTATAAATTTTGAAAAAAACAATAATGTTAAGCTATCTAGTGAATTAAGGCAGTGGTATTTATATTCTGATGGTGGAGAATTTTTTTTACCAGCTGGCTTACAATTATATGGTGTTTTACACAAACCAGTGATAGATTTAAATGATTCAGATAAGCCAAATGATGATTATTACGTTATTGGACGTTTGTCTTGGGGAGATTCAGTTTTGTGTAAAAAAGACAGCGATGAAATATTTGTGTATAACCATGAAAACGGTACTATAAGTGATGATGAAGTATTCTCTAGTTTTTTCGAATTTATAGACAATTTAGGAGCTTTTTTAGGAATAACTAAATAACTAAAAAGTATTGTAGGCATAAATACCACAAATTTGAGTACATATATAAAAACTGTGCGAATTTTGTGGGATGTAGTCTCAAAAGCATATTATTTCGAAGATATTTGTTAGTAGATGATTACAACTTAAATAGTTAGTTTTTTATTATCAAAAAAACTACTAATTGACAAAATTGACACAATAAAAAAATTTTTTTAAAAAAGGTATTGACATGTTTTAATATTTATAGTAAATTAGAATCACTTAATAGAGTATGCATTTAATATTTATGAATTATTTATAATTATGCATATATTTATATATAAGTTAATTTATTTTAATTTATATATTCATGTATAATATAGATATCGTTCATGAATATATATTCATATTATAATATATTTTGTATATTTATATATGAGATGCATATAAGCGATGCTTTAATTAGTCCTATAATCTATTAAGTATATGATCATATGGAGAAAGAAAACTCCAGTATAGGCAGAAGATTATCTTGACTAGGTAATTGACTGATCAAACTAGAAGTAGCGACTCGTCATCGTTATTTTTTTTGTCTTAAAAAATTGTTTTACATGTTTACATAAATTTTATACTATGTTACAATTGCCATATAATAGGAGGAAGATAAAATATGGAAGAAAATAAAAAAGGGAAAACAGGATTGAAAATTTTAGTTATCATACTATTCATAACTATTATAGGATTATTAGGCTTTGGATACTATAAATATAATGATTTTAATACAAAATATGATAATCTTAAACAAGAACTAGAAGAGTTAAAGAAAGAAAAAATTAACAATGAAACTACTAATAATAAAATAGAAAACACAACTAGTGATAATGATACATTTAAATCTGATGCGTCTGATTTAAATGGTGGCTATGGAACAGTTATTGTGACAGGATATTCAGAAATTGTACACAACGATGAAAAAAACATGCATGGCGTTGCATCTGACTATCTATATTTTCATATAATAGATGGCGCAAATACTGATTTTACCCAATTTATTAGCAAACTTGAGGGTAATGACTTTGTAAAAGAAAAAGCCATAGGATTAGGATGCGTTGAAAACGATGTTATTAAAAGAGAAAACGTATCTGACGAATTAGGAGCTCAAGTATTTAAAATATCTTCAACACAAAAAGATAAAATTATAAATTCCACTAAGGAAAATCCAATTAAGTTGAAATTAAACAGATTAAAAGATACGAAAGAAGCAGGATTCGATAGCACTTACTGCTATTCATTTATGACATATGTAGATATCATTGAATAGCAGTATAAAAAAGCAGTCAATAAAAAGTGCTATAATGCACTTTTTTTATTTAAAAAACTAGACTAATAATTAAAAAAATATGTATAATTAAAACAGAAAGGAGAAAAACTATGAAAAAGTATATTTGTGAATTAGTAGGTACTTTTGTTTTAACACTTGTAGGATGTGGAGTAGCTGTAGTAACAAATGCTGATGTAGTAGCAACATCTTTAGCATTTGGTCTTACTATAGTAGCTATGGCTTATAGTATAGGTAATATTTCAGGTTGTCATATCAATCCAGCAGTATCACTATCTATGTTACTAACAAAAAAACTTACAGTAAAAGACTTTATCTGTTACGTAATTGCACAAATTCTTGGAGCTATTTTAGCAGCTGCTGTTTTAGGACTTCTACTATCTAGCTATAAAGCTTTAGGAGCAAATTCATATGGTGATATGAAAATGCTTGCTTCTAATGTATGGATAGCACTTGGAGTAGAATGTATATTAACATTTATCTTCGTAACGGTAATTCTTGGAGTAACATCTAAGAAAGAAAACAATGCAGTTGCAGGAATTGTAATCGGTCTTACTTTAGCATTAGTACATTTATTAGGAATCAGATTTACTGGTACTAGTGTAAACCCTGCTAGAAGTTTAGGACCTGCACTTTTAATGTGTGGAACTGCTCTAAAACAAGTATGGGTATTTATCTTAGCGCCATTAGTAGGCTCTGCTTTAGCAAGTGTTTTCTATCTAACTGTTTTAGAAGAAAAGAAACCAAGTAAAAAATAGTTTAAAATCTATATTTAAGAAAAAATCAATCAAATACAAAGATTGATTTTTTTTATTAAAAATAGTAAAATAGTAATGCAATAGGAGTACAAAATGAAACAAAAGAAATATAAAACAATTCATATATGTATATTAGTTATAATAGCAGTAATATTTTCTGCTATAAACTTTTTAAGACTTAATTTTTCAATTGTTAATTTTAGTGAAATATTATACAGTTTGAAATATGGTAACGAAGGAGCAGATAATAGCATATTTCTATCAGCAATACTAAGTTGTTTACCACTTATAACTATAATATTTTTGTTTTTGTATACTTTATTTTATGATATTACTTTTGGCAAAAAGAAACTTAAAATTAAAAATAAACAAATATATCCTATAAAATATATATCAAATCACAAAAAAGTATTTACATGTATACTATTTATATTATCAATTACTATGATACTATATCAAATAGGCTTTCTAGATTATATTACAAACGATACTAAAAATTCTTCTTTTATTGAAGAACATTATATAGAACCAAAAAGCACAGAAATAAATTTTAAAGAAAAAAGAAATTTAGTATTTATTGTAGTTGAGTCTTTAGAAACTACAATGTTTACAAAAGAACAAGATGGTTCTTGGGACTATGAATTAATACCAGAATTATATAAACTTTTAAATGATGAAGACTCAGTTGTCTTTTATAATAACAAAAAACTAGAACAAATTAATATGATTGAAGGATCATCTTGGACAACTGCATCATTAGTATCAAATTTATCAGGAACACCTTTAAAAGTAGATTTAACTCATAATATACATGACAAAAAGAATTTTATGAACAACCTATATACAATTGGAGATTTGCTTGAAGATAATGGTTATCATAATGAAGTAATATCTGGTGCTAGAACATCATTCGGAGGGTTACAAGAGTTTTTTAAAATTCATGGCAATTATACTATAGTAGATGAAAATACTTTAAAAGATTATGGATTAGAAATGAAAAAATCTGATATAGGAAAATGGGGCTTCAACGATAAGTTTTTATTTGAAACTGCTAAAAAAAGAATAGATGTCCTATCAAAAGAAAATGAACCATTCAATATAGAATTAATTACAATTGATACTCATTTTATTGATGGTTTCGTTGGAGATTATTCTACTAAAAAATATTCTACTCAATATGAAAATGCTTATGCTACGGAATCAAAATTAATATATGATTTTATATCTTGGTTAAAAGAACAAGATTATTATAAAAATACAACTATAGTTATTTCTGGAGATCATTTGACAATGCAAAGTAGTTTCTTTAAAAATAAAAAAATAAAAAATAGATATGTTTATAATTGCATAATAAATCCAAGAAATAAATATGCTAAAACAAACAAAAGAACTATTACGTCACTTGATAATTATCCAACAATGGTATATGCTATAGGTGGAGATATTAAAGGAAATAGATTAGGACTTGGAACTAATTTATTCTCAGATGAAAAAACATTATCAGAAAAATATGGATTTAAAGAATTTTCAAAAGAGTTAAACAGAAACTCAAAATATTACAATAATCAAATATTAGGAAACAGAAAGAGGTAGTAATTATGTTTATAGTAAAAGTACACAAATCAGTTATAGTAACATATCTAGGAATAATATTCGCAATAGTATCTATGTATTTTGCATTTACTAAAATAGCGTTTGCAGAAATAAATTATTTAAGATATTCACTAGTATTTTTAATACTTTCAGGAATATGTGATATGTTTGATGGAAAAGTGGCACGCATGTGTAAAAGAACAAAAAAAGAAAAAGAATTTGGTATTCAAATAGACTCTTTAGCAGATACAGTTAATTTCTTATGTTTACCAGTAATCATAATGCTATCTTTAGGAATGGATAGAGTAATTGATGTTATAGTTTACTGCTTTTTTATCTTATGTGGTGTCTCAAGACTAGGATACTTTAATGTACATGCTAGCTTAGATAATCCAGTAAAATATTATAAGGGTCTTCCTGTAACATCTACTGCTATCATATATCCAGTAGTAGGATTGTTACATGGTAGAATTCCTATAGAAACATTCCAAATTATCTTAATTATAGTAACAACTATTACTGCCATATTATTCGTATTTAGAATAAACATTCCCAAATTAAAAGGAATAGCCTATATTATAATACCTATTTTAGCGGTTATCCTATCAATAATATTATTGGTGATTAAATAATGTATTACGATTTAAAAAACAATGCATATTTTGAAAAAAAAGATTCTAAATCATTAAAGTTTTTATATAATACCATTCTTGGCAGAGGCATATTAAAAGTTTTAATCAAAAAACCAATATCTAATCTTTATGCCAAGTATATGAATAGTTCATTATCTAAATACAAAATAAACAGCTTTATAAAAAAGAACAATATAAATATGGACGAATATAAACATGAGGACTATAAATCTTTTAATGATTTTTTTATTAGAAATATAAAAGAAAATAAAAGAAGAATAGATTCTGGTTTAATAGCGATATGTGATTCTAAATTAAGCGTTTATAAAATAGGTAAAGATAGTACAATAAATATTAAAAATTCAATCTATAGTATTGAAGAGTTAATTAAAGAAAAAAATAAATATAAATATGCACTAGTTTTTAGACTAGCAGTTGATGATTATCATCATTATGTCTTTCCAGATGATGGTAAAATTATCAAATCTAAATGCATAGATGGAGTACTACATACAGTACAACCTATTGCATTTAAAAGATATAAAGTATTTCACGAAAATCAAAGAGAAGTTACTTTTTTAGAATGTAAAAATTTAGGTAATATTTGTTATATAGAAGTAGGAGCTCTATTTGTAGGTAAAATAGTAAATGAAGATAAAAAAACATTCAAAAAAGGGGAAGAAAAAGGTCACTTTGAGTTTGGAGGATCAACAATAGTTATGCTAGTAGAAAAAGATCTTAATATCAACAAGACCATAATTGAAAATACTAATAATGATATAGAAACAATTGTAAAACTAGGACAAAGAATAAATTAACAAGGTGGTGATACCATTAAAAATAAAGCAAAATATACAATTATGCTATTGGTACTAATATTAATAGTTTTTCTAACATTAAATCATATATATGATAAAGAATCATTAAGAATTATAATAACAAGTATCAATAACATAAACCCAGTATATATTTTAATAGGATTATTAATTGTTATATCTTATTTTACATTGCATGGGTCATATGTAAAAATAATGTTAAAGACATTAAAACAAGATATATCTTTAAGAAGAGGAATATTTTATTCTTTAGTAGAATTCTACTTCAGTGGTATTACACCATCAGCAACAGGTGGACAACCAGTAGAATTATATTACATGACTAAAGATAAAATACCAGTTAGAAATAGTTATATAGTATTAATTCTTAATACCATATCTTTTAAAGTTACATTGCTCATATTAGGGATATTAGTACTAATATTTAAAGGTAGTTACATTTTTTCAAATAATACAATTTACATATTGTGCTTTTTTATAGGATTTATTGCTGATATTATATTAGTAACTATGTATTTGTTCCTATTATTTAATAAAAAATTAATTAAAACAATACTTAGTAAACTATATGCAATAGGAAAGCATATAAAGAAATTAAATAATTTCCTAGAAAAAAGAAGTATAGATAATATAATGGACAAATATAGTAATGAATTACAATTTATTAAAGATAATAAAAAAACAGTATTTATTACTTTTATAATTACTTTTATTCAAAGAGTATTAATGTTTTCAATCGCTTATATAGTATATAGAGCTTTAGGATTTAGTGAATATAATTATTTTGATTTATTAACAATACAAATAAGTGTCCAATTAGCAATTGAAGTTATGCCATTACCAGGAGGAGCTTGGCTTTCAGAAAATATGATTTATAGCATGTTTGTTATGATCTTTGCAGAAAAATATTCAGATGTTGGAATGCTTCTTACTAGAACATTTTCATTTTATATACCAATCATTATAAGCGGATTCATTATTTTAATGGATGCCATAATCAAAAAAGAAAAACCTAAAAAGAACATCTCATAATGAGATGTTAATGCTGAAATAGCTCAGTAGGTAGAGCAATTCACTCGTAATGAATAGGTCGCAGGTTCGACTCCTGTTTTCAGCACCATTTTATAAAATACATAGATAAATACTATTGATATTTATCTTTTTTTATTATATTATTATAATGGTGATATATTATGATGAATAAAAAGGGCAGTTCAGTTGCTATAGTACTTCTTATATTCTTATTAGCAATATCAAGTGGTCTTAATTTATATAGTTATAAAAAAATAACTACTTTGAAAAGTAAAAATGACGTTTTAGAACAAGAAATTAAAGACAAAGAAGATCAAATGAACAAAGAAGAGAAAAAAGAAACAGGATATTTTTATAGACAACCAAAAACTATCGAAGAAATGCAACTAATAACAATAAAGAATGGGTTAAATAATATTAAAATATATAATACAAATGAAGCTAGAACAATAGATTATTATTCATATGATGAAGCTGGAAATAGCATCGAAAGATTTAAAAAAGATTTAAATAATAATATCTTAAAATATACGCTAGAAAAAGTAGCTTCTAATTTAACAGAAGAAAGTTGTAATAGCGCATGGACATGGTGCGTAACAATAGATGTTACTGGTGGAGGTTGTTCTTTCGGGGGAACTGATTCTACTAGTTTACCATCTTGGTTTAGTGAATATCTTAGTGCTTTAGAATATGAAAAAGTATTTACTCAAACAAATTAGTTAAAAAAAGAAAGATTGTTTTATCACATTAATCTTTCTTTTTTTTAGTCTATGTGTTAATATTAATATAGTATAAGAAAATAGGTGAGATAGTATGGAAACAGTTGTTAGATTGGAAAATATCAGTAAAAGTTTTGAAAAAGGGAAATATGTCATTAAAGATTTATCACTTGATGTATATGAAGGAGAATTCTTAACATTACTAGGCTCTTCTGGTTGTGGAAAAACTACTATACTTAGAATGATTTCAGGCTTGGAACACGTAACAGATGGTAAAGTATATATAGATGATGTCGATGTAACGGATATAGATCCTACTAAAAGAGAAGTAAATACTATTTTTCAAAACTTTGCATTATTTCCACATATGACTGTTTTTGAAAATGTAAGCTTTGGATTAAGAATGAAAAAAGTAAAGAAAAAAGAAATTGAATCTAGAGTTAACAAAGTAATAAAACTTGTAGAATTAGATGGATTCGAAGATAGATATCCTTCACAATTATCTGGAGGTCAACAACAAAGAGTAGCTATAGCAAGAGGAATAGTTATGAATCCTAAAGTACTTCTATTAGATGAATCTTTAGCATCATTAGATTTAAAACTAAAAAGGATGATGCAAATAGAATTAAAAAAGATTCAAAGAAAACTTGGAATAACATTTATTTATGTTACTCATGATCAAGATGAAGCTCTTACTATGAGTGATAGAATAATAATAATTGAAAAAGGTGTTATTGAACAAGAAGGAACACCTCAAGATATATATGAAAATCCTAAATCAGTTTTTGTAGCAGACTTTATCGGAGAATCAAATATCTTTAAAGGAGAAATAACAAAAGTAGATAAGGACATTACTACAATAAAAATTGGAGAAAAAACATTTCATATTCCAAGTGAAGAAAAAGATAAAAAAGATAATAAAATAAATATTATGATTAGACCAGAAAACATTCATATATCTCATAAACCATCGAAAGAATCAATAAAAGGTACTATTAAAACTGTAGTATATGATGGAAGTATTACCAAATTGTTTGCAGAAACAGAAGGTGGATTTAATCTAAGAGTAACCGTAAAAGGTAGTGTTAATTATAAAGAAGAAGATACAGTATATGTCATAATAGAAGATAGAGATATAGTAGCAATAAGGGGTAATAACTAATGAAAAAGGGAGATAGAGTATTTAGAAAAATTGCATTATTTCCTATAATTGTATATTCATTATTACTTATTTTCCTTCCTCTTTTGTATGTCGCAATTTTAAGTTTTTGTAAAAATGATTCTTATGGTGGAATAATATATGAAATTACATTCTCAAATTATAATGCAATATTTGATTTAACTTATCTTGGTATATTTTTTAAATCAGGATTAATAGCATTAATTGCTACATTTTTATGTATATGTATATCATATCCATTTGCGCTTATCTTAAGAGAAAGAAGTGCGAGCATGCAAAACTTAATGACTAAGCTAATAATGATACCATTTCTAACAAATTCACTTATAAGAACATATGGATGGATTGTTTTGCTTAGAAAAAATGGAATAATTAATAGTGGCCTTATAGGTATGGGTTTAGCAGATTCGCCACTTAATTTAATGTATAACAATTTAGGAATAGTAATAGGTATGACATATACATTATTACCATTTATGATGCTTCCTGTATGTAGTGCAGTCTTTAAAATAGATAATAGCTTAATAGAAGCAGCCAAAGATTTAGGGGCAAGTCCATGGCAAATATTTAAAAAAGTAATAATACCAGAAACAGTAGCAGGTATCTTTAACGGATCACTTATGGTATTTATACCTGCAATAGGATATTTCTTCATAGCAGACATCTTAGGTGGTGGAAAAGCTATGATAATCGGTAACTTAATTAAAAATCAATTCCTAACTGCTAGAAATTGGCCATTTGGAGCTTCAATATCAATATTCTTAATAGGAATAACTTTCTTCCTAGTATGGATTTACCAAAAACTTGGTGGTAAATTAGATGATTTAGGAGGGATGTAAATGAAACGCAAAAAGTTAAAAAACGTCATAATAGGTTTAGTTTTATTCTTCTTATATTTACCAATAATAGTTTTAGTAATATATTCATTTAATACTTCAAAAATGAACGTTATATTCGAAGGTTTTACACTACACTGGTATAAAAACTTAATTAATAATAGAACCTTAATAGAAGCATTTATAAATACAATTATTATTGCAGTAACAAGTACAATTACTTCTACAATAATAGGTACTTTAGGAGCAATAGGATTATATAGATATAATTTTAAAGGTAAACAAATTATTAACTTACTTTTATATATACCAATAGTAATACCAGAAATAGTTTTAGGTATATCACTACTATCTGTATATACACTTACTAAATTAGAACTTGGAATGCCTACATTAATATTATCTCACATAGCATTTTCTATACCATTTGTCATTGTAAGTGTAAGATCGACATTGTCTCAAACACTAGTTACATATGAAGAAGCAGCCAAAGATTTAGGAGCTAATAGTTTTAATACATTTTTTAAAGTAACACTTCCACAAATAATGCCGGGAGTAGTAAGTGGTGCAACACTTGCATTTACATTATCATTAGATGATGTAGTAATTAGCTACTTTACAGCAGGGCCTGGTAGTAATACATTACCACTTCAAATATATTCAATGATTAAAACAGGAATTAGCCCAGATGTAAATGCTTTGACAACCTTAATGTTACTAGTAACAATGACTGTTTTAATAACTTCTACTATCATTCAAAGTAGAAAAATCGCAGGAGGTAAGAGATGAAAAAGAAGTTTTTAATCTTTTTGCTACCATTACTGGTTTTAACAGGATGTTCAAAAAGTGGAAGTTATGATGGAGTAGTAAATGTATTAAACTGGTCATCATATATACCAGATGAAGTTATTAGAGATTTTGAAAAAGAAACTAATATAAAAGTTAATTATGGTACATATTCATCAAATGAAGAATTACTAGCTAAAGTTACTTCTTCCAAAAAAGGAACATATGATGTAGTATTTCCAAGTGATTATATGGTAGAACTAATGATAGAAAAAGATATTATTAAACCAATAGATAAAAATAAAATACCAAATAGTCTAAATATAGATGAGACATTCTTAAACCAAAGTTATGATCCTAATAATGAATATTCATTACCATTTCTATCTACTATAGTAGTAATAGCATATAACAAAGATAAAATAAGTGATGAAATAACAGGATATAATAATTTGACAAAACCTAAATATAAAAATAATATAGTTTTATTAGATGATCAAAGAATAGTTATTGGAATGGCTTTATTATCTTTAGATTATGATATGAATGAGACGAAATCAAATAGATTGTATGAGGCAGAACTTTGGTTAGAAAATTTCAAAAAAAATGTTAAAGCATATGACAGTGATAGTCCAAAAACATTTTTCATAACAGACGAAGTTGATGTTGGAATAATGTGGAGTGCTGAAGCAATACTTGCTAAAGAAAAAAATCCAAGTATTGAAATAGTATATCCAGAAGAAGGGCATGCTATAAGTATGGATAATTATACAATTCTAAAAGGTGCAAAAAATGAAAAAAATGCCTATAAATTTATAAACTATTTATTAAGAACTGATGTAAGTAAAAAAATAGTAGATGAGTATCCATATATATCTCCAAATAAAAATATAAAAAACAGTATTAGTTTAGATGAAATATTTAACAAAGGATACTATGTAAAAAACATAGGTAGTAATATAAAACTATATGATAAGCTATGGGCTAATATAAAGTAGTAATGAACAATTACTACTTTTTTATAAAAAAAGGATGAAAAAATGTAAAGTCAATTGCAAATTAAAAAGTGGGGTGCTATAATTAATATAATAGGAGGAAAAGAGAATGAAAAAAGATTACGTTGATACTTCTGACTTTACAAAAGAAGAACTTCTTGACATAGCAAATCTTGGTATGTTAATGAAGAAAAATATCAAAGCTGGATATCCACTTAATGTTCTATATCACAAAACATTAGCTATGATATTTGAACAAACTTCTACAAGAACTCGTATGTCTTTTGAAACAGCAATGACACAATTAGGTGGCCACGCACAGTATTTAGCCCCAGGACAAATTCAACTTGGCAAACATGAATCATATTATGATTCTGCTAAAGTTATGTCCCGTTTAGCAGATATTATGATGGCTCGTGTACAAAAACACGAAACTATTGTAAATCTAGCTAAAAATGCTGATATTCCAGTAATAAATGGAATGAGTGACTATAACCATCCTACCCAAGAAATGGGAGACCTAACTACAATGCTTGAACATTTACCTGAAGGTAAAAAGATTGAAGATTGTAAAGTTGTCTTTGTTGGAGATGCTACTCAAGTTTGTGCATCACTTATGATGATTGTTACAAAAATGGGTGGACATTTCGTTCATTTTGGTCCAAAAGGATTCCAATTAAATGAAGATTTTCAAAAGATTGCCGAAGAAAACTGTAAAGTTAGTGGTGGTTCTTTCTTAGTTACTGATGACGAAGAATCAGTAGTTGGTGCCGACTTCATTTATACAGATGTTTGGTATGGACTATATGAAGCTGAATTATCTGAAGAAGAAAGAAAAGGTATCTTC
>JAEEGL010747044.1_pt1 | contig 23735 bp, 14 predicted proteins | sample 9134231 | NCBI WGS metagenome assembly JAEEGL01 (sample SAMN16246548, study PRJNA631951) | gut metagenome | biome: gut microbiome; feature: rumen; material: fiber-attached | host: Bos | place: Iran: Karaj | collected 2018-10 | reverse complement strand
TAAATGATCAAGCTGTGTAAGGAAGTGCATATATCTGTCTTTGGAAAGAGAACCGTCGTTTTCGCCACCGGCCTTCATGGCCTCCATGACCTTCTTTTTCTCTTCCTCAGCCCTGCCGTCATACTCATGCTTTTCCTTCACCTGAATAACAATATCGTTAAGATCCACAATATCAAGCTGCTCGGAAGACAGCGTCATCCTCATGAGTACTTCATTTACTATTGCGCTGTTATCCTTATACTGATCCTTAAGATCTTTTATGAAGTTTTTGTTGGCCACAAGGTTCTTTTTAAGACTTGCAGCAATGGCCTTAATGGCTCCTGTTGGCAGGAATTCCAGATTTCCCACATCCCTGCCGTTACTTGAGAGATTCTTAAGCAGATTCTCATTAAAAAACTCAGTGGCCTCCTTACCCAGGATTCCCGCAATCTCCTTATCCTTAAGGAAAAGATCTCCCATTATCCTTGCAGAAAAACCTATATCCTGCCTTACACTCTCATGGGTTTTCTTCTTATAGAAAGTATTGTAAGACATGTTGGGCTTTGTAAGATCGATCTTTCCTTTGGAATTGCTCTGAAGGATCTTCTTAAGCTCTGCCTTGAAGGCCTTCTTGTCATAAGTACCCATGTTGTTTTTCAGCTCTTCGATCTTGTTCCAGGTCTCTTCCTTCAGCATGAGTTTCTTATTCTTGGTAAGATTCTCTGCTTCCTTGAGGCCCTTTAAGTTTTCAACGTATGCATCGCCCTTTTTGCGGAGTGCTCTTGTCTTTTGCTTCAGGATTCCGCCAACTGTCCCGTCACCTGAAATGAATTTTGCAAAAACATCCTTCTCAGACTTTGGAATCTGTAGTACATCCATAAGGTGAGTTATGCGGGCCTCAGCCTCAAATTCTTCCGCAGCAAGGAATCTCAGCTTACTTATCTCATCCTTTACAAGCTCAGCTGTTCCTATTTCGCCGCTGGTAAGGAGCTTAACTCCCAAGTCTTTTCTTATCTTCTCCTTTACTCTTTCAGCAGAAAGAGATGAATAACCAAGTTCATCCACATACTGATCAAGAATTGCCAGATTGTCGCTATTCTGAGTCTTGTACGCATCAAGCTGCATCTCAAAAGCACCGTCCTCAAGGTCCAAAAGGAAGGTGTTGATATCGCTCTTATTCCAGAATTTCTCATCGTGGGGATCTATGTTAAGCTCCTTAACAAACTTCTCTTTTCTCTGAGAAGTCCTATCCAAAAGAGCTTTGTTCTCATTCTTGTAATCGGCAAGAAGCTTACCAATCGAAGTCCTAAACTTTGTTACCTCTTCAAAGATCAACTTCTTACTGTTGTCATCCTGATTTATCTTATCCGACAGATACTTGTTAAGTTTAAGCTTCAGCTCAGAAAGATCCATGGTAAGCTCAGGATTTTCTTCACAGATAATGGAAAGCGTCACCTTATTGGCCATAAGGCGTCTGTTCTTATCCGCTACGATCCTTGCCAGAGCCTGCTTATCCTTATCAAGGAGTTTCTCATCCTTTAAGATTTTTTCCAGAACCTGCTTGTATTCCTGGCCGCTCTCAAGCCAGTCGCCGATTACCTCGCCCTTTTCTTTATCTGTAAAACTCGTTTCTTCAACAGCCACATCTATCTGGGCATTCTCGATCTTTTCATCAATTTCCTTAAGGGCTTTTTCTGTATAAGTTCTGGTATAGTCCCTAAGGCCCTTTATGATATCCAGAATCCTGCAGCTTATCTTATATCTTTCTTTTCCGTAATTTGTACCGAAAATCCACTTCTTATGGCTCGTCTGATAGAACTTGGCCGTATTCTCGGCAAGTCTGAAAACATCAGCATATTCAATTGGTGATTTGCCTTCTTTAATGGCCTTTTTATAGTGCTCACTGTAGTTGACCAGAATGCTGAAGGCCTCCTCCATCTCGGTGAAAGCCTTATGCTTTGTATTGGTATCCTTGCGCATGGTTTCAAGGACATCCTTCATGCTCATGTAGTCAAAGCGGTCATAATTAACCATTGTTGCTTTTCGCTCAGACTCATCCTCTGCAAGGATCTTTTCATAGCCCTGAATGGATTCCCCTGCCAGCTCATTGAGTGTCTTTTTTTCGGCAGTTGTAACCCCTGTCTTCTTTTCTTCCTGCTTATTGAATTTCTCCAGGTCTTTATTGATAACAGGAGGCATTCCTGCGTTCTCCTGTATCTTTTTCTCCTCTACATTGAACTTGAACTCCTGTTTATTAGCAGTAATCTGCAGATTATCATTATCACCCATACAAGCACCTCGTTTATACCTCAATCATAAGCATCGTTACATCATCAGCCTGATTCTTTCCTGTCTGGAAATCAGAAATCGCATCCCAAAGATCGCATATTACCTGCTCTCCGCTGCGGGAAGTATCACTGTTTAATACATTAAGAAGCCTGTCCATTCCAAAAAGGTTGTCCTGAATATCCATGGCCTCCGTCACACCATCTGTATACAAGAACAGCTTATCTCCCGGATTAAGGACCATCTCCTTCATGTTATAAGGAGCCTCATCAAAAACTCCAAGGATAATGTCATGCTCTTCCATTATGGTTTCAAATTTATCCTTCTCTTTTCTATATACGATTGGATCCTCATGACCGGCATTTACATAGCTCATTGTTCTGGTCTCAATATCGTAGATTCCCACAAATGCCGTTACAAACATTGTCTCGCCATTTCTCTCACAGAGCTTTTCATTTGATTTTCTCATGGCAAAGGCAATGTCATCAGGATTTTCAACAATATCATTATTCAAAAGAGTTCTGGATACCACCATAAACATCGATGCCGGAACACCCTTGTCAGATACATCCGCGATGATGATTCCATATCTCTTTTCGTCGATCATGAAGTAATCGTAGAAATCTCCTCCGACCAGTCTTGCGGGGCGCATAAAGGGAACTATCTCTATACCGTGCTCTTTGTCCTTCAGCTTTTCAGGAAGCATATTTGCCTGAAGTCTTGCAGTGACCTCAATTTCCGATGAGAGCTTTAATTTCTCCATGGTGGTCACTTCAAGATTTACCATATAGTTATGGAGCTCATTCTCCATGCTTACCATGGCATCCTTAAGGTCCTGCACTTCATCATGGGTATTGATATCCAGATTTCTGAAGTAGTATTTATCGCCCATCTTATCAGCAGATGCTGCCCACTGCCGTGCTGCTCCGGCAAGTTTTTTTATAGGTTTTATCATCATCCGCTTAAATAAAGTACCAAATACCAGCCAGACCAGGATAATGATCACCACAAAAATCAATAAAAAAACTACCAGGAAGAAAACTGACCAGAAATACAATTCTTCTCCATGACTATCGATATAAATAAAACCTGCAAGATGCCTTCCGGCATTTTCATTTAATGGCACAATTGTCTTAAACGACATGGATGAATAAAAATCTTTAGTTCCAACATTATCGTACTCACTTGTAAATATGGCATTATGTCGGTCAGAAATTGTAACCGTAGTTCTATACTTAAAGTCATCCCAGTAACCGGTTGGGGTATCATCAAGGCATCTTACAAATACGAACCGCTTGTTCTGATCATCTAAAACCCCAAGTCCTACGTCACTGATTTCCCAGTTGCTTTCCTTTATTACCTGAAGCAACCTGTCAATCTGCCCAATGTCAACCCCCGTTGCTACATCGTTAAGGTTATAGAAATTTGCGAGATACGCATCGCTTTCCGGGTCGGATTTCTTTTCTTCCGGAATGCTATTGTATAGATTCCCAACCACCTCACAGGCCTTGCTCAAATTATCAACATCAGTCAGCTCCAGTCCCGTATTGACAATATGATACATATCATTTATCTCATCATTCAGCGTCATGATGGTAAACATGTATCTCATGGCAGATATTGACAAAAAGCCACTAATAGCCAGCATGACCGTAACGCTAAAACTGGCTTTCATTCCCAGGGTTATCCTGAATTTTATCTTTTTCTTATCCTTATTTTCTTTTGACTTTTCTTTCTCTTTCTTTTTCATCTAAAGAAATTATCTGCCTTTCATAATAGTTTAGATAAGATGCGTATATTTCCCTAAAGTATCTATCGTAAAGGTAAAGCTGTTTCCCTTTGAAAGTTCCATCCTTATGGTTCTTAAAATATGCTTCATTGCCAGCTTTTCCCCTGCCGCTGCCGCAAGGGAACAGGCATTTAAAAACACTGTCTTTATGATGCTTCCGGTAAAGTCAGTAAACTGCTCTGAAAGGTACTCCACATCAATCTCCTCATGGGGTATCCTGTCAGAAATAAGACTCTCCCAGATCTGACGCCTCATCTCTGCATCCGGATTGTCAAAATGAGCTACGTAGCGAATACGTCTCATAAAGGCCGGGTCGATATTTCCCTTTATATTTGTGGCCATAACAACGATTCCGCTGTAGGCCTCTATTCTCTGCAAAAGATATGAGATTTCATTGTTGGCATATTTGTCCTGAGAATCTTTTACTTCACTTCTTTTTCCAAAAAGAGAGTCTGCTTCGTCAAAAAAGAGCACCACATTTGCCTTCTCCGCAAAGGCAAATATCCTCTCCAGATTCTTCTCCGTCTCTCCCACATACTTATCAACCACGTTGGAGAGGTTCACCTGATAAAGAGGAATTCCAAGCTCTCCCGCAATGGCATTGGCGGACATAGTCTTACCTGTTCCGGGCGGTCCGCATAAAAGCGCACTGACTGCACATCCGTAGCGGTAATTGTCCTTAAGTCCCCACTCATCAAATACCCGATAGTCGACTTTGGCTGAATCAATGATATTCTCGATAATGCACTTTAACTCGGGCTTAAGCTTTACATCCTGCAGGGACGTGTTGGAATAAATGATTCTGCCCAGCTCCAGACTCTTTTCCAGACCTGTGGTTGAAAGAGACAGCTTTGACAGAGCAGTATTTTTATCTTTAACATCCGTCATCTCAATGCTGCCAAGGCCTCTTATCATATTCATGATCTCGCTGGCGCTGAGCCTGTAACGCATAGCGGCCTCATTGGGGTCAATATCCAGGCCGTAGAGCATGCTAAAGCCCTCCCAGACCTTCTTTCTTTCGTCAAAAGAAATGGTCTCCGGAAGTTCCAGAATAAGGCTTTCTTTATTTTCAAGTTTCGTAACAAGAGGTCTTTTCGTATCGCTGCAAATGATCAGAGGAATTTCCCACTTAAGGATGTTAAGGAGGATGTCCCTCTCAAGGATCTCAAGCTTGTACTCATTGTCATTGCCGGTAATACTGTCAGTTATGCCATAAATACATATACCTGCTCCCTGGAAAAGAGCTTCTCTCACCAATTCATTTTTTATATGATCAAAATGATCCATTCCCTTGCCGGTAATGTCCATCAGATCTATAAAAAGAAAATCCGACTCAATGCGCTTTGCGATATGTTTTGCTATAAACCTTCTTCCGCCGGCTCCGGACAGCTGCAGAGACTTTCCGCCATTTTCAAAGAAAGAAACACCTTTATCTATAATCCTTTGATTTATAAATGCCTCATGGAGAGGTTCTTTATACGCAAACAGCTCGCAGTAGGTATGAATCCTTCCAATTGGAAGATCACTGCCGGACAAAAAAGATACTATCCTGTCATCCATCCTGATCTCCTGAAACAGCACCGGAGTTCCAAGCATATTTAGCTTAAAAACGGTTACAAGTGGATAGGTATAACCCAATACTCCCCGTTCATCGGGAAACTGGTGCCCCTACAGCAAAAAAGCCAGCTTAAGGCATACCCTGCTGCCAAAATACTTCATCAAAAATTCGTCGAATTCAGCATAGTAAAAGGAAGCCAGAGAAAGATCCAGCAAAGATCTAAGCACAGTCCCTTCGCCTATAAGACTTAGCAGATAAAAATATCTTGCGGCCTGATCATCAGTAAAATCGGCATCTTCCCCTGCTTCCTTATTTCGCATTACTCTTTCCTGAAAAGCCCAGGATTCTAAAGCTGAATTGTCGTTTTTTGATGCAGCATCAAGCAGCTGAGGATAATCCACAATGGTCTCCTCAAAACCATTCTGTCTTAGATATGCATCACATCTTAGGATTATCAGAGAAACGTTACTCTCCAGGTAGCTCATTGTACGCCTCGATTCTTATCTCCTTATTCTGTGGAATCTTCTGTGGGATCTTGTCGTTAATTCCTCTTCTTCCATTTCATCATCATAGATATCGGATGAAATCTGACTGGCAAGGATGTCATCTATACTTTCTTCTTCTATAGCAGCCTCTTCCAGTCTTCCTTCAGCTCCCGGTCCTGTAGTACTGCCTGCGCCGGGATCATGAATATCATCATCTTCAGCAACCTCCTCGACCCTCATAGGGACTTCTGCTCCTTCAGAAGAGGTTGTAGATGAAAGAGTGGTAGATGCAAGAGTGATAGCGGAGGTATTTCTTCCTGCTGCCAAAGGCTGAGCATTAGCTGCCGGCACATTGGCCCTGACACCTCCATCTCCTTCATCGGCTATGGATTCAAGCATTACACTCCTCCAGTCATTTGGAGCACCCAAAGCCTTAAGGATACGATTATAGCTTGAAGCTTCCGATGGATCATCTCCTCGTAAAATCAGCTTACTAACTTCCTTACCAAGCTCTTTTTCATCCTGGGATTGTCCGTAATTGATCATCACATGGGTATCGATCGCCATAAAGATCTTTGTCAGATCAGGAAGATAGTGCTTGTTGTTTATTCCGGTCTCTTCCTTTAAAACCTCATCAAATCCGTTAACTGTAAAGAGTGATTTATCCCCGAGAAATGTTGCTATATCACTGACCTGGTATCCGATCTTCATTCCTTTTTGGATTCCCATGCCAACAAATTTAAGAGCCTTGGACACAAGTTTCAAAGGAGCTCCTATTGGGCTCCAAGTCCCCGAAACTGTTCCGGCACCACTTGCGATATCAGCAAGACCATTGGCCACATTACCTGTAAGCGCAATAGTCTCTTTCCTTCTGTTCTGAGTAAGCGCAAGTCTTACCTGAGAGTTTTTGCTAACTGCCTCTCCCCTGGTATCATTGGGCGTCTCCATGGCTGTCCTGAGCTCTCTGTCATATCTGTCGATCCGGTATAGCTGCCTTGCGCTAAGAAATCCTTCCACAGCATTTCTCATTAATGAAAGACCATCTCTTAGTATGCCGATTCCCCCGACAACGTCTCCGAGAGCCCCTGTAACAACTCCCATGGCTCCGAGGGTACTATTGACAAAACCAATAGCAGTCCCAAGAAAATCTGCTATCTTCTGCAGTACTTTATATACGGCATCCGCGCCTTCTGCACTGTTGTTCCTCTTTTTAAATGAATTTACCGCATCTATAATGTCGGAAACGCTCTTTCCCATAGATACCAAAGCGCCGAAAAAGCTGGTAAAAATCCCTCCCGTGGCAATATTTGCACTATCAAAGACAGCTGTAGCAACCGTTGGCACAGCTGCAAGCGAAGCATAAACAGCTCCAAATGTCGCTGCGTCTTCTTTATCCTTTATCTGTCCATGGAGATCCAATGAACTGGTTACAACATCACCGAAGGATTTGTATACTCCAAGTGCCTTAGCCTCTGCCTTTTTTGCTTCATCTTTACCTGCCAGAGCCTCGAAAGTTGCCCCATCAAATCCCATGGTAAGAATACCGCCCGCCAGCTGCTGATAGGTTCCGTCAAACCAGTTTTGCTTCAGGGTAGTCTTATCAAAAAAGCCGGCTCTTTTTGCCATAAAGGATCTATCAACGTTCTGAACCGCCATAGTTCCCTTATCACCGTCATAATGCATATAGTAATTTATGGTAGCTGCATTAATATGATGGAAATAATCCGAGCTTCTTATGGCTGTTCTCAGCTTCTCTCTTCTGGCAATATTACTCTCTGAGGACATATCCCATTTTTTCGCTTCATCATCTGCTAACAGGCGTGCATCTGCAGGAACAAGCCTTGATCCAACGAACATAGCCTTTCTTGTTCCTTTGCCCTTTTTTTGACGAATGGAATAAATATGAGCTGATCTTTGCGAATACAGGTACTCTCCGTTTTTTCCCCTTTCATTAACACGTAGTCTTAAACCATCGACATCTCTGGGGTTTGCTTTATCAGGCATATGCCACATACCTGCACTAAGATTTGCGCCTTGTCCGGGGTTTGGCGCTGTTATATCATAAATCTGGCCCTGTTCATCGTACTGATGCCTGCCTGTATACCCCCTGAATCCGCTGTCTACTTTTATGCGTATCCGTGGTGGTCTGCCTGCATTGGCCTCCATACTGCGACTATCTATAGTTTCATTTCCCCGATCGTCAAGTCCGAAAGCTTCCATGGTCACCATGGTATGAATTTTCGTAACCTGATCCCGCATCACATTATGGGACCCCTGCTTTACAGTCTTGCCCGGGACAATCTGTATATTAAAATTCTTTATTGGATCATTTGCTACATCCGTTGGAAAGCTTCCGATTTCATCAGCTGAATAGACTCCTGTATACTCAGCTATCTCCTTAGCTGCACCCATGCCTGCCGCAAAGGGAGCTCCGCGGTGCTGAACACCTCTTGCCAGGACATAATAGTCCTCAAACAGATCATCATAATTTCTTGCTATTTTCTTATAATCTTCATCGTGGTATTTCTTTAATCTTTCATTCCACTTATTTGCTTCGGCAGGAACAGCCTTTCCTTTCTCCTCTGCTGTGTTTATTGCCCTGTTGTAACTGCCCTCAAGTATCGAGCTTTTTGCTTTATAAAGACCTTTCTTGATCGGATTTTTCTCATGTGCCATGTTCGCACAGATTTTCGAATAATACGGAACCAGTTCACGTGCCTTACCAGCCCCCAATATACTCCTAATCTGTGTCATTATTTTTTCTGCTCTGTCGGCTTGCTCTACTCCAATTCCGCTATAGGCTTCCATATATTTGGCAAGAGCGATATATGCTTCCATATATTTTTGTTTAGCCACTGCTATAGCAGGATCTAACTTTGTATTTTTATGAATTCTATGTTCCCCTTGGATTTTTTGAGCAGCATCCATAGAAGCCAGGTTTTCCTTTTTCATAAGTTCAACCAGACTTCCTCTGACACCCTCCGCAGTGTCTTCCTTCTCATCGAGTTCCCCTTGTGAAAACACAGCTTCACCGACATCGGCAAAGGATTCTTTTCCTCCAAAGAGAGCCCTTTCACTGCCAATTATAGTTCCCTGTTTTTTTCTTCTAAGTAAAGAATCCGTAACAAGTGCACTGTTAAAGCTCATTTCCTCTGGAAGTTGCTCTATTTCGGCTTTTCCTGGTTCTTCTTTTCCCATAAAAACATACCACCCCTGATCACTGCTTGCTCTCAAGCTCCCTAAGCATTTCTTCCAGCTTATCTGCCCTCTCCTGAAGATCATAAAGATCTTTAAGGCCCTTCAGATATGCCAGATAATCCTCCAGAGTAAGCTCAACATCACCCTGAGCCACATAAAGAACGAGATCCACAAAAAGATCCAGCTGATCAAATACTGTTGCAAAAAAGAACTTGATATTCTCCTGTTCGCCCTCAAGAGCTCCTATATTTATTGGCATTTTGTAGCCATAAAACACCTGGCCATAGGGCTTATAAAGGCAGAAGTTTCCAAAGGATGGAAAATCACCGGTCTGAAAGACCACGTTAAGATCGTTCAGTAGTTCAGCAATCTTTCCAAAATGCTCAGGCTCAATCTCTTTTGCCATAGTAAAATTAAAATGCACCACAGGATAAGGATAATCCTCTCCGTTATCCATGGCCTCAATGGCCGCCTCAACAATTATGGCTGAATCATTTACTCCAAAGTGTTCCGCCATACCACGGATCACTCCACCTTCTTCCTGGCATTCCTCGCAAAGACTCTCAAGGATCTCCTTTATGGTATTTTGAAGCTCAAGGATCACATCATTTCCGTCACTCATTTTTTACCTCCAACAATATATAGTTACCTTTGCACCAAAACGGATTGCGTCGTACCCTGCATTTCCACGATCATGAGATAGACTCAAGAAGCACGCTTCTCCAGTTATTTGGAGCACCCACAGCTTTCATAAGCCTGTTAAAGCTGACCCTTGCCACAAAGGCCTCAATTGTTTCACCTTCGCGCTTCTGGTAATAAGGCTTTATCACATCCTGGGCAACCTTCAGACCTGCATTATCATTTCTGGCTGCAGACTTATGCAGCAGACAGTGGGTATCGATCGTCGTGAACACCCTCACCAGATCTGCCAGATAATGTCTATTATTAATTCCTGTTTCTTCCTTCAGAATCTGGTTAAAGCCGGAGATGTCGTCAAGGCTTTTATCCCCCAGCATTATGCCCATGTTGTCTTCTCTCTGCAACATGCCGATGAACTTGTTTACGCCCATGCCAATGAAGGATACCACCTTTCCTGCCAGCTTAAAGGGTAGGCTTACAGGGTTGAACCAGGAAGATTTTTCCCCAAGACCCATGACAGTTCCGACAGAATCAAGTCCTTTTGCAAAAAAACCAAACCCGCCTTTAACCTGATCCCTTGTGGCTCTTCTTCTGGCAAGGGTCAGGAACATCTTGGACTGAGCATTCTTAGAAACCGCTTCACCTTTTGCAAACTCATCGGGATTATCTTCAGGCCTTTGGTTTTTGAAGGTATCCAGCGCAGTAAGCAGCGACCTGTCGCTCCTGGTGATCCTTGATTTCTCAACCCCGGATCCGATAACGGATATGGTATCCCTTATCATTCCAAAAACATTTTTTATAATATTGGTAAATCCTTTTATCTGATCAGACCACAGTGCATCAGCAAAAGAATCAATTACTGTTGTTATCGACGATATCAAAGAAAGGGTATTATCAATGAAATCCATGACAAGGGGCCACTTCTGATCACCTGGCTTAGCACTTTTCCATTTTTTTCGAAGATCAACAAACACCGCAATATTGTTTGCCATATTTATAAAATTTCCGAGAATAGCACTTATCTGAGCTCCCCCCGTAGCCTGACCTATTGTTGCAGCAATAGGCAATACGGAAGCCGCAACCAATCCTTTATATCCAAGTCCCCAGGCCCTGTCCATGTTCATCATACTTCCAGTGGTGGCGGCGTACTTACCATAGACCTTGTCAATGGCATCATCCGGTACGAATGGAATATTCTTTTGGTCACCCACATAGGCACCAAACATACCTCCGGCTGTGCCAAGAATAGTTCCGTCATAGAGGTTCTGGCCAATACTGGTAAGGGAAAAGAGCTGTCCTCTCCTGGCCATAAATTTTCTTTCTATCTCTTTTTCCTGAACCCTCTTCTCATCCTCATCATAATTCATATAGTACTGAATAGTACCTTTATTAATATGTCTGAAGAAATCCGAGCGTCTTATGGCAGTGCGGAGTTTTTCCTGATCCCCGGCCTTTCCTGAGCCGGAGATCTCATTTGGATTTTTGACCACATCTTTATCTGCAGATATAAATTCTCCATCAATATAAAAACCGTTTGTCCTGCGGCCTGTTCTCTTGTTCTTAAGGTCATAGAGCTTTGCGGATTTCTGGGAAAACAGATAAGCTCCATTTGCCCCTTTTTCGTCCACCACAAGATTAAGCTCGGCCATAGCCCTTTTGGCATCATCACCTCTTCCCGCAAAGGCGTCATCTACAGCTAACGTTCCCTCTGCGTTGTACTGATTTCTTGCTTTATAGCCCTTAAACTGGTTATCGATCTTAATCCTGACCCTTTGAACCGGTTGCTGCCCTGCCTGCTCCTCAGCAAGACTTCTCACCTGTCTGTTATTGGCATCTACACCAAAGGCCTCCATGGTTACCATGGTATGGCGCTTCATCATACCCTCTAAGGTATTGTTAGAGCCTTCGGTAAGTCCTTTTCTGACTACGATCTCGGAGGTTATGTTGCCAAAGGGATTCTGATTGATAGCAGCCACTATGCCATCGGGGTTATTGTAAATACCCATATACTCAGTGATGTTTTTGGCATTGTTTCTGTTTGCTTCTTCAAAGCCCTCTTCACCCTGACGCTTAAATTTCTGACCTTCTCCGGCTGCATTCATCTGCTTGCCACGGCTCAGCATATAGTATTTCTGAAATAGTCTGTCATAGTTCCGGGATCTGACCTTATAGGTCTTCTCACGGTAATCAGCCAAAAATCTATTCCATTCTCCGGCAATCCTTGGAATCTTGCTGCTGGCTTCATAGGCATTATTCTCAGCCTTGTTCATTGCACTGTGGGCATGACTTCTCCTGGTTCCGGAAAAAGTAAGGGCTCTTAGAAAAGCGCCTCTCCCATCATGCAGATTTCTGTTGATCACTTGTCCACAGCGGGCAACGGCATTGATGGTATCCTGATCAGCATTAGCTAAACGATGAGTAAAAGCTGTATAATCCATCATGGCCTGCCGGGCATTTTGCGGTCCTGTTCTACTAAGGGCAGCATAATACTCAGCCTCAGCAATAAAGGTGGCTTTTTTCCGCTCTTTTGCCTCTGTGATGGCCGCATCCATAACACGCTGCTTATGCTCGGCGTGCTGGTTACGCATGCTTTCTGCATCATTCCGGGATTTAGCGTTTTCATCCTGCATCCTGGCAATAAGCGTAGCACGGGCGCCTTCTGCAGCATTTTCCTTTGCCTGTGCTTCCTCATCGCTAAACACAGCTTCACCCTGATCCATAAAGGACCTTCCCTTATTGATCAGTTCCTGGTTTTCATTAAGAGTAGCTTCCAGATTTTCATTTGATAAAAGTCCGCTATCAAATGAGGCCTTCTCCGGAGCCTTTTCTTGTACTTCAGGTGGCATAGGCTTCCTCCTGCTTATTCTTTAAAATCAAAGACACTTTCTTCCGTCTTCTTTTGAAGCTGAAGACTTGGAAGGAAAAGAATCATCACACAAAGTACCGCACATATGATACCTATAAGGAACAGATACAGTCTTACCTGGCCCCTGAGTCCGAAAAGATCCGGAACTCTGATGAGCACATCAGAAGATGATAAGGCATCACTGTCCAGAAGGCTTTGATCACCGGTTGTAATAATCTCAGGTCTGTTTGACATAAGAGGTATTGAAGTAACAACTACTGTAAAGGATGAAGCATGGCTTACATCGAATTCTGCATAGCCGTCACTGTTTACAACAGCCGTGCCTTCAAGCGTAAGGTCTTTCTTATCTTCATTGTAGTGATATAGGTTAGCATAGAGACCTGCATTTGTCTGTCCTACCGGGAAAACAAGAGTTGCTGTAAAGCCCAGAGGTCCATCATGGGCAATTTCAAACTCATAATGAGGATTACTCTCTGTCACATCATCAAGAACATTCTGAGGAATATCCTTACTTCCAACCTTTACTCCAAGATCAATATTCTGTGCTGCGCTCTCTTCGACCTTCTCACCGTCTAATACCCACTCAACATCCTGTGGCATTCTGAAGGATACGGTTACAGGCTTTCCAGCCATTGCCTCGATAGCTCCCGAAGGGATTTCACTAAGGCCGCTCATCTCAATATCTATAGTGGAGTTATAGTCTGCCTTTTTGATCTCGGATACGATGTTGTTCCATCCGCCTGTGGCTGCGAGACCAATTTTGGTGTTTCCGGTGGCATCAGCGATATATGGCTGGCGATTTATCTCTCTGTCAAGAGGTGATGAAGAAGAACTTCCCTGGCTAGTAGCTGAACTGCTGCTTCCTGAACCATTGCCGCCTCTTCCTCCGGAGCCCGCACTGTTTCCGGATCCTGCTATACCTGAAGGTGCTGCTGCAAGGCCTGCACCTCCGGGGCCTCCCGCTGCTGCTCCTCCTGCTCCTGCACCTCCCGCTGCCGCTGCAGATGCTGCTGCCGCAGCTTCCTGGCTGGTACTGGTTGCTTCATAGGCCATCACATCACTGACGTTACCGGCTCTGTCTACTGCAGCTCCGAAAAATACATAGAGCTTGGTAGGATCAAGGTTATTTAACGTTACAGTCGCTCCATAGGTTGTTCCATCTGAAACGTTGACCTCAACATACTGACCAAGATTGAAGATTTCATCCTTAGTGGGAGCTGTTATCTTATCTGATGATTTTTCCTTGTAAATAAGCTTGAATCTGTTGATTCCACTAAGTTCATCCGTACCGGCAAAGGTTATCTTCGTTCCCTGTCCATTGTTTTCTGCACTTGGCATCAGTGTTGAAATTGAAGGAGCTGTTGTATCACAGACAACCCTTCCTGTGGAAATGTAGCTTATATTTCCGGCTTTGTCCGTAACCTTTACAAAGATATAGTTATTCTTATCTTCCACCAGAGTGAGTTTTGCTGAACTTGAATAGGTTCTCCAGGCTTTTTTTTCAGCTGTAATGCCATTTAAAAGATCACTGACGTTGTTATAATTTGTCTCACTGATAAAATAGTTGATTACTTCAACTCCGGAGATATCATCCTTAGCTTCTATCTTTATGTCTTCCTTGTTATTGGAATAAAAAGCTACAGCATCGCCTGTCACAAACTTATTGGATTCATAATCCCATGTGCTTATAGTAGCGGCAGGCGCCGACCTGTCGATATTTACAGTGATATCGTAGGTCTTTACAACACCCGTCGTTATTCTTCTGAAGTCAAGCTTCTTTGTAAGGGCTCCTGTTCCTGTAAACACGTATTCCGTATGATACATGTTTGCTGCTGCCTCAGAGATCATGTACCCTTCTGCTGTAACATGAACATCAGCGTTATACCAGCTCTTTAAGCTTTCTTTGTTGTAGGCTATATCTATGGATATTTCCTGGGAATAGCCTACCTTTGATCTTACTTCGCTGTAATTAGATGCATTATCATCTGCGAGAACATAGAATATATAGGTCTTATCCTCACTTAATCCGGTAAGCGTATCGGAGCCATAATATATTCCTGTATCCTCCATAGATGCCGAAATGGTCATTGCAATATCTGTTCCACCGGGACTTACAAATTCCGGTATTGAAGGCTCTTTTTCAGTGCCATCCTTGACTCTTGCAATAACATAGAAATTGTTAATACCACTGCCACTGTCTGTTCCTCTGAGGGAGAAGGTAGTGCCTGTTGTAGTCTTTGTTGTTGTGATCTCAGATATTACCGGCGGAACTACATCCCCTGAAAAGTTAATATTTATCTTCACAGGAGTTATGCCTGCAGCATTCTTTAGCTGAATAACCTCTTCGTGAGTACCTCCCAGCGGGTCATAAGGCACGGTATAGGAGCTGGCAAAATCACTGCTGCCCTGACCTGCTATGGCGTATCCGTCGCAGGTTATTGTTACGGAAGTTGTATAGGAGTCCTTAAGCTCAGCGCCATTGAATTTAAGCGGTGTTGTTGGGGCCCCTACTATACTTACGGTTATTTCCTTCTCAAATGTCTTTGTAGGATCTGCAAGATTTCTAAACTTTAAGACCAGAACCTGATTATGTCCCAATTGACTATGAACATATTCTGCAGCATAGGCGGTATCCGGATCATCCTTTAATTTTACTTCCCACCCTTCTGCCTTGATCTTTACGTTGTAGTAATATTCCGTTTTTGCTTCAGAGGAACCATCATATGTAATAGGAGGCTCATCAGGGCTGCTTGTAAGAAGGCCTCTTCTTAATTCCATGGTTTCGTTAGGATCCGGAGCTTCACAGAACTTACATTTTCCGTCTTCAAAAACGCAGTTCTCTATTATCTCACCCTCGGTGCAACCCTCCACGGTACATTTCTTTGTATGAGTGGTCCCGTCTTCATTTGGTGTATAGATATAAATATGTTCGTGGTCAGGTTCTTCTGCCTCAAAGGTCTTTGATGCCTTACAGAATTCACAGATTCCATCCGTGAAGGTGCAGGGTTCTGTTACTTCCTCTTCAGTGCAACCTTCCACTGTGCATTTCTTTGTATGAGTGTCATCATCATTTGGAGTATATGAATATTCATGAATGTGATCTGCCGGTGTCCCTGTAGTCTCCGTAGTTCCTTCCGTAGTTCCCTTGGTACCTGTGGTTCCGTCCGCATTTGTATTTTCAGTTGTGCCTGTTATGCCCTCAGGATTTGTGCCGGATTCGGAACCTGTTGTTCCCTCAGTCCCGGTTGTATTCCCGGCGGGAGTTGTACCTTCAGGAGTTGTAGTATCTGATGACGGTGTAGAACCTTCAGTAGGAGTTGTTCCTTCAACCGGTGTGGTATTTTCTGGTGGTGTACCACCTTCCGTAGGTGTCGTATTATCAGAGGATGTGTTATCCCCTGCAGGTGTCGTATTATCTGAGGATGTGTTATCCCCTGCAGGTGTCGTATTTTCTGAAGGAGTTGTTCCATCTCCCGATGTATTATTCTCGGTAGAATTTGAATCATCCCCAGCGGGTGTGGACTGCTCCGAAGTCTCAGTATTGTTCTCCGTAGACTCAGTATTCTCCGTTGGAGTCTGATTCTCTAAGGTAGTCTCATCTCCCGGCTCCGCATATACGAAAATTGACCCAATGCCTGTAGCCGTACTGATAAGGCTCACGATCATGAGCAGGACGCAGGCCCTCTTCGCCGCAAGTTTCAGGTTTCGGAACTTTTCGATTATTTTCATAATACTCACCTCGTTGCACAGTGTAGCTTGGGATTGACCCGGTATCCCTGTGCAGGATACCTTTTGGCTTTCGCCTTGTTACAATCCGACATCCTCCGCATAGGGTTCGAAATCGGATTTGGTGAAGACCTTGCCGACCTTTACGAATTCGTACTTGATGGCATTTAAGTAATGCCTCATATGGACCTTATCTCCTGAATCCGGGTCAGCTGCTGCAAGGAAGGCTGCATTAAGAATACAGTTCTTAATATTACCTCCAACGAACTCGAACTTCTCAGCCAGGAATCTGATATCCACATCATCTGCAAGAGGAGTACTCTTAGGAATGGTTGTCCTCCACAGCATCTCACGGGTATCCACATCCGGGAACTGGAATTCGACGATATATTTCATACGTCTGAAGAACGCAGGGTCGATGTTGTGCTTGTAGTTTGTAGCCAATACGCAGACTCCGTCGTAAGCTTCCATTTCCTGAAGCAAAAGGGCTGTCTTGTTGTTGGCTGAAGCCTGGTTGGAACCGCCATCATCCGAACGTTTTGCAAAGATGGTATCGCACTCATCAAAGAACAGTACGACATTACACTTCTTTGCTTCCCTGAATATCATGGACAGGGATTTCTCGGTTTCACCTACGTACTTATCAACAACCTTGGAAATATCTACTCTGTATAGCTCAAGGTTAAGCTCATGGGCTATAACCTGCGCCATCATGGACTTACCGGTACCGGGAGCACCGAAAAGAAGAACTGTAAGTCCGCGGCCGTAAGGATATTTCTTGGTGTAATCCCAGGACTCATATACCTGCTTCCTGTAGGTCATCTGCTCGATTGCATGGGATATGGTCTCTCTCTGGCTTTCGTTCATAACGATATCGTCAAAGCCGAACTTAGCCTCTACTCTTGTAGCCTTCTGTGAAAGCTCTGAACTCATCTGGGCGTAGCAACCTTTAAAGAGATTAGCTCTTGATATCTTTTCCTCCTGATCCATGTTGGAAAGAGCTTTAGCCTTTACAAGGGCATCGTGGATCTTTCCTGAGGTAAACAGGAACTTAGTGGACATCTCCAAAAGATCCACATCATCAGCCAGGTCATATCCCTGTGCGAAGTATTCCCAGCAGGCCTGTCTTTCACCTGTATTAGGGGTAGGAAGTTCCAGGTCCGTAAACTGGCTCTTTGTAACTTCTCTGAAATCGATATAGAGCTTACTCATTGCGAAAACAAGAACATCTCTTTCGGTAAGCTTTGCAAAAGCAAGGTCCATGTAGCCAAAGAACTTCTCTTTTTCCTCATCTCTGTAAGTCAGCTCTGTAAGACAACAGCAAGCCTTCGTAAGGATACATTCTCTGGTAACCGACCACAGCGCCTTATCCACAAATTGGAAATCGTAGTTAAAGAGCTTTTTACAGTTAATGGCTACGGCTCTTAAGCCATTTTCCTTACAGAAATGCTTAACAAAGAACTTTCTTCCGCTGCCATCGTCGCCGTAGTAGTAGAAGATCCTTACCCCATCTCCATAGGAGGTCTTCATGGCGTTTAACCTTCCCTGATTTGCCATGATAGGATTTAATTCCTGGTCATCTGTAAGCATATAAATAAAGCGGCTGTAATTCTCATCCAAAAGCAAAGGATTACGGCCAAACAGATAGTCAATTATTCTTTTATCCGGGGAAACAACAGTAGAAAATGGCATGCTGTTCATGACCTGAAGGGGCAGAATCGGAAGCAGCTGCTCAAGAGCCGCACTCATATCACCATAGGCGTGGGTGATGGAAAAGGCCTCACCAAAGAAGACCTTTGCCGCCGACTCGATAGTTGGAGCTGAAAGATTGCCATTCTCGTTTACAATATGGAAAACACCTGCATAGTCAGTCTGGGTCGATGCCAGAATTCCGCAGGCAAAACAGAACTTTGTAAATGGTTCGTAATTAAGACGCTTGCACAGTTCATAAAAGGGAAGACTTATTCCCGCTTCCAGTGTCAGTTCAGCTCTTTCATCGATTATGCTGAGTCTTTCAAGGATTGGGATCTTTATGTCATTATTGATCTCATCCCATAATCCGGCTGAACCAACGCTCTGATCCTCGTATTCCTCTTCAGTCTCATCACTGCTGCTGGCTGAAAAATCACCAAGGAGTTTCAGGAGGTCATCATCGATGCTTTCTTCCTCTTCTTCCTCTTCTTCCACGGCAGCAGAGCCCTCATCCTCCGTCTCTTCATCACTGTCTTCTTTGTCGGAGATACCAAGGCGCACTTTATAAGAGTCTGTCAGTCTGTTGCGGCAGGCGTCTTCGGCCATCTCAATATCAGGATACAGGATATTCTTGTATCCGCCTTCGCCATTGGCATACAGAACTTTCAGCTTGCCAATATAACCGTCGAGAGCACCGTTTACGCAGTCAAAGATATACTGCATATACTCGCTGTAATCCTCGAAAGGTTTGTTGTTCAAATCCTTCCCATAGCTCGCCATAGATTACCCCTCATAAATCAAAGTACGTGCCACTGCCGAAAAGACGGAATGGCACATACATTATGGCCATGTTCAATTAGTTGTAATGAATGTGCCTCTGTCAAAGACACTCTTTTTAGTATTTATACCGGTCTGGTTTTTGATATCAAAAACCCCGTTCTTACTTTCATTGATAAATTCCATGGGTTTACGGGTAGCATAGAGATAGGTCTCCTCATCCTCTTCCAAAGGAGCATTTTTCCTTCTCTCTTCTACCTTTTTATTCTGTTTGTTAATGCGTTCCTCAAGGTTCATGCTGATCCTCCTTGATCATCAGAAATCCAGATCCTCATCAGGCGCTTCAACCATATCCCTGTACTGCACGGGATAATCTTCTATAGTAACTTCCGTCATGCCAAGATACTCGGTTGCAAAATATCCTATCGCTCCTGTTTCAAGAGCGACCTTGCACCAGACGTTACCCGGCTTAAGGATATATCCCGGAGTCTTATAGGGCATCTTATGAAGAATCTTTGCATCCTCTGAAGGGCCCTCACGAAGTCTTAAAACTGTATAACTGTTAGTGGTCTTAAAGGTGATATATCTCTTTTCCCTCTCAGGCTCTGCAGCTTCAGCAGCCTCTGCTTCCGATTCCTTGTTTTCCTCTCCCTTTACTTCTTCGACCTCGGTTGTCTCTTCAGGTTCTTTTACCTCGTCTTCTAAAACCACTTCCTCCACAGGCTCATCTCCTACCACAGTCTGACTCATGGCTGCGGTCTCTGCCCCTATGGTCTTTGCGTCCCTGCTAAACACAGAGCCGGATCCGTTTAACATAAGCAGTGCGCCTATTGCCACTATTATGAAAAATGCAAATAACGCTATAAAAATCCTCGAATTACGCTTCATAGAACCCCCTAAGTAGCTGATAATCCATCGATAAATTTAGTCTGTAAGGAAAGCCATGTACTTAGCCTGTCGGCAACTGGATATATATTCCCATGCCGTTGCCCTGAGGGCTTCGTGCATAGATTGTACCGCCGTAATGCTCCACAATAGCCTTTGCCTGAGTAAGGCCCAGGCCGTTTCCGCTGATGCGGTTGGAGCCCTGGAAATTCAGTTCGAAAATATGCTTCGTCTCATTTTCAGGAAGCCCGTTGCCGGTATCCTTAAGAACTATGAAAATATCATCATCTATTGTGGAGATGGTTACCACCAAAGTGCCGGCCTTCTTCATGTACTTGATGGAATTATCAATGATATTCCTGAACATGATAAGTAGTCTCCTGGCACTGGCATGTACCATCAGCTTTTCCTCTGCACTGGATATAGTGATCACCAGGCCAACAGCCTTGGCATCTGCATCCAGCTCCTGAATTGCACGTCTCGCAACACCGATGATATCTACATCCGCAGCATCGTCATCATCATCCGGCGGTAAAAGGCTCTCATAGATGGCATCATTATTCTTTTTTTCATCCACATGCCTGGACACTTCATCCCGGAGTTTCCTAAGTTCATTGTCTCTGTCGGCAGCATTGTCCCTAAGTTCATCTATACTGGCCTGTCTTCTGTCAAGCTCAGTGTCCTTTTCCCTGATCATGGCATCATAATCATTTTTCTGCTGCTCCATCTCAGCCTTCAAAAGACCTATCTCCTGCTGAAGGTGCTCGGCTCCGGTATAGTCATTGCGGGCCTTATAGCACAGATACGCAAAATAGGTAAGGCTTAAGGTTGCCAGCAGGAACACTATGATTATCAAAGTAAGGCTAAAATAGAAAAATCCAAAAATAGTAAGTACATAGAACACGCAGGCTGCTATCAATGCTGTTTTCTGTTTTCGAGACATTGTTTCCCCCCATCTCTTCTTGTTATTTTTTTACTAAGCCAACAGGTACGGTCTGTTCTCTATCTTATCCAATGAAATCCTTCTCTTATCCTTTACCGCTAACACGCTCATATCATGGGTTGCCATGATTACCGTTATCCCATGATCATGTATTACATCAAGAAGTCCTATTATCTCCGCAGAGGATGCGGGATCAAGATTTCCTGTAGGTTCGTCCACCAAAAGATACTTTGGATTATTTATGATTGCCCTTGCAAGGCATACCTTTTGTTGTTGTCCTCCTGACATTTCTCTCGGAAGCCTCTTATGCAGGGAATCTATTCCCAGCATTGTCAGCACATCCACTATCTTTTTATCGGCTTCCCTGGAGGAACCTCCGGTAGCCAGTATGGCAGTGACCAGATTGTCATATACGGAAAGCTCCTGAATGAGCTTAAAATCCTGGAACACTACTCCTATCTTTCTTCTGTAGAAGGGCACATCCCTTCGCTTTATCTTGCCGATATCATCGCCGTCCACCAGGATAGTTCCGCTGTCGGGATTTGTTTCCTTCAGCAGCATCCTGAGGAGTGTAGTCTTGCCGGATCCGCTTTCTCCGGTCAGCACAATAAACTCCCCGTCATTTATTTCTTCCGAGAAGTTCCTGTATACCTGGACCTGGCAATTTTCAGTTATGTATCCTTTACACACATTTGAAAAAGATATCATTGTACCCTCAGCATTTTCTCAAGTCCCGTAACCCTAAGGACATCTATAATACTTTCGTTTGCATTTATAATGGTGAAGGTCCCGCCCTTCGACTGGGCAGTTTTCTGTCCGATCAGAAGCGCTCGTAACCCCGCACTGGATACATATGTAGTCTCGCTGAAGTTTATGATGACGTCTGCACTCTTTACATAAGCCTTCAGGACCGCATTTTGAAATTCCGGCGCGGACATGGCGTCCACCTTGCCCTTAACATTCAGTTGAAGCTTGTCTCCAAACCTTACTTCTTCGACGGTCATACCCTACATTTCTCCTTTAAGGAATATAAATTGGTATATCATATATTAATATCGGCACGTTTAGCTGTTTACATAAGAGTGATGGCTCCATCGTACATAGCTTCTTCGTCAAGAACCACATGCTTCTCTTTAGGTATAGCAGCATTCATATCCAGATAGCTGTTGCCATCCATAACAGCCTCTTTTTCCATCTGGAGCAGTCTGATCCTGGTCCTTAAGGGCCTGAACTGATCCAGAAGAAACATCAGCTGGTGTCTTAGATTTTCTGAAAGCTTTTTGTTGATAAGGATTGTCACATCAAAGATTCCGCCCTCCTGAAGTCTGTTCTCCAAAAGCACACAATCCTGACCTACTACAATCTCTACAATTCTCTCGATGCCCCACTTTGTACCCTTCATGCGGTTGAGCTGATAGGCCTCTTTTACGATCTTTCTTAAGGTATCCTCCGGTAAAAAACCTCCCTTTAAGTCGATTCCAAACCAGGAACCGTACATCTCAAGAAGCTCCGGACTACACCTGTCAAGATCAAGCATTTCATAGAGCTTATCGTTCTGCTCGCTGCAATCGTTGTAGATGCTTGAGAAGATTGAAAGATATCTGTGGAAAAAGCTGTTTCTCTCCTGGTAGACTGCAGGAAATGCGTTCATGAATACATCGCCCCTGACACCTACCCTGATATTTCCTATGCTTGCTCTTCCAGTGCCGAGCATTTCCACTGCAATGAACAGATATCTTCCACTGAGCTCGTATAAAAGAGTGTCATCGGTGTTTACCACTCTCTTTGCCCCAAGATCCTTCAGGATCTTGAACTTCGCCATGGTGTTTTCTTCCGGGTCACACAAAAATGAGGTGATATTTTCGTGCTTTCCATTATCAACGGAAAATTCAACATTATCTAATGCTATAACATAAATATAACATACAATCTGCTCGGACAAAAGCAGGCTACAGCTAAGTCTTCCCCAATTGGCACTGTCTTTGACTCCGTCAAAGGGTTGCAGGAAAATACTGTGTTCCGTCTCCTTCCTTTCGAAGACGAGACTTCCTTCTTCCCCCATGGTAAAGCCCTTTATGCAGCCTTTCTTTATTCTGTTTTTCTTTACCGAATACCAAATATCATTAGCCATAGTTTTTTTCCTATCTGTCTGATGATACTATCTCCAGATGTATCTCCCCGGGATAACTTAAAGCATCCTGCCTCAAATAAATGTCAAACTCTTTCTGCTGTGCCAGTGCCACATTTTCCGAGTAAAGCGACAGTTCATAGACATATTCCACACAGGGTAGTTCCTCTATTCCGTGGAACACATCCTCAAACCTTATCTTGTCTCCGAAATTGTGATCTGAGTTTATATAATCCAGTTTGCTTCTGATTTTTTCCTCGATCTGTTTTTTGCAGTCGGTAAAATGTCTCTTTACGTAAACTGTACATTTAACGCCTACTGCTACAAATACCGGCTTTATTATCATGAACCTGGAGGTTATGAGTCTTCGCTCCTCAAGCCTTCTGGTTATTCTTTCTATATAGATGTTGGACAGCTTCGGGAACTGCTCATCCGAGTCGGGAAGGAGAACCAGTTTCACCAGGTTGTCATTCTCCGACATGATGGCCTTTGCCTTTTTGATACAAAGTCCAGGAGTTGTAAGTGCAAGCTTTTCATAGTCAGATGCTGTTATTGCCCTGTAAGGGGTTCTCATGTCCTTGACAAATCTGTCCCTGACCTGTTCAAGGTTTTCCCTGAAGCACCCTCCGGTAGCTTCTCCCGGATTATAGAAGGTGAGATTCTCATCGCTATCCACAAGCTTTAAGACATTTCCGGGTCTGATGTTTCCTCTTTTCCCGGCTGTAATCGCCACGCTTCCCATGAAAAGATCTGCATCTATAAAATCTCCGGCATCCTCGATGAT
>JAEEGL016344546.1_pt1 | contig 23739 bp, 22 predicted proteins | sample 9134231 | NCBI WGS metagenome assembly JAEEGL01 (sample SAMN16246548, study PRJNA631951) | gut metagenome | biome: gut microbiome; feature: rumen; material: fiber-attached | host: Bos | place: Iran: Karaj | collected 2018-10 | reverse complement strand
GTGAGAAAGAGCATGCCGCTGCTGGCGGTATTGCATACCATAGTGTAGGTGGCCGTGTAGTGGTCGCCATCGCTGTCGGTGCCGCTAACGGAATTGCTCCATGCCGAGCCGGCCAATTCGATTTCGGGTTTGCAGGCGGCGAATAGGGCTGCCATGAGCAGCACGGCGGCTGCCAGTTTGATTGTCTGTTTCATATTGTCGGTGTTTTAATTGATTCTATTGAACACATACTGACTGGCGCATCCTGGGTATTGGTGCAAGTCGTGGATGACCATTGGCATTGCAGTGGTGGCGTCGGACGGGTAGCCGGTGACACCGAGCGAGTCGACGACATAGTAGCTGCTATCGTTGTTGTAGGTGTAGCGCAGCGAGAGCTCATAGTCCACATCGGTGCGGTTGGTGAAGTAGCGTATCATCTCGCAGTTGCCCGTCCAGAAAGCGGGGATGCAGTTGATGTCCGTGGCCATCGGAGCGCATATCTGTGCAATGCCGATCTCAGGATAAGTCTCTATGGCATAGGGCGAGAGGTTGAGGATGATGTCGTAGGGCGAGGAACAGTACCATGTCTGCAGGTCGGACGGTGCAGGTACCAGCAGACACTCGTGAGTATGATTCGCCGTACAGATGCCGCTGTAGGCGAAACATATCATCAGCGAGCCTTCGTAGTTGCGGCCGACAAAGAGTGTGTCGTTGCCGTTGGTGGACTCCCACACAGCCAGTATCATACGGCCGTCCTCTTCATAGATGTCGCGGAACACGCCGCAGGGCATGTGAAGCCAATAGTTCTCGTAATCGAAATTGACGTATGCAGTATGGTTCGAGCTGTCGATAGTGACAATCACATCCAAGCTATTACCATAGTCGGGATCGACAAAGGTGGCCACGCCGTTGCCCATCTGCGGTTGCGGCGCTGTGGCATAGGCGGTGCCGCTGTATGTGCCGGTGGCGGGGTCGTAGGTTACGGTGACGGTCTTGCCCTCGTCCTCCATCTGGGCCATCCAGCGCTTCATGGCCTCGCGGTCGGTGGTGCTGTAGGTGACGGTCTCTTTGGTGGCACTTGTGGCGGTGCGGTTGGCGTTGCGGAAGGTGACGCTGCTGCCGCCTTCGGCATAGTCGCAGAAGTGGTCGAGCAACTGCTGCCATTCCGCCTCGGTAGTGAGGTGGACGGTGGTAGTCTGTTCCTTTACGGTGTAGACGATGTCGCGTTCAACCTCGACGAGTTCGGGGTTGCAGGCCGCAAGCGTTAGTACGGCGGCCAGCAAAACGGTGAGTTTGATTGTTGTCTTCATATCTTTGAGGAACTTATTTATTTGTTGCATTATGTACGGCACGCACTTGCCGGCCCTCATAACGGTAGTTGGGTAGCAGGTTCCAATACTTATAATAGTTAGTGAGAAATTCTATACAGCGTACAGGATTCGTTTCATAAAGGGTGCTCGTCATGTAGTGGCAGTATGAATTCGTGGCGATTATTTCGTCGATGGCTGTGATGCCCGCAGCTGGAATAAAGATGCTGTTGCCGTTTGGTCCTGTGAAACTTAATCCCTGCCAAGCTCCCTGCAAATTGTAACGTGTACTCCATGTCACGGTGCAATTATGCCACAATTCTGACCATTCGGCTCTCGTGGGGGTACGGGCGTCGCCACCCCAGTTGGCCGTGGCAGCATCGTCCTCGGGCAGCAGGATGGTCAGCGTGTCAGTGTAACCGTTGTAGCCAAAGTCGGCCAGGGGACAGTATTTGGTGAACCGGACGTCGCCCTCGGCCATGCCTATAAAGTCATTTCGTTGAGGGTCGCCTCCGTCGCAGTATTTATAGGAGCACCAGCCATAGATGCTTTTGGGCTGCGTCTCGCCCCAGGCGAAATAGTCGCCATAGTCCTCGGGGCGTTCAGCCCCCACATTGTGGCTTGCCCACAACAGGCCACTCGGCAGGCCCAGGTCAACCCACAAGGGCTCCAGTTCGCCGATATTCAGGAAGAGAGCCATTACGATGGTGTCGTACATTTGGGCCTCAAGTTCGCCACAGAGCGTCACCGTGTCTCCTACATGGTAGGTGATGCCATCCAGTTCTAAATAGCCATCTTCATAAAGGGAATAATTATTATGGATAAGCAGTATGCTGTCGGCACTCACCTGCAACGACATTATCTGCTGGTCGGGTAAATAAACCTCATAATAAACGAGCACCCCTGTGTAGCAACCCTCCTGTTGCGGCGCGGTGGCGTAGGCCATGCCGTTGTAGGTGCCAGTCGAGGAGTCGTAGGTCACCGTGACGGTCATGTCCTCGTCCTCCATCTGACGCATCCAGGCTTTCATCTCTTCGCGCGAGGTAGTGCTGTAGTTTACCGACTCCTTGCTGGCGCCTTTGGAAGCATGGTTTGTATTGTAGAAGGATACCGTGCTGCCACTTTCGGCGTAGTCGCAGAAGTGGTCGAGTAAGGTTTCAAACTCCTCCTCGGTGAGGAGATGGACGGTGGTAGTCTGTTCGTCCACAGTGTACGTAATGTCGCGTACATGCTGCATCTGAGGAGCTTCAGGGGCGCAGGATGTCAGGCAGAGTAGCGCTGCCATAATGGCAAAAAGATTGATCGTTGTTTTCATATCGTTGTTTCTATTATTCTGTTTATTGTGCATGACGTACGGCACGTAGGGAATTGCCCATGAAACGATGTGAGTATGAGAATTCGCTGCTTAATCCGCCGATTACTTCGTCGCCATAATATTTGAATTTAAAGTGCCAAGGAAGAGGGAACTCACTGGTGTCGAGGTCGCTTGTCCAGTAGATGCCACAGTAATCTATGCCGTAAGGATAGCCGTTGGTCGACTTCTGTCCGGAGGCAGGCAGACACAGCGTGTTGCCGTTGGGTGCTGTGAAGCGCCAATAGCCGTAGCCACATACGTCGGTGACCACCCATTCTCCAACGGTGTTGTCAATCAGTTCTTGCCAGTCCGCCCTGGTGGGTATGTAGGCGCCGTCACCGAGAATGGCTGTTGCGGCATCGTCGCAGGCTTCCAGCCGGGTGAGCGTGTCGGTGTAGCCATTGTCGCCCCAGTCCGCACGATAGCAGTATTTGGTGAGGCGGTAGAGGCTTCCGTTGCAGTGGATGTAGTTGTCTGCACTGTAGACATTTTTGGTCTGAGTCTCACCCCATGCGAAATAGTCACCGTATTCTTCGGGTGTAGTGGCTCCTATGTTGCATCTGGCCCATAGCAGGCCGCTCGGCAGGCCGAGGTCTACCCAGTTGTTGTTCTGCGGCTGTGGCGCGGCGGCATAGGCCATGCCATTGTAGGTACCGGTCGAGGGGTCGTAGGTCACCGTGACGGTCTTGCCGGCGTCCTCCATCTGCGCCATCCAGCGTTTCATCTCCTCGCGGTTGGAAGTGCTGAAGTGGGTGGCATCCTTGGTGCCTTTTGTGGCGTGGTTGGCATTGTAGAAAGTTACCGTGCTGCCGTCCTCGGCATAGTCACAGAACTGCTCCAGCAGTGCGTCGAACTCGGCGTCGGTTCTCAGATGCACGGTAGTGGTGATTTCGTCAACAGTATAGACGATGTCGCGTTCGACCTCAATGGGTTCGGGTTTGCAGGCCGCAAGCATCAGCACGGCGGCCAGCAGGGCTGTGAGCTTAAATAACTGTTTCATGTTATTTTAATAAGTTGTTAATTCATTCATCTGATAGTCCAGCAGAGCTTCGTACTGGATGTCGTTCTCGATGCAGTAAAAGGCTATGGTCTTGTCGGCATGGACGGCCATGGCGCGCCAGGCGGGCCGTTCGCTGCGCTTCACGCGCTGCTCCGGGTGGTCGGTATTGCCCATCCATGTGGTGACACCCTCCGACGTGCGGATGTCGAACTCCTCTTTCATCTGCTGCCACGCCACGCTGTCGTCGGCCACGAGGATGACCACGTCGGTCTTGACCGTGTCGTTCAGGAGGAAGCCTGTGACCTGGGCCACCGTGAGGTCACTCCGCACGGCGTACTTCTGGTACAGCGGTGTTTCCTCCACTTCGCGTGAGCAGGCGAAAGTCAGCAGGCAGCAGACGGCGGGCAGCAGTATGTGCAATAAACGTTTCATATCATTTCCTTGGTTAAGATGTCAGCGGCCACGGTAGCCCAATGGCCTTCGGCGATGCCGCTGCGGTTGCAGGCAATGCCGTCGTAGCTTTTGGGGCTTGGGTATTGGGTGTTGAGGACCGTTACCCCTGCCACCATCAGCACGGCCACGGTGGCTGCCACCGTGCGGTGGCGCTTGCGTCGCTGCGTCCATGCGGGGTAGTCCTGCTGCAGTCTCCGTTGTAGCCCCTGCCGCTCTTCCTGTTCCCAAAGTTCGTCAAATTGCATGTATTCCATTGTTATCTCCTTTTTTCTCCATCAGATTGTAAAAGATTTGAAAAGAAGCCATCCGGCGGCAGCTTTTCTTTTACAATCTTTTCAAATCTGATGGAGTATTACATTAATTGTACCAATCTTTCTTTAACCGTTCTTTTATCCGCATCAGGCGGATGCCTATGTTGTTCTTTGTTATTCCCACTCGTTGGCCAATCTCTTTGTATTCGTAGCCTGCAAGGTGCATCGTCACTATCGTGTGGTCAGGTTCGGGCAGTTGTTCGATGAGTTCGTAGAGGGTGTCGTGCAGCGTGGTGTCTTCGGCAGGGGCATCGTAGTCGTCGGCCAACGGCATTGACTGCGGCAAGCGCCGTTGCTGGTCGATGCAGGTGCTGCGTGCCACGCGCCATATCCAGGCAGCCTGCTTTGGGGCTAGTGTTATGCTAAAGAGCTGTTCCCGAAGGTTCCACAGCGCCACGGTGGTCTCTTGCAACAGGTCGTCGACCGTCAGGCCGTCGCGACAATAGCGGCGGCAGACCGAGAAGAGCAACCCACGGTAGCGGAGCATCATCTCGCTGAATGTTTCAGTGTCCTTCACACTATAATAACGTAATTCGAGGGCAAAAAATTACAACGTCCCCCAAAAGTATAAAAAAAAGTGCCCCGCATCATGGCGGGGCACTCTATCGTTACCTATTTTATTAACCTCTAATGTTAGATGGCGCGGTGGAACACCACGGGCACGTCGACGACGGTGGTGTCGCCTTCGTAGGCCATCGGGAGGATGAAAGTGATTTCGTCGGTGGCGTCGTTGTAGGTGAACACGAGGTGCGTGGTGGTCTCGGTGCCGTCCTCTTCCTCATAGGTGCCGATGAGGTTGCCGGTATGGGTGGCGCCGTCATAGCTGTACTCATAGTCCACGCCAGAGATCTGCTCCATCGTCATGCCGTCGGCGGACATACCCCAAGCCTCGACCATGTCGCTGAAGGTGAAGTGGGCGTAGTCGGCGTCGAAGTTCAGGTAGAAGAGGTCGCCCAAGCTGGGGATGGTGAGGGTGTCGCCATAGGGGTCGACGGCGACCAGGCTGTCCATCGTGTAGGTCCAGTTGGTGCCAATGAGGTCGGAGGTGGTCTTCACGCGGGCGTTGGCGTTGGTGTTGTCACCGGGGACGATGGTCTCGGGTTCGCAAGCGGTCATGCCAATGGCCAGGATAGCGGCGGCGGCGATAGCAAAGATGTTTTTCTTCATTTTGATTGTGTGTTTTTTTGTTGTTTGATTATTTGAATTGTTTTTTGATTTGTTACTCGACAATAAGAACGTAATTGGAGAGACAAAAACTACAACAGGTGTAAACTTTTTTTTATTCGGTGACGGAATCGAACTGCAGCTGGTAGAGCAGGTCGCCCTCCTCGGTGCCGTAGTCGGCGCTCGATATAATCATCGAATTGTCGGTAATCCAGTTGACGTTCCAATTGCCACCGCTGGGCACCAGGTCGCTATAGAGCACGCCGTCGGCCGAGAGGCTCCAGGTGCTGTTGTAGGTGACGACGGTGCCGTCCATACCGTGCATGGTCAACGTCACGGTGCCGTCATCGGCGAAGGTATAGTACATCGTGCCGCCACCCTCTTCGGGAACATAGAGGTCGCTGCCCAGCAGATGACCGTCCTGATCCACGTGGGTCACCACCATGCAGTTGAAGTGCCAGGTGCCGATGAGGACGCCCGAGGTGTTGCTCGACGGAGCGGTGGCATAGGCCTCGCCGTGCCACATGCCGCTGTTGTTGTCGTAGGTCACCCTCACCGTGCGTCCCTCTTTCTCCATCGCCTTCATCCAAGCCTTCATCTCCTCGCGGCTGGAGGTGCTGAGGGTCCGGTTCTCCTTGGTGGCACCCTTGGCGCCGCTCTGGAGGTAGGTGGTCTGGCTGACGTTAAAGAAAGTCACCTCGCTGCCGGCAAGTGCCTGGTCGCACAGCTGGTCGAGCAGGGCATCCCATGCCGCCTCGGTTTCCACCGTCCGGCGGCTCTCGTTGGTTCCCACAGCATAGACGATGTCGCGCTCTTTGGGGCTATTGTCCTCTCCGCCACCAATGGGGTCGACGGGGTCCTCGCATGCTACAAAGGTGAAGGCCAACGCCGTCAGCAGGAGGGCGCTGAGCATTGACGAACGATGAATGATAGTCGATAAATATTTCATATCTTTATATTTTTTCTTAAAGTCAAAAAGACAAGTTTTTTTTCTACTGTTTAATTCTGGTTTTTCATTTTCTCCAGCTGGTAATCGAGCAGGGCGTCGTACTGCGTCTCGTCGTCGAGGCGGTAGAAGCCGATGGTGCGCTTGGCGTGGGAGGCGATGACACGCATCACGGGAGCACCCGACCATTGTGTGCGCCGAGCCGGAAGGTCGACCTCGCCGAGCCAACTCACCGTGCCTTCGTCGCCACGGATGTCGAACTCTTCCGTCAACTGTTGCCAAGCCTGCTCATCCTCGGCTTGCAACATCACCACGTCGACGCGGACCGTATCGCTGATTTTGTAGCCGCAGAGCTGAGCAACCTTCAGGTTCTCACGCTCGGCATAGCTCTGATAGAGCGCACCCTCGGACGGCTCCGTCCGATGCGAACACCCTGCCAGAAGCATCAGCGACACTATCATCACTGTGTTCAGTATTCGATGTTTAGTATTCAGTTTCATCTTATTGTAATTTCTCTTTCTTACCACGTTCAACTTTCCCAGGCCCTTATGCCTCCATCAGCAAAGCGTCGGCCATCTCGACCCAGTATTGGTTGGTCACGTCGGGGCGGTTGCAATAGGCCATCATGTAGGCGTCGTTGCCCGAACCCGTGTGCGGATGGGTGAGCAGCGGCAGGCTTACGGCGACAACAGCCACCAGCGAGGCAAACACACCCAGGTTGCGACGTATGTTGTGGCGCCAGACGGGATACTCGGCCGCGAGCTGCGAGGCATGCCCGGAAGCCTCGGCTCTTTGCCACAGCGCGTCGAATTGTTCTTCGCTCATAGTCATGTGTTCCATTCTTTTCTCAATTTATCTTTGATGCGTACCAGTCGTACGCTGACGTTCTTCTCTGTCATCCCCATTCGTTGGCCTATCTCTTCGTAGCTGTAGCCCTCGAGTTGCATCCTGACGATGGTCCTGTCGGGTTCGGGCAGCAGCGCAATGCGCTCATACAGATGCTCCACCATCGAGCGGTCTTCGGCGACACTGTCGTGCCCCTCGGGCAGGGCCTCGGTCTCTTTGGTGCGCCGCAGGGCGTCGATGACGGCGTTGCGGGCTATCCGCCATGTGAGTGCCGCCTGCGGTGCGCCGTCAAGTGCCAGCAACCGCTCGCGGTCGCGCCATAGGGCGACAACAGCCTCCTGGACAAGGTCTTCCCTGTCCAACCCTCTGTGTTTGAAGCGCCCGCAGAGGGTAAAGAGCAATCCGCGGTAGCGGTGGAGCAGCTCGTCGAATGGATCCACTGTCCTCACGACTATAATAACGAAGAAAACGCTCCGAAAACTACACCGGAATTAAAAAAAAGTTAAACCATTGACACTAAACCCGTCCGACGACCTGACACCGGCTGTTTTACGGTATTTCTTCAATTGTTTTACGGTTTTTCTTCAATAAAAAGCGTAAAACAACCGTAAAACAAGCGTAAAACAGTAAAGGAAATGCCGTACTTTGGGCGATGTTGAAACGGGGTCGTTCCGGAGTTGTTTTTTTCTTGCCCGAGGGCAATAAAAACAGCTTTGCAACGTTATGAAAAAAAAAAAACTGAACATTAAACACTGCGATAAAAATATGAAGAAAAGCATTGCATTGCTGATGTTTGCGCTGCTTGGTTGCGGCGTGGCCCTTGCTCAGAACGAAGGCACAGCCACTGTGGGTGGCGAAATCTATACCGTCGTGGAACAGAACCCTGAGTTTCCGAACGGTATGGACGCCATGGTGGCGTGGCTGGGTTCGAACGTCAATTATCCCGCCGCTGCCCGCGAGGCCGGCCTCGAAGGCACTGTCTACGTGACCTTTGTGGTGGAACGCGACGGCACCATCACCGATGTGAAGATCCTCAAGCCGAACGAGAAGATGAAGGTTCTTGAGGACGAGGCGGTGCGTGTGGTACGTAACATGCCCAAATGGAAACCCGGCCGCTCGGGCGGCAAGAAGGTGCGCGTCCAGTTTGTGCTGCCAATCGTGTTCTCGTTATGAAAGTAATCATTCTGGGACCCGCATGGCCCTATCGCGGCGGCATCGCTGCCTTCGGCGAACGCCTGGCTCGCCAGTACCAGCAGGAAGGGCACGAGGTGGAACTCGTCACCTTCACGCTGCAGTATCCCTCGTTCCTCTTTCCCGGCAAGACGCAGTATAGCACCGACCCTGCCCCCGAAGGGCTGAAGATAAAGCGCATGATGAACTCGGTGAACCCGCTGAGTTGGCTGCGCACAGGACGCTATATCCGCAAGCAACGGCCCGACCTCGTCGTGAGCGCCTTCTGGCTCCCCTTCATGGCGCCCTGCCTGGGCACCGTGCTGCGCTGTGCCAAAGGCCGAGGCACGCGGCGGGTGGCCATACTCCACAACCTCATACCCCACGAGCACCGGCCGGGCGACAAGCTTTTTGCCCGCTACTTCGTGGGTTCGAACGACGCCTTTGTGGCCCTCAGCCATTCGGTGCTCGACGACATCGACCGCTTCGACCCGCGTCGGAACCGTCCGCGCTGCTACTCGCCACATCCGCTCTACGACCACTATGGCGCCCCGAAGAGCCGCACCGAAGCCCTCGGGCAGCTGGGCCTCGACCCCGTTCACCGCTACGCCCTCTTCTTCGGATTCATACGTGAATACAAGGGGCTCGACCTGCTGCTCGAAGCCATGGCCGACCCACGTCTGCGCGAGCTCGACGTGCGGCTGATTGTGGCCGGCGAGTTCTACGGCGACCCCAAGCCATACATGGAGCAGATCGAGCGCCTGCAGATAGGCGACCGCGTGGTGCTGAAGACCGACTTTATTCCCGACAGCGAGGTGGGTACCTACTTCTGCGCCGCCGACCTTGTGACGCAGCCCTACCGCAGCGCCACACAAAGCGGTGTGAGCCAGATTGCCTATCACTACGAGCGGCCGATGCTGGTGACCCGCGTGGGCGGACTGCCCGAGATAGTGCCCGACGGCAAGGCCGGTTTTGTGGTAGCGCCCGAAGCCACAGCCATCGCCGACGCCATGGTGCGCTACTTCGCCGAGGGTTGGGAAGAGCGCCTCGTGGCCGGCGTACGCGACGAGAAGAAGAAATACGGCTGGGACAAGCTGACCGCCGCTATACAAGGTTAGTCCCCCACCCCAACCCCTCCCCAGGGAGGGGTCGATGGGATACATTTTTCCCCTCCCCAAGGAGGGGTTGAAGGGATATTTTTTCCCCTCCCCCAGGGAGGGGTCGTTTTTTGCGTCAGCTTCCCCTCCCCAGGAAGGGGTCGTTTTTTGCGTCAGCTTCCCCTCCCTGGAGAGGGGTCGTTTCTTTGCGTCAGCTTCCCCTCCCTGAGGAGGGGTCGTTTTTTGCGTCAGCTTCCCCTCCCTGGGGAGGGTTCGTTTTTTTGCGTCAGCTTCCCCTCCCTGGGGAGGGGTTGGGGTGGGGGTATAGGCGAAAGGTTAAAGAGGCTGACGCATCACATGACCGCGTCAGCCTCTTTCACCATTAACCTTTAACCTATAACCTTCAGCAGCAGTCGTGGTCGTGGCAGTGGCTGCTGCGGGTTTCGAGTTCGAGGGTGCTGTGATGGATGCCCTCGGCGTCGAGCAGATGCTTCACACGGTCGGTAACCTCTTCGAGCAGGTCGGACGAAGGAATCACGATATGGCACGTGAGGGCCGTCTCGGTGGTTGAGATGGGCCAGATGTGGAGATGATGCACGTTGAGCACACCTTCTTCGCCTTCAATCTTTTTCTTGACATCGTCGACATCGAACCCTTCGGGTACGGCGTCGGTGCTCATACGCAAGCTTTCGCTCAGGAGGTCCCACGTGCCTACCAAGATAACCACGGCGATAACCAGGCCGATGATGGGGTCAATCACCGTCCAGCCGGTGAGGTTGATCACCACACCGCTGACCACGACGCCGACGCTGACCAGCGTGTCGGCCAGCATGTGGAGGAAGGCGCCTCGGGTGTTGATGTCGTGCTGCTGCTGGCGGCTAAGGGCCCAAGCCGTAAGGCCGTTGATGACGATACCCACGGCGGCGGTCCAGATGATGAGGGTGCCGTCGACGTCGGTGGGATGGAAGAACTTTTCGACGCTTTCGACCACAATGGCGCCTACGGCGACCAAGAGGATGATGGCGTTGAGGAGCGAGATGAGCACCGAGGCCTTGCGGCGGCCGTAGGTGAAGCGGCGGGTGGCGTGGCTCGAAGCCAGCTTGAGGGCTATCATGGCCAGCAGGAGCGAGAAGACGTCGCTCAGGTTGTGGCCTGCGTCGGAGAGCAAGCCCATCGAATGGCCTACCACGCCGGCGATGGCTTCGACGACGACGAAGGTCAGATTGAGCACCACTGCTATAATATATATAGTAGAGAGGCTCTCGATGGCGTGTGTGTGGTGATGGTGATGACCGTGATGGTCGTGATCGTGATGGTGATGTTCGTGTGACATGATGTGAATGTTTTTTTGTTCTTAATTTCGTTTTGCAAAATTACGAACATTCTATCAAACCGCAGCCTCACCACTGTTGGTGAAAGCCAACGCATCGGCTACGAGAAATATGCTACCCGTAACAAGCACAAGGTCATCAGGTTGCGCCGCTTGTCGAGCAGCATTGATGGCTTCCCCTACCCGCTCGTAGGCTTCGCCTGTGATACCAATTGATGTTGCAGAGGCCTGAAGTTGTGCCACCGGAAGCCCTCGGGGGACACTGGGTTGGGTGAAGTACCAGCGGGTGTCGGATGGAAAGTGGGCTTTCAGCATAAGGAGGATGGCGGAAAAGTCCTTGTCGTTGACACAGCCGTAGATGACATGCAGCTTGCTGTGAGGCGTATTGTCGACACCGCGCAGCATGGATTCCACCCCGGGCGCGTTGTGAGCCGTCTCGCAGATGGTGAGCGGGGCCTCCCCTATCTTCTGCCAGCGGCCGTGCAGGTGGGTATTGGTGACGACGTGGGCCAAGCCGCGCTGTATGTGTTCAGGGTTTAGTGTCAAGTGATTTGTTTTACGGAGCACCTCGACGGCCTCGAGCACCGTGGCTATATTCTTCTTCTGATACTCGCCGGTCAACTCATGGGTATAGCGGCCGATGTCGTCGACCACGTAGTGCTGGTCGGCGAAGGTGATGGGAGCGTGACGCTCGGCTGCGGTTCGCAGGAATACCGGAACCGTCTCTGCCTGGCTCTCGCCTATCACCACGGGCACGCCTTCTTTGATGATACCGGCTTTCTCGCCGGCAATCTTCTCCAGCGTGTCGCCCAGAAACTGCGTGTGGTCAAGACCGATGTTGGTGATGACCGAGAGAAGCGGCGTGATGACGTTGGTGCTATCCAGACGTCCACCCATGCCGACCTCGATGACGGCGATGTCGACCTGCTCTTTGGCGAAGTAGTCGAACGCCATTCCGACGGTCATCTCGAAGAAGGAAAGGGCGTTGTCAGTTATCAGCTGCCGGTTGCCGGCAACAAAGTCAATCACCTTCTGTTCGGGTATCATTTCGCCGTTGATACGGATTCGCTCGCGGAAGTCGACCAAATGGGGCGAGGTGTAGAGGCCCACCTTGTAGCCAGCTTCCTGAAGGATGCTGGCGAGGAAATGGCTCACCGAGCCCTTGCCGTTGGTGCCGGCCACATGGATGCTGCGGAACTTACGCTCAGGGTTGCCGAGAGCGGCCATCATGCCGACAGTAGGTTGGATGTCGGCCTTATAAGCGGCAGCGCCGATGCGGTGATACATCGGCAGCTGCGCAAACATAAAGTCAAGTGTCTCTTGATAGGTCATTTGTGGGGAATGGTATAGGTAAGACCGAGTGTGAAGAGGCCTCGCTGTGAGGGATAGTTGGCCCAATACCAGTAGCGCTGGAAGGCCAGATTGTCGAACTGGGCAAAGAAGGAGAGGGCGCGGTTGTGGCGATACTCTACCTGGGCGTTGACACCGTAGCGCATGGGCAGGGTGCCGTTGTCCGACTCCATCTGTCCTACCAGCATCCCCTCTAGGTGGAAATACCACTTGTAATGGTAGTTGAGGTCGACTGCCACGAGGGCATCCCAGTCGGGGCGGTAGTAGCTTAGCCATACGGGGATGGCGGGGCTGGGCGTAACATAATTATAGTGATAGTAGTGTCCGCCGGCACGAAGGGTGATCATCTCGTCGTTGACGAAGGTGATGTCGCCTCCGGCGGTCAAACGGTTGAGGTCGCAGGTTATGACCTCATAGACGTTATTCAAATCGTAGAGGGGGCTGAGCGCAAAAGTAATGTCGTTGCCGCGCAGGGAGTAGCTCACCTCGGCATTGGCTTCGAGCTTCCGGCTGAGGGTCAATCGGGCGTGGCCCACGAAGTCGTAGTGCGAGGTGGCGCTGACCGGGCCAAAACTCGATAACTCAGGCATCACGTAGGGGTTTGTCTGACGGATGATGTTCAGGCTGTTGGCATCCCAGCCACCGGTGGCGGCAAGGCTGATGACAAGATTGTCTTTCATCAGCTTCTTGCTGATGGTGACATCGGGGTAGATGCGGAAAGCCGTAAAGGCACCGGTACCGAGAGCATTCCATCCCGCCAAGAAACCGGCATGGATGTTCAACCCGCCGAGGAAGAAAACCGCGAAGGGATTGACCTTGACCAGATTGCCTACGTAGTTGGGACTGACCATCACGGCCATAGCATTTCTGCCCAGCGGCTGGTTGTCAGGGGCATATTGGTAGCGGTAGGCGTCCCATTCGGCATGCAGGTAGGCAATACCTTTGTAGCGGTTGGCGATGTTGAAGCCGTAATGTACCTCGCCGTCGAGGTTGAGGTTCAGCTCGTTCTGGTTCCACACCGTCCAGAGGTCGCTCAGGCGCACGTTGGCGGCATAGCCCAGTTTGCGGGCGTCGAGCTCCATATTCTTGACACCTATGTTCCAGGTGGCCACATTATATGAGGCGCTGTAGTCGCGGAGTGCAATGTCGTTGCGCGTCAGGCCGAGCACTGTCTGGAGGGTATTGTCGGTAAAACCGTAGCAGAGGTTGTGGTCGTGCTCGTAGCTGAGGTCGGACGAGAGCTGCAGCACATCGCCTATGATATACTTGCCGAAAAGCGTCACTCCAGTGTTACCCTGCTGCACAGGGCCGTATTCGGGCATCTTCGCGAGCTTGTCCCACGAGGAGCGATGGTTGATACGGACGCCGTAACTCTTCTGCCGGTCGCGGGTCGAGCTCCAGTAGAGGTCGGCCAGCGGCGACCAGTAGTTGCCCATTCCGAGGCGGAGGTAATTGTTGTAGAGCCGGGTGGCGGGCTCGCCGACGACACGGGCAGCACGGATACGCGTGGGTTCATACACGGCTCTCAGGCGCGAAGGGGTGATACCGTACTGGAACGAGTGCTCGATACGGCTCAACGTATCGGTAATCAGGGCTGGGAAATGCAGCTTCTCCGCCTGCTCGATAACGGGGGTATAAGAGCCTTTGACGACAACACTCTCGTTATAGTCGTTTTGTGCCCGGAGGGGGATGGCCAACGACACCAAGGCGGTCAGTATGATTGTCTTTTTCATAGTCGTTTACAATTCAATAGTTATTTCTTCCTCTTCGGCAGTAGCGGAAGCGGGTTGCTCGGCGGCCACGATAGCGGCATACTTGGCACGGGCGATGCCCACCAGGTCGTCGTCGCCGTCATAGTTCTCTACGATACTCAGCAGGGTTTGCTTGGCTTGCAGATTGTTGCCACGGGCATAGTAGATATCGGCCCAGATAATGAAGCTGTAGGCCAGCCAGTAGTCGCTCGAGGCGTCGTTGACGATGCTCTCGATAATCTTTTCGGCCTGCTGGTATTGCTGTTTCTGCATCAGTATCTCAGCCTGGCGGCAACGGGCCTCCCCGTTGTAATCGCCGTTGGAAGAGTGCTCGAGGTTGCCGTAGTAGTCGAAGGCCCTGTCGCGTTCGCCCTTGTCGAAGAAGCTGCGGGCCAACGCGAGCGAGGCGTCCTCCTTCATCTCTGCGGTGGACTTCTCTTCGCCAAGGATGCGCTCTCCGGCAGCCACAATAGCGTTATGACTGCCCTGTTTCACCGCGCAGCGCAGTGCACCCGTCAGACCTTGCAGCAAACTGTTGTCGCTCTCGGCGTTGGTTGTCATACGGTTGTACAAGCCGGCGGCCTTGTCGTAGTCGCCCATGTTGAAAGCGATGGTAGCGGCATTGTTGAGCGCCCGCTCGCTATACTGGTTGGTACCGGCGGCCGCCACCGTCTCGTAGTGCGGCAGGGCTTGGGCATCCTGCTGTCCACGGTGATAGCTGTCGGCCAGCAGATAGTGGACCTTGAGGGCGAAGAGGCCGTTGGGGAAGCGCTTGAGGTAGCCTTCAAAGGCGGTGATGGCACCCGTGAGGTCGCCCTCTTGGTAGCGTTCCTCGGCGGCCAGGAAGGTCGTCGAATCCTGCTCCACCGTCGATACGGTGACCTTGGTGGTGCGCTGCACGTAGGCGAAGTATTCGTCCACGCGGTTCTGCGCAATATAGATGTTCTTGACGGTGCCGAGGGCATCGCGGGCTTCGTCGGTACCCGGATATTCGGTCAGCAGACGGTCGAAGGTACGCAACGCTTCGGCATTGCGGTCGGTGTTGTAATAAATAAGGCCCTGATTAAGGAGGGCTGTCTTCACATAGACGCTCTGGGGATACTGCTTGATGAAGTTGTTGTAGTAGGTCATAGCCATCTCGTTGTTGTCACACATCATGTAGGTGTTGGCAATCTCGAGCATGGCTTTCGACTTGAGCGGCGAGTTAGCGTAGCGTTCGAAGATATAGTTGAGGTAGGTAAGCTTCTCGCTGTTCTTACCCTGGGCACCATAGGCGAGGGCTTTCTGGTAGGTGGCATAGTCGGCATCGCGTCCACCGGCTTTGATCACCTTGTCGTACTGGGGTATGGCTTCGGCAAAGCGGCTCTGCACGTAGAGACAGTCGCCCATGCGGTTATGCACGTCGCCCAGCATGGAGGCATACTTTTCGCTGGTAGCACCGGCGTTGACAAGCCTGTTCTCCAACTCGCTGAAGGTCTCATAGGCGTCGGCATAGCGCTTGCGCTTCATCTGCAGATAAGCATAGGTGTAGCGTGCGTCGTTGGCATAGACCGAGGTGTTGGCATAGGAGGAGAGGAGGAAGCGGTTGAGGCTGCGCTCGGCCTCCGTGCCACGTCCGTTGCGATACTGCCACTCGCCGAGCAGGTAGTTGGCATCAGCAGTGATTCGGGGCACCGCATTGATTTTGACGGCCTTCTCGTAGAGAGCCACGCCCTCTGTCTCTTTGCCACTGTTGGAGAGTTCTATACCGCGATTGAGCACGGCACGCTGGTAGGCCTGTTCGAGGGCGGCATTGCGGTCGGGTATCTGCTCCAGCAGACGGATGGCTTCCTTGTAGTTGTTGGTCGAGCAATAGAGCTTGGTAAGGATTTCCTCTGCCTCGATGCGGTTGCGGCTACGGGGATATTTCTTCAGGTAACTCTCGAAGCTCTTGATGCTCTCGCCCATGGCGTTCTGGTTCAGCTCGCAACTGAGTTTGGCGTAGTTGAAGAGGGCGTCTTCCTTGATTTTCTTGTTGTAATCCATCTTCGAGGCCTGTAGGAACATGCTGCGGGCCTCCATCTTGCGGTCGAGACGCACATAGCAGTCGCCCAACACATAGAGGGCGTTCTGAGCCACGCTGTCGGTACAGGCGGTCTTCCGCTCGAGGAAGAGGGCGGCCTCTTCATACTTGCCGAGCATATAATAGCTGTAACCCACCTGATAGTCGTTGTCCTGCGGGGTGCAGCTCTCGGCCTTGCGCTGCTCGTTCTCCACCTCGCGGTACTGCTCCAGTGCCCGGGCATACTCGCCACGATTGAAGTATATCTCGCCAATCATCTGGTGCAACTCGTTCTTCTTGAAAGCGTCCTGCTCGGCCAGCAACTGGGGCGCCATCTCGAGCAGCTCATCGTCCTTGCCGAGGTAGTAGTAGATGCGGGCGATATAGCTGGGGGCAATCTTGGCAAACTTGCGGTCGTGCTGCAGTTCACGGAAATTGCGCAACGCCAGGTCGTACTGGCCGTTCATATACTGGATGTGGGCATAGTAGTAGAGGCTCGAGGTACGGTATTTCGACTTGCCTTCGATCTGCTGGGCGAAGAGCTTGGAGGCACGCTGCATGTCGCCACGCTGGAAGTAGCAGTAGCCCATCTTGAAGTTGTACTCGCTACGATGTTCGAACTCGACCTCCGAGGCATCGACGTCGCGATAGTAGGACAACGCCCGTTCATAGTCGCCGCGGGTGTAGTAGAAGTTGCCCAGATAGAAGCGGGCCATGTTGCAACGCGAACTCTGGGGGAAGCGGCGCAGGAACTCCTCGAGGCGGTAATAGGCGTCGTTGTTGTCGAGTTTCTCCGAGCACACGGCGGCATAGTAGGCGGCGTCGCTCGTGGTGAGCCAATCGGCATCGGGGCTCACGTTGTCGAAAATCTGCTGCGCAGCGGCATACTTCTGCTTCTGGTAGAGGTCGGTAGCCTGGCGATAGAGGTCGCGCTGCCGCTGTGCAGGGGTCTCCTGCTGGGCCCAGCATCCAAGGGCGGTGCCGAGCAAGAGGGCGGTTATGAGGGTCTTTTTCATAGTCTTTTTCCAGGTTGTTATCTAGTCGGTAAACTCCAGTTTTTCAATTTCGGCCTTCTGCTTGTCCCACGGGGCATGGAGTAGGAATCCGCTACCGGGCGTAGGCGTGACGCTGTAGGGCTGGCGTCCTTCGGGGTCGATGAGGATGAAGTAGGGGTAACTACCCATGACGCCGAGCTTTTCGAGCCAGCGGTAGTTGCCGTCGAAGTGAAGCCACGTCCAGCTGTAGCGCGGTCCGCGTCGGTTGTTGCGCAGGAAGTGGTACATCTTCTGGAACTCGCGGTCGCAGCTGACGCTGACAAACACCACATCGTCGTGATGGGCATAGACGCTGTCTTTGAAGAACGCCAGGGCTTCAATCTCGCGCAACGAAGCGGGGTCGCCCACCCGCACAAAGCTGAGGTAGATCCACTTGCCTGCCAGGTCGTTGAGGTTCACCATCTGGCGGTCGGCATCGGGCAGCAGCGGCGGCTGGAGCGTGGGGAGCGGAGCCTGCGAGGTGGCGACGGAGATATGGTGGGTGAAGTGGGTGAGCAAGCGCTCAGCAAGGTAGCGGTGCTCGGCCCATTTGCTACGCGAGGCGATGGCCTGCAGCATGCGCAGCACTCCTTCGGGGTCGTAATCGGGGTCGTAGAAGCTCTCCTTGAGGGCCACGATGGCGGCCAACTCGCGCAGTTGTTCGTCATACAACAGGGGTTCGGTACCCAGCGAGTCGAGGTAGCGAAGCAGGTCGGCGCCATGCACCCATTCGACAAGGCGCTGCTTGGGCACCTTGCGCATCCCCTTGCTCACCATACCGTCGAGCACGTTGAACATGGCACGCATATAGCATTCGTCGTGATAGAGGATGGGTTGGGGCAGCACGGTGGTGAGCATCTGCTTGCGGCTGGCGAACCCCATCGTGTAGCGCATCGACGCCAGCGTGTAGTTGACATAGCGGGCGAAGAAGGAACCCTCGCGTCCGAAGTCGGAACCCACCACCTCGGGGCGTGTACAATGGGCCACCAGCGAATCCATCCAGCGGCGCTGAGGCTTGAAGCTGGGGTCGAGGTGGACGCGGTTGACGCTGAGGAAGGTGTCGACCTCGGCCTCGAAGCGCGCGATACGGAGGTTCAGCTCGTCGGCCGGCAGGCCGATAAATTCGAGCGGAAGGGCCACCGGGGCAAGGTAGACGTTGCGCTCCTCGTCCTGTTCCCACTTGAACTCGGGCAGCCACACATGGTAGGTGCGGCCGGGTTCGACATAGAACGACTGGCTGTAGCACTCGATCTGCACCACCACCAGACGGGGATAGTTGAGATAGCATGCCAGTCGGAAGCGGCCCATACTGTCGGCCACACACGAGGCCAACACCTGCTCGCGGCAGGACAGCATATCTTCGTAGGCAAGCAACTCGACCCGGCGGCCGGCGGCGTTGGCGCTCTCGGCCACAATCTCCACATTCGTCTGGGCGCGAAGCGCTCCCAGCGGCAGCAGCATAAGCAGTATGTACAGCAGACGTTTCACCTTGACGTTCAAATTTACTTCATAACGACCTCTCGCGATTATTATTGTACAAAATCACATAAAAACTATCAACAGCGCCTTGTTAAGACCGCCAAAACCACGGCTGTTTTACGGTATTTCTTCAATTGTTTTACGGTATTTCTTCAATAAAAAGCGTAAAACAACCGTAAAACAAGCGTAAAACAGTAAAAGAAATGCCGTACTTTGGGCGGTGTGAGAAAGGGGATAAAAAGGGGTCATTTTTGTCGACCGAGGGCGAAAAATCAGTTTTTTTTTCGTATCTTTGTCGATGCGTTCGCTACGCGGGCGCAACATAAATTATTAAAATACAAAAAATTAACAATATCTCATCCTCTATGGAAACCAAGAAAACCCGTACAGAAAGCGACCTGCTGGGCAGCCGTGAGGTGCCCGCCGAGGCCTACTATGGCGTACAGACCGTCCGCGCCTCCGAAAACTTCCATATCAGCGGCCATCACCTTAGCAACTATCCCAACTTCATCCGCGGCCTGGCCATCACCAAGAAAGCCGCCGCAATAGCCAACGTCGAGGTGGGTATGATCACCCCCGAACAAGGCGACGCCATCATGTGGGCCTGCGACCAACTGATCGAAGGCAAGTTCCACGACCAGTTCCCCATCGACATGATACAAGGAGGTGCCGGCACCTCGACCAACATGTGCGCCAACGAAGTCATCGCCAACCTCGCCCTCGAACGCATGGGGCACAAGAAAGGTGAGTACCAGTACTGCTCGCCCAACGATGTAGTCAACGCCAGCCAGAGCACCAACGACGCCTACCCCTGCGCCATCCACATGGCCCTGGCCCTCGAACATCTGAGCTTCATGCCTCATCTTGAACAGATTATCGCCGCCCTCGACTTTAAGAGCAAGGAGTTCGCCCACGTCATCAAGATGGGTCGCACCCAGTTGCAGGACGCCGTGCCCATGACCCTCGGACAGACTTTCGGCGCCTTTGCCGACTCGCTGCGTGGCGAATACAAGAACCTACGCGCCACCGCCGACGAGTTCCTCGTGGTGAATATGGGCGCCACCGCCATCGGCACCGGCATCTGCTCCAAGCCCGGCTACAGCGAAGCCTGCATCAAGGCTCTGCGCAAAATCACGGGATGGAACATCTCGCTGGCCGACAACCTGATCGAGGCTACCAGCGCCACCACCTGCATGATTGCATACAGCGCCGCCATGAAGCGCCTGGCCATCAAGACCAACAAGATTTGCAACGACCTGCGACTGCTCTCGAGCGGCCCCCGCTGCGGCCTCAACGAGATACACCTGCCTGAGCGTCAACCCGGTTCCTCCATCATGCCCGGCAAGGTGAACCCCGTCATCCCCGAGGTGATGAACCAGGTGTGCTACCGCATCATAGGCAACGACATGACCATCAGCATGGCCAGCGACAACGGTCAGCTGGAACTCAATGTGATGGAGCCGGTCATCGCCTACACGCTGTTCGAGAGCATCCACCTGCTGGAGAGCGGCTACGACACGTTGCGCCGCTACTGCATCGACGGCATCCGCGCCAACGAGGAGCGCTGCCGCCAGCTGGTGGAGCACAGCATCGGCATCGTCACCATGCTCAACCCCATTATCGGTTACAAACAGAGCACCAAGATTGCCAAAGAGGCCGCGGAAACGGGCCGCGGCGTCTACGAGCTGGTGCTCGAGCACAAACTGCTCTCCAAAGAGCAGCTCGACGAGATACTGAAGCCGGAGAATATGCTCCAACCTGTGGAACTTAAGATATGATTGAAACCATTAAGATAAAGAAAGGCCTCGATATTCCGCTGGGCGGCGCCGCCGAGCGGAATATCGTCGACGCCCGTAGCATCGAACGCTACGCCGTGCGGCCGTCCGATGTGGTGGGTTTCACCCCGCGACTGCGGGTCGCCGAGGGCGACCACGTGGCGGTCGGGCAGCCCCTGGTAGAAGACAAGCACGACCCGCGCCTCGTCCTTCCCTCGCCCGTCGACGGCACCGTCGCGGCCATCGTCCGCGGCGAAAAGCGGAAACTGTTGGAAGTGGTGGTCGAAAAGAACCGGAATACTCTGAATACTCAGAATAGTCCGAACCATCAAATCACGTCCGAGGCACCCGTCTGGTGGATGCTGCGCGAGCGTCCCTTCGGCACCATCGCCAACCCCGACCATAAGCCCAAGGGCATCTACGTCAGCATGAGAGACACCAACCCGCTGGCACCCGATATCGACATTGCGCTGAAAGGGCGCGAGCACGAGTTCGCGGCTGGCGTCGAGGCGTTGTCGGCTTTTGCCAAAGTGCACTGCGTGAAGGCCGAAGGCCCCCACCCTGCCGGCAATATCGGCACCATTGTGGCGGCTCTCGATCCCATCAACAAAGGGGAATGCATCTGGAGCGTCGGTGCACAGGATGTGGCCAATATCGGCCGTTGGTGCCTGACGGGCGAGTACCGTCCCGAGCGCGTCGTCGCCGTGGGCGGACCCGCCGCCAAGGCTCCGAAATACTATCGCATGCTGTGTGGAGCCTGTTTGAAGCGCATCAGCGAAGTGCAGCTGATAGACTCTAACTACCCCTCTCTCTCCACTTTCCACTCTCCACTTTCCACTCGTATCATCTCCGGCAGCGTGCTTTCCGGCACCGTCGTCGAGGCCGACGGCTTCCTGGGGATGTACGACCAGCAGGTGACCTTCATCGAAGAGGGCAACCGCTACGACTTCATGGGCTGGCTCATGCCGGGCCTCAAGAAGTTCAGCTTCAGCAAGACCTTTCTAAGTGGCATTATAGGCACTATAGGAACTATAGTCCCTATCCGCTACAACTTCAACACCAACCTCCACGGTTCGGTACGACCGTTCCTCTTCACAGGCAGCTTCGAGCGCGTCTTCCCCTTCGACATCTACCCCCTGCAACTCATCAAGGCCTGCATCGTGGGCGACGTGGAGCTGCAGGAGAAGCTGGGCATCTACGAGGTGGAGCCCGAGGACTTCGCCCTGTGCGAGTTCATCGACCCCTCGAAGACCGAGATACAGACCATCATCCGCGAGGCCCTCGAGGTGCTCAGAAAGGAGGCTATAGCATGAATATGAAATGGTTATCAGACTGGTTCGAGAAGATAGAACCCAAGGGCAAATGGAGCTGGTTGTGGAGCACCTACGATGCGTTCCACACCTTCGCCTTCACGCCCAAGACCGTCACCAAGAGCGGCTCGCATATCCGTGACGCGGTGGACATGAAGCGTAGCATCATCATCGTGGTGATTGCCCTCATCCCCGCCCTGCTCTTCGGCATGTGGAACATCGGCTACCAGCACTATGAATGCGTTAATGCGTTAATGCGTGATTGCGTTAGTGGAGACGCGTCAGCCACTTACGCATTAACGCAATCACACAATTACACATTTCTGGAATGCTTCTGGTTCGGCTTCCTGCGTATGCTGCCACTCATCGTGGTGAGCTACGTGGTGGGCCTGTTCATCGAGTTTGCCTTTGCGCAGGTACGCCATCACGAGGTGAACGAGGGATTCCTCGCCACCGGTCTGCTGATACCGATGATTGTGCCCGTCACCACGCCGCTGTGGCAGGTGGCGCTGGCCGTAGCCTTCGCCGTCATCATCGGCAAGGAGGTCTTCGGCGGCAGCGGCATGAACTTCCTCAACCCTGCCCTCGTGGCACGCGCCTTCCTCTTCTTCGCCTACCCCACCCACATGAGTGGCGACAAGGTGTGGATTGCCAACGACCTGTGGGGAAGCGACGCCATCGCTGGTGCCACCCCCATGGGCGAGCTGGCGTCAGGCATGCACCCCTCGGCTTCGGCCCTCGACATGCTGATTGGCACCATCCCTGGCTCCACCTGCGAGACCTCCGTCATCGCCATCGCATTGGGTGCTATCCTGCTGCTCTTCACGGGCATCGCCAGCTGGCGCATTATGCTCAGCGTCTTCCTCGGCGGCGGCGCGATGGGTCTGCTCTTCAACGCCATCGGTTACAATGACTATATGCAACTGCCGTTCTACTACCACTTCCTGATGGGTGGCTTCGCCTTCGGCGCCGTCTTTATGGCCACCGATCCCGTCACCGCCGCCCAGACCAACACCGGCAAGTGGATCTACGGCCTGCTGATAGGCGCCTTCGCCGTGCTGCTGCGCGTGTGCAACCCCGCCTACCCCGAGGGCATGATGCTCAGCATCCTCTTCATGAACTGCATGGCCCCGCTCATCGACCACTGCGTGGTGGCACAGAACATCAAGCGCCGCGCCAAACGCGCCGCCGCTATCGGAAAGGAGGCCCACAATGGCTAAAAAGAACTTCAGCAACACCTACATCTTCATCTACTCCGCCGTGCTCGTCGTGGTGGCCGCATTGATACTCACCGTGGTGAGCGTCAGTCTCAAGCCCCTGCAGACCAAGAACCAGCAGGCCGAGACCAAGCAGATGATACTGAAGACTATCGGTGTGGAAGCAACCCGCGACAACGCTGCGGAGCTCTACGCCAAGCATATCACCGAGGCCGACGAATACTACCGCTTCGACGGCGGTATCGTCATTCCCCTCAAGGGTACCGGCCTCTGGGGACCCATCTGGGGCTATCTGGCACTCGACAATACCAGCACCGTCGTGGGCGCCGTCTTCGACCACAAGGGCGAGACTCCCGGCCTCGGCGGCGAGATTGCTACCGACAAGTTCGCCGCTCGCTTCATCGGCAAGCGTATGGACACCCAAGCCATTCACCTGGCAAAGAACGCAGACCACAGCAACCCCTACGAGGTTGACGCCATCAGCGGCGGCACCATGACCAGCAACGGCGTCACCGCCATGCTGGAAAAGGCCTACAACGACTACTCCAAACTGAACACTGAACACTAAACACTGAACACTATGAAAAACTTTGACCTTATAAAACTCCCCTTCAGCAAGAACAACCCCATCCTGGTGCAGGTGCTGGGTGTCTGCTCCTGTCTGGCCGTTACGGCACAACTCAAGCCCGCCGTGGTGATGGCCCTGAGCGTCACCGTCGTGGTGGTGCTGGCCAACGTCATCATCTCGCTGCTGCGCAACACCATCCCGCCGCGCATCCGCATCATCGTGCAGCTGGTGGTCGTCTCCACCCTCGTGGTGCTGGT
>JAEEGL012058286.1_pt1 | contig 23739 bp, 19 predicted proteins | sample 9134231 | NCBI WGS metagenome assembly JAEEGL01 (sample SAMN16246548, study PRJNA631951) | gut metagenome | biome: gut microbiome; feature: rumen; material: fiber-attached | host: Bos | place: Iran: Karaj | collected 2018-10 | reverse complement strand
TTCAAGGCAATGCCCCCGGCCGGGGCCGTCGTGATCCTCGTGATCCTGGCGCTGTTCGTACTCGCCGTGGTCATGCTGCTCCGGGTCGTTTCGCGATATCGCCGGCTCTCCCGCATGGTCGCCGAGGGTGACGTGGACGGCGACGCTTTTCTCATCTATACGCGCAAGCGCTTTGCCGCCGCCTATAAGGACTACGGCAAGGAGACCAACACCCCGGCGATCATCACCGAGGCCATGGGCACAAAGCTTTCGCGCCTGCTGTTCCGGGAACGTTTCCTGAACAATGCCGTGTCCCTGTTCGTCACGCTGGGCCTTTTCGGGACCTTCCTCGGGCTCAGTCTGGCCGTGGTCTCCCTGACAGAGCTGATCGGCTACAGCAACACCACCGAATGGCTGAGCGTACTCGACAGTGTCGGCGGCGGGCTGATGTCCGCGCTCTCCGGCATGGGCGTGGCGTTTTACACGTCTCTGGTCGGCGCAGGCTGCTCCATCCTGCTCACCATTCTTCGTTCGGTCTTCAACCCGCAGACCGAGCGCGAGAAGCTCTCCACACAGCTGGAACTCTGGCTGGACCACTCCGTCGCCCCCGGGCTGCCCACGAAGACCGCCAAAGACGACGCCGAACTGGTCCATCAGATGATCGATGGCATGGATCGTGCCGCCAAAGCCATGGATACGGCCCTGAAGCAGAGCTCTGAGGACTTTCAGAAGACGCTCGAAAGCAGTAAGCCCTACCTGGTCGCGTTCCACCAGACGGTCGACCGTTTCAGCGCCGGCGTCCATGACTTCACCGAAGTCGATTATGACCTGCGCGGAACCGTGGAACGCATGGATCTTGCCATCCGCGATCTGCTCAAAGTCCTCCCGCAGCGCTCCCGCAGCGGACAGGAGAAGGGAGCCGGCCAATGAAACGGACGTATTCCGGGAAGGCGGGCGGCCTCGTCTCCTCTTCGCAGGGGGAGCAGGGGTTCTGGCCCTCTTATGCCGATATGATGTCCGCGGTCGCGCTGATCCTGTTTTTTCTTATGCTCCTGTCCTATATCCAGAACCTGATCACAGGCAACAACCTGCAGAACACGCAGGAGCTCCTGGCGGATACCGAGGCGAGGCTCGCCCTCACCTCTCAGCAGGTACAGCAGGCGGAGGATGAACTCAGGATCGTCACCGCCGATCTCGACGAGGCGAAGCTCACTCTCAACTCTCAGCAGGAGGAGATCAAGGGTTATACCGCAGCGATCTCCCAGTATCTCAAAGACATGGAGGACTATGCGAAAGAGATCTCCGGTCAGGAGAAGACCATCAAAGAACAGCAGCAGCTCATCGACTGGCAGGAAGAGTATCTCGCGGCTGCCAACAGCGAACTGCGGGAGATGCGCAGCCAGATGCAGACCATCGCCGTGCTCCGCCTGTCCATTCTTGAGAAGATACGCGACAGCATCGCCGAGGTAATGGGCGACGCCACCAAGGTCTCCATCGGTGATAACGGCAACATCATTCTCAGCGAGGGCGTATTGTTCGACCTGGGCTCTTCCGCCATCAAAAACGAGAGCCGTCCTGTGCTCAACCAGCTGATCGACGTTTTCTCCGATTTCCTCGCGGACGATGAGAACGCCCGCTATGTGGACAGCATCGTTATCTCCGGCCATACCGACAGCACCGGCACCGACGAACAGAACCGCGTTCTCTCCACTGACCGCGCCAATTCCGTTCTGAACTATCTGCTCACGGGGAGCGGTGGGAAGCTGTCGGACTATGCCGGGTATTTCTGTGCTGCCGGTTACGGAAAGACCCGGCCCGTGGAGAGCAACGAAACCGTCGAAGGCCGCGCCGCCAACCGCCGCATCGAGATCTCCATGATCCTGAAGGACGAAACTGTTCTGGAGATCGTGGAACAATACCTGGCTTTGGATGTGCCCGAGGCGCCCGCTTCTGCGTCTCCCTCTCCCACGCCGCGTCCCCGCGGCTGAGGGCCGTCCTCACGATCAAAACAGAGCAGCCCGCAGGAATGCGGGCTGCTCTGTTTGTTCTGGTGCCGGTGGCGGGGGTCGACCTGTCCTGCGGGACAGGCCGCCTCGGGTTACAAGGCACCCCCGGTGCCTTGTCAAGTGCCCTCGGGTTCGACCCCTTCTGTGATCAGAAAAGGAGACCCGCCGAATGGCGGGCCTCCTTTTCTGGTGCCGGTGGCGGGGGTCGAACCCGCACGTCCTTGCGGACACGGGATTTTGAGTCCCGGGCGTCTGCCAATTCCACCACACCGGCGTTGCGCGTATTATAGTACGGCTCCCTCTGATTTGCAAGGGCTTTCCCGTTATCGCTGTCCGTAACTGTTCTTCATGAACTCCTGCATGGCAAGGACATCCTCCCGGGCAAGAGGTTCCGGCTTTCCGCCCATGGACCTTACGAGGCAGGCGATGCGCGCTGTGGATTCCAGCACCTGCGACACCAGGAACGCCTCTTCCAGCGTGGCGCCCAGGCAGACGGCGCCGTGCGCGCGGAGAAGGCAGGCCATGCTCCGCTCTCCCAGCGCGCTGACGCAGTTTCGCGCCAGTTCCTCCGTTCCCGGGAGAGCATACGGCGCCGTGCGCACCGTGTCGCCCAGGCGCTGGGCCGCTTCGTCCAGGAACAAAGGGATATCCTCGCCCATAGCGGAAAAAGCCGTGGACCAGATCGGATGCGTGTGGACCACAGCGCAGCAGTCCGGGCGGGCGGCATACACCGCAAGATGGAGCTTCGTCTCCACGGACGGTTTTCTCTCGCCCCGGATCACTTCGCCTGCCGGGGAGAGGACGACGACGTCCTCCTCCGTCAGCGTATCATAGGCCATGCCGCTGGGCGTGATGAAGATCTCCCCCGCCGCTCTGTCGTATATGGAGATGTTTCCCCAGGCGCCGATGGTGACGCCTTCCGCCAGCATGCGCTTTCCCGCCTCGACAACGGATGCTCTTCTCCGGTCCATACTCTCCCCTCCCGGCCGGGCAGGGTCTTTCCGTGCCCGTTATTATATTATACCGCTTTCCAGGCGGATATCGCAACCGCCGGAGAGCTCGATACCGTTCTTTAACTTTTCCGTTTTTTCTTTTAACATTTTTGAAAGAATTGTTGAAATCAACGTCGAATATGTTATTATAGTATAGTCACTCTGTTCGCACTGGAGATGCGCCATGGTTCGAATCATCAGGACGGCGGCAGTCCTTTGTCTCGCAGTTCTTCTTCTTGCGCTCTGCGGCTGCTCTGCCGGCAACATCGACCAATACTTTTCACTCCCTCAGCCGGCCGAGGAATACCGTCAGCTCCAGGAGCTGATCAACGGTGAGATCGCCTCGGGGAGCGTATACGCGGCCCCGACTCGCGGCAGTTTCCGCCAGTCGGTCCGTCTTTACGACATAAACGCAGACGGAACAGACGAAGCGATGGCCTTTTTCCGCGGTTCGGACGGGACCCTGAAGATCGTGATCTATTTTTTGAGTGGGAGCGAATACCGGCCCATCCTCACGCTGCGCGAAGAGGGCCGCTCGATCGGCAGGGTTTCTTTTGCAGACATCGATGACGACGGGCATCCCGATCTTATCGTTGCCTGGGAGATCTCTTCCGGAATGAGCATCCTGTCCGTGTATTCCATGCTCAACTGGAGCGGCGAGCGGCTGATGAGCACCGACTGCACCGAGTTCGTAACCGGCGACATCACCAGAGACGGGCGTGACGAGCTTCTGGCGCTCCGTACCGGCAGCGCCGGTACCTATCTTGCGGATATGTATACCATTGATGCGGACGGGGAGCCGATGGCTTCCACCGCCGCTCTTTCCGCCGGGATCGAGACTCTATCCCGCGCCTCCATGATCCTGATCGGCGGAGGCCAGCCCGCGCTGCTCGTGGAATCTTCCCTGAACGGCGGAGATGCGGTCTCCGACCTGATCGTGTTCCGGGACGGTTCTCTCGTGAACCTCACCATGAACCGGGGCTCCGGTGTCTCGGATACCCGCCGGGTGGACAACGGCGTCAGCGCGCAGGACATCGACGGAGACGGCGTCACCGAGATCCCCTTCCCTCAGCAGCTTTATTCACCGGGTGGGGAGACACACTGGTCCACCGCCTGGTACCGCTACGATATCTCCGGGCGCGCGGCGCATGTGCTCACCACCTATCATTCCGTTGCCGATCACTGGTATTTCGTACTGCCGGACGGATGGGAGGTCGGGCTGACGGCGCGGGTAGACGACAGTGTTCCCGGTGAGAAGAAAGTCGTCCTTTCCCGTCTGCGGGAAGACGGTTCGGTCAACGATCTTCTGGCGGTCTGTTCCATTTCCGGCGAGAACCGGGCAGAGCGCGCCGGGACCACTGGCAGGTTCCTTCTTGACGAGACTTCCTCGGTCGCTTATGCCGCCGAGCTGTATACCGACGCGCTGGACCGGGACGCCTTGCGCGAACGTTTTCACTTGATTTTTACGGAATGGGGCGCAGGCTCCTTCTGACGGAGGGCTGGATCGTGAAAAAAGTACTAGTTCTGGAAGATGAAGCCAACATCCGAAGCTTCGTTGTGATCAACCTGCGGCGCAGCGGATATGAGCCCATCGAGGCGGATACCGGTGAGATGGCACTCGAACAGCTGCGTCGGCATCCGGACATCCGCGTGGCTCTGCTGGATGTGATGCTGCCGGATATCGACGGCTTCGAGGTTTGCCGCAGGATCCGTGCGTCCAATGCCCGGATCGGGATCATCATGCTCACGGCGCGGAGCCAGGAGATGGACAAGGTAACCGGCCTCATGACCGGTGCGGACGACTATGTCACCAAGCCCTTCTCCCCCGCCGAGCTGAACGCCCGCATCGACGCGCTCTTCCGCCGGACCGGCGGGGATCTGGAAGCCGAGGCCTCGTCCGAGATCGTCCACGGGCCGTTCCGGCTGAACACGCGCAACCGTACGCTGGAAAAGAACGGCGAACGGATCCGTCTGACGCAGATCGAGTATTCCATCATCAAGTATTTCATGGAGAATCCCGGGCGTGCGCTCTCCCGTGAAGACATCCTCAACGAGGTCTGGGGCCGCGATTTCTTCGGCGAACTCAAGATCGTGGACGTCAACATCCGGCGTCTGCGCATCAAGATCGAAGACGATCCCACCATGCCCTCCTACATCACCACGGTCTGGGGCTACGGCTACAAGTGGGGCTTCTGATCCATCTCATTCTCCGGAGGCGCTGACCTTTCATGTTCTCTGTTTCAAACGCCGCGGAAGCGGCCGAAAAAAAAGATATCGGCTCCGCTCCGGTCTCTGCGGAAAAGAAGCAGCGCTGGAGGCTCCCCTTCCGGTCGATCCGAGCCCGCGGTCTCGTGACCAGCACCGGGATGGTAGCGCTCGTGCTGCTCGTCGTCCTTGCCTCGTTCGCGCTGTTCCTGAGAGCGTACTACCTCTCCGCTGCGCGCGCCTCGCTGCAGGCGAAGGCGGAGACAGCGTCCTCTTTCTTCAGCGGTTATATCAACCGTACGTATTCGGAGTATTATCAGAGCGCTTCCAGTTACGCGGAGAATTTTGAGGACAAAGACTCCCTGGAACTCCAGTTCCTGAACACCCGCGGACGCATCGAGATCTCTTCTACCGGCATCTCCGCCGGGACGATCCCCGGCTCCGGCGACGTCTCCTCCGCTCTGTCCACGGGAAAGATCAGTTTCTGGCAGGGCAGCACGTCGTCGGGAGAGCACGTTCTGGCTGTATCCGCTCCGCTGACCTCCGCGAGCGGGGCTGTGGTTGGTGTGATGCGCTATATCACCAGCATGACTCTCATCCGCCGTGCCGTCTCGAAGTCCGTGCTCACGGCCGTTCTGATCGGGCTGGCCGTGCTGGCGGTGGTCTTCGTTTCCAACCTTGCTTTCCTGCGCACCATCACCGAGCCGATCGCCTCGCTGAACGTCATGGCGAAGCGGATCGCAGAGGGCAGCTTCGGCTCGCATCTCGACCGCGAGCGGGACGACGAGATCGGCGAGCTTACCGACACGATCAACGACATGTCCCGGAAGCTCGGCGCGGCGGAAAAGATGCAGACGGAATTCATTTCCTCGGTCTCCCATGAGCTTCGTACTCCTCTCACTGCCATCACCGGCTGGAGCGAGACCATCGGTTACGATCCGGCCGTGCAGGGCGATTCCCGCAAAGGCGTGGAGATCATCGCCCGTGAAGCCGCACGGCTCACCAAGATGGTCGAGGAGCTGCTGGAATTCACCCGCATCCAGGACGGACGCTTTACCCTGCAGGTGAGCACGGTCGACCTTCCCGCGCTGGTGGAGGACTGCCTGTATACATACAGCGAACTGTTCCGGGACAAAGGGATCTCCATCGATTACGATGCCCCGGAAGAGGATCTCCCCCAGATCCCCGGAGACCCGGAACGGCTGAGCCAGGTGGTGCTCAACATTCTCGACAATGCCTGCAAATACAGCAAAAGCGGGAGCCGCGTGGAAGTCTCCGTTCTGCCCGGGGATAACGAATACTCGGTGGTCATCCGCGATCACGGTCCGGGGATCCCTCCCGCGGAGCTGCCCATGGTCAAGCGGAAGTTTTACAAAGGCTCCTCCAAGGAAAGGGGCAGCGGCATCGGCCTGGCCGTCTGCGACGAGATCGTCACCCGGCACAACGGCCGTCTTGAGATCGAAAACGCGGAAGGCGGAGGCGTGAGAGTTTCCATCATCCTTCCCCGTTCCAACCGGTAAGGAGATACCGTTTTATGGCAAACGAACAGGAAAAGTGCGGCGCTTTCCGCACCAGCATCGGCGGTCAGGCCCTGATGGAGGGCATCCTGATGCGGGGCGTAGACCGGCAGGCGATCGTCTGCCGCAAAGCAGACGGCACGCTGGTCACAAAAGAGGAGCCGCTCGAACTCATCAAAAACAAGCACCCATGGATGGGCCTTCCGCTGATCCGGGGCGTGATCAACTTCATCGATTCCATGGTCAAGGGCGTAAAAGCCCTGATGTGGTCGGCCGAACAGCTCCCCGAAGACGAACAGGGTGAGCCGGACAAGTTCGACCTGTGGGTCCAGAAGCATTTCTCCGGCGAGGCCGCGGAGAAGATCATCATCACCGTTGCCGTGGTCCTCGGGATCGGGCTGGCGATCGTGCTCTTTTCCCTGCTTCCCACCGCCCTTGCCGGGCTCCTCAACCGGATCGTCCCGCTGAAGGGCTGGCGCGGTCTGGCGGAGGGCGTGTTCCGGATCGCCGTGTTCCTCGCGTATCTCTCCCTGGCCCGGAAGGTCCCGGATATGAAACGCGTGTGGATGTACCACGGCGCAGAGCATAAGACGATCTTCTGCTACGAAGCCGGCCTTCCTCTTACGGTAGAGAACGCCAGGGAGCAGTCCCGCTTCCACCCCCGCTGCGGCACCAGCTTCCTTTTTCTGGTGATCCTGATCAGCATCCTCGTTTTCTCTCTGGTCCGTACCGAGGGCACGCTCGCGCGGATGGGGCTGCATCTGCTGCTCCTCCCCGTGGTCGTATCGCTGAGTTATGAACTGATCAAGTGGGCGGGCCGCAGCGACAACTGGCTCACCCGCATCGTATCCGCGCCCGGGAAAGCGCTGCAGAAGCTCACTACCGAGGAGCCGGACGATTCCATGCTCGAGGTCGCGATCGCCGCGCTCACTCTGGTCCTCCCGAGCGAAAAGGGATCCGACGCCTGGTAATGGGTGATCCAAACCGCTTTCGGAGAAAAGACGATGGCCAAGACCTTCAACGAGATCTATCTGGATATGCGCAGGCGCCTCCGGCAGGGCGGGATCGAAGATCCCTCCCTGGAAGCCCGGCGGCTCCTGGCCTGTGCGGCCGGCTGCTCGGACGCGGAGCTCATCGCGCGCTTTTTCCTTTACGCCGGTGAAGAGATCGAGCGGCGCTCGAGAGATCTCTGCCTTCGCCGGCTGGCCGGCGAGCCTCTCGCTTATATCGCCGGGTCCTGGGATTTCTACGGGCTCAAAATGCTCGTCAGTCCGGACGTGCTGATCCCCCGCATGGACACGGAAGTGCTCGTGAGCACCGCGCTGGGCCTTTTGCGGGGCAGCGTGTCCGAACCGCGGATCCTGGACCTCTGCTGCGGCAGCGGCTGCATCGGCTGCGCGCTCGCGCACGCATTGCCCACCGCGAGGGTGATCCTCGCGGACATCAGCCGGGAAGCGCTTTCGATCGCGCGCAAGAACGCCGCCCTGCACCGTCTCTCTCCGCGCTGTGTCTGCCTGATGGCCGATGCGAAGGAGGGGCCTCCTATCCGCATGGAGGATTTCGATCTGATCGTATGCAATCCGCCTTATGTGACCTCCTCGGAGATCGACGGGCTCGATGCTTCCGTGCGCGACTGGGAGCCCCGTCTCGCTCTGGACGGCGGTTCTGACGGACTCGATTATTACCGAGTCGTCCCCGAACGTTGGAAGTCCGTTTTAAAGGACGGCGGAACCCTTATGTTCGAAGTGGGTGAAGGGCAGGCGGAACCGGTCCGTCAGTTCCTTCGGGAGGCTGGCTATTCCTCGTTCGGAAGCGCGCTGGATACGCTGGGCACGGAGCGCGTCGTCTTCGCCCGAAAAGGATCATAAATAAACGATCCCTTCCCGTCCGGGAAGGAGAAGGAGAGATCATATCATGGCTGAAAAGAAAAAAACCACCCTCGCGGCTCCCGCGTCCGACGACCGCAGGAAAGCCCTGGAGACGGCGCTGGCCCAGATCGAGAAAAACTACGGCAAGGGCGCCATCATGCGTCTGGGAGACGATATCTCCGTCAACGTGGAGTCCATTCCCACCGGCTCGCTTTCGCTGGATCTGGCGCTGGGTATCGGCGGTGTTCCGCGCGGACGCATCATCGAGATCTACGGGCCCGAGTCCTGCGGCAAGACCACGCTCGCCCTCCATGTGGTCGCCAGCGCGCAGAAGTCCGGCGGAGAAGCGGCCTACATCGACGTGGAACACGCGCTGGAACCCGCTTACGCCCGCGCTCTCGGCGTAGACATCGACAACCTTCTGATCTCTCAGCCGGATACAGGCGAACAGGCGCTCGATATCACCGAGGCCCTGGTCCGTTCTGGGGCAGTAGACGTGGTCGTGGTCGACTCCGTGGCCGCCCTTCTCCCCCGCAGTGAGCTCGAGGGCGAGATGGGAGAGAGCAGTGTCGGCGTAGTGGCGCGGCTTATGTCCCAGGCCCTGCGCAAGCTGGCCGGCGCGATCTCCAAGACCAACACCGTGGTGATCTTCATCAACCAGCTGCGTGAAAAGATCGGTGTGATGTACGGCAACCCGGAGACCACGCCCGGCGGCCGCGCATTGAAGTATTTCTCCAGCGTCCGCATCGATATGCGCCGCATCGAAACGCTCAAAAACGGCAGCGAGATGATCGGCAACCGCACCCGCGCGAAGGTCATCAAAAACAAGGTCGCTCCTCCCTTCAAAGAAGCGGAGTTTGACATCATCTACGGTGAAGGCATCTCCAAGATCGGCGAGATCATTGATCTGGGCATCAAGCTCGATCTCATCGACAAGTCCGGCGCCTGGTTCACGATCAACGACGAACGCATCCAGGGCCGTGAGAGCGCGAAGGCGTATCTGGAAAAGAATCCGGAGGTCGCCGACCGTCTCGAGGCGGACATCCGGGCAAACGCCCACAAGCTGATGACGCCGCAGGCCCGGAAGGCTGCCATCGCCGCCGGGCGTGCTGTGGACATCTCCGCGGACGATTTCGACGGCTGATGAACGACGAGGTCCGGCAGCGCGCCTTGAAGATCCTCGAGCGGCGCGATGTCTCCCGGAAGATGCTCGTCGACCGGCTCGTTGAAAAAGGCGCTTCCCCGGAGGACGCCGAAGAGGCCGCCGACTGGCTATGCGGTCTCGGCGTGGTCGACGACCGCCGCTACGCCGAGCTTCTCGTCCGGCACTATGCCGGTAAGGGTTACGGCGAACGCCGTCTGCGCGATGAGCTCTTCCGCCGCGGGGTCCCCCGCGAGCTTTGGGAGGAGTCGCTCGAGTCCATGCCGGAAACGGGCGATGCGGTCTTTCGCCTGCTCTGCCGGAAGCTGTCCGGAACGGAAGGAAGCCCCGAGGATCTCCGCCGGGCGCAGCAGTACCTGCTTCGCCGGGGCTTCTCCTCAGCGGAGATCTTCGCTGCCATCGACCGATACCGATCCGAAAACGAGGAACCGATATGACTCAGGAACGATCCCCGCGCGTGGCGATGATCTCGCTCGGGTGCCCGAAAAACCTTGTCAACAGTGAAGAGATGCTCGCGCTCCTGCAGGACGCGGGGTACGTCTTTACGTCCGATCCCGCGCAGGCCGACGTCGCCGTGATCAACACCTGCGCCTTTATCGAAAGCGCCAAAAGTGAAGCCATCGAAAAGATCCTCGAGACTGCCGCTTACCGCGAAGTCAATCCCTCTCTCAAGATCGTCGTTGCCGGCTGTCTTGCGCAGCGCTACCGCAAAGAGATCCGGGAGGAACTGCCCGAGGCGGACGGGATCCTCGGCACCGGCAGCTACAGCGAGATCGTATCGGTAACGGACGCCGTTCTCCATGGGGAGGCCCCCGTGGTCTGCGGTTCGGTGAGCGCGCCCCTGCGCGAGCTCCCGCGCGCCGTCTCTACCGGTCCGGGCTGGGCGTATCTCCGCATCGCCGAGGGCTGCGACAATCGCTGTGCCTACTGCGTGATCCCTTCCATCCGGGGAAAGTTCCGCAGCCGTACCATGGAGAGTGTCCTGAACGAGGCTCGGCTGTTGTCGGAGGATGGCATACGCGAACTGATCCTCGTGGCCCAGGACCTCACGCGTTACGGAACGGATCTATACGGCCGCCGCCGGCTGGCAGATCTTCTCCGAGAACTTTGCGCTCTTGACTTTTCCTGGATCCGGCTGCATTATCTGTATCCGGAGGAGATCGACGACGAGCTCATCTCCGTGATCGCCGGTGAAGAAAAGATCGTGAAATACCTGGACATCCCCATCCAGCACATCAACGACGGGATCCTGCGCCGCATGAATCGTCGGAGCACCGGTGCGGAGATCCGCGCGCTGTTCGGAAAACTGCGCGAGCGGATCCCTGGGCTGGTACTTCGTACTTCGCTCATCACGGGCCTTCCCGGGGAGGGCGAAGATGAATTTGAGGAACTCTGTTCCTTCCTTCGTGAGGCCCGCATCGAACGCGCAGGCGTCTTCCCCTACTCTCCGGAGGAAGGGACGCCCGCCGAAGCCATGCCGGACCGATGTACCACGGAAGAGGCCCGGCGGCGCGCCGGTCTCTGCATGGAGATCCAGGCGGAGATCATGGACGAATTCGCGGAGACGCTTCAGGGCCGCACGCTTCCCGTGCTCTTGATGGGCCAGGACGAGGACGGCGGTCTCTGGGGACGCAGCCCCTACGATTCGCCGGATATCGACGGCAGGGTGTACGTTTCGGGGCAGGGGGAGCCGGGAGAGATGATCTCCGTTCTTATCACAGGCACCGACGAGGGAGATCTTGTCGGAGAAAGGGGCGGCTGAAGCCGACGGGAGGTAGTAAAGCATGCAGCTGTTCAACGATCTGACACTGAAAAAGGAAGAATTCGTGCCGCTGGAGCCCGGGAAAGTCAAAATGTACGCCTGCGGCCCCACGGTATACAACTATATCCACGTGGGCAATGCGCGGCCGATCATCATGTTCGATGTTCTCCGCCGGTATCTGGAATACCGCGGCTACGACGTCACTTTCGTACAGAATTTCACCGACGTAGACGATAAGATCATCCGCCGTGCGTCCGAGGAGGGCGTGGAGCCCTCCGCCGTGGCGGAAAAGTACATCGCCGAGTACTGGAAAGACGTGACCGCGCTGGGCGTACGTCCCGCCACCGTTCACCCCAAGGCAACGGAGAACATCGGGCCGATCATCAAGATCGTGAAGACCCTCATAGAAAAAGGCTATGCCTACGAAGTCGACGGGGACGTGTACTATCGCACCAGGAACTTCGCCGGCTACGGGAAGCTCTCCCATCAGCCGATCGACGATCTGCGCTCCGGCGCCCGGATCGACGTGAACGACGTAAAGGAAGACCCGCTGGACTTTGCTCTCTGGAAGAGCGCCAAGCCCGGCGAGCCCAGCTGGAACTCCCCTTGGGGCAAGGGCCGGCCCGGCTGGCACATTGAATGCTCCGCCATGTCCAACCGCTATCTCGGCAAGACCATGGACATCCACTGCGGCGGCAGCGACCTGATTTTCCCTCATCATGAAAACGAGATCGCCCAGTCCGAGGCAGCCAACGACGCTCCTTTCGTGAACTATTGGGTGCACAACGGCTTCATCAACGTGGATAACCGTAAAATGTCCAAATCCGAGGGGAACTTCTTCACCGTACGCGACGCAGCGGGGACCTACGGCTACGAGTGCATCCGCATGTTCATGCTGATGAGCCACTACCGCAGCCCGCTGAACTATTCCAAAGAGATCCTGGAGCAGGCCAGGGCAGCCCTGGAGCGGCTCTCCACCGCACGCGACAACCTCCTCTTCTTCGCCGCAAACGGCGAGAACCGCGAGCTGTCCGAAGCCGAGTCCGCGTTCCTGGCCTCCCTCTCCCGCTATCGCGACGCTTTCTGCGCGGCCATGGACGATGATTTCAACACGGCGGACGCCGTTTCCGTCATCTTCGAACTGGTCCGAGAGATCAACTCCGCCGTCCACCCCAACGCCGCACCTTCCCGTGCGCTGGCGGAGGGCTGCCTGGCTCTGTATCTGGAACTGGCGGACGTTCTCGGGATCCCGTTCCTGGTAAAGGAAGACGTCCTCACCGAGGAGCAGGAGGCGCTGTTCGAAGCGCGCCGTATCGCCCGGAAAGAAAAGAACTGGGCGGAATCCGACAGGATCCGAGACGAACTCAAGGCTCAGGGGATCCTTGTGGAAGATACGCCGCAGGGCATGAAGTGGAAGAGAGCCTGAACAACGGTATGAAAACGGACCGGCGGGATATGTTCCCGCCGGTCCGCTTTATACAAGAGCTTAGGTCCTCCCCGCCTCCGGGGCAAAGCGCTGTACGCCCCAGACACCCAGAAGGATGATCGCCGTGCAGGGGATCAGCATGGGGAAAAACGGTTCGTGCAGAAAAAGGATCCCCGAGAGAGCCGCCACGATCGTATAGACGTTGTTGAAAACCGCGATCCTCGCTACGGAGAGGCGGTCTGCTGCAAAGCTGACCAGGAGATACGCCGTCACGGTGGACATCGCTCCCAGATACGCCGCAGACACAGCGAACCGGGCGTCTTTCAGAGGCAGGAATACCGCCGAGGGATGCGGGATGTTTTCCAGGAACGCCCAGAGAAAAAAGAACACAACGCCGATCGCCGTCATGGAATACGTCCGCTCGAAAGGCGTATAGGTCTCCGACAGGCTTCGGTTCGTGGTGATGTAGGCCGAGCCGGAGAACAGCGCCCCCACCAGAAGCAGCGTGCCGGCAAGAGAAAACAGCCGCCCGCTGCCCGGAGATCCGGACAGGAGCAGCACGCCCGCAATGGATACGAAGCAGAACACGATCTGCCGGGCTGACGGCTTTTCGTGGAGAAACGCCGCGCCGAAGATCAGCGTGCCGATCGGTCCCATGGAGAGGATGATGCCCGCGAAGGTCGCCGAAGTGAGCAGGATCCCGTACTGTTCCAGCGCAAAATACAGCACCGGCTCAAACAGCGCCATCAGCAGCAGCCTCCGCACCGGCCGGCCGTCTATCCGGAGCCGGATGCGACGGACAGCGGCGATGACGCGGATCAGCACGAACGCAGTGAAAAAGCGCCATGCCATCAGTACGGCCGGGGACGCGATCCCCAGTCCGATCCGGGAAAACATTGCGCCGAATCCCCAGATGACGTTCGCCGCCGCCACGGCGAGCATCGCCGTCCCGGCTCTGTCTCCCTTCACGGCGTCTCCTCCGCTTTCCGAGGGAAGACGGGCGGGACCGGCGACGTCAGAAAGCATTCGGAATACTCTCTTCCGAGGATCTCCCGGGCGGTCCGCGCTTTCTCTTCGGAATCGAAAATGCCGAACACGGCGCTGCCTGTGCCTGTCATGATCGCTCCGAGGGCTCCGTATCCCATCAGCCGGCTGCGGATCGAATAGACCTCCCGGCACGTTTCCGGCAGGACGTCTTCGAAAACATTATACAGCTTCCGCGCCGCGCCGCTCAGATCCTGCTTCCGGAGCGCCTGCAAAAGTCCGGCGGTGTCCGGATGCTTCGTTAAGGTCGTCCTGTCCGACGCACGAAAGAGCTCCGCCGTGGAGATCGGGAACGGCGGTTTGCAGATCACGATGGAGCAGGGCGGAAGATCGGGCTGCGGTGTGAGCTTCTCCCCTCTCCCACCGGCCAGCGCGACGCCTCCCCCGATACAGTAGGGGACGTCCGAGCCCACCGTGAGGCCGATCTCACACAGGCGCTCCCGCGTCAGGCCCGCGCCGGTAAGCCGGTCCAGAGCGCGCAGCGTCGCCGCCGCATCGGAACTTCCGCCCGCCATCCCCGACCCGACGGGGATCCTCTTGCGCAGAAAGATATCGACGCCGGCGCGGCAGCCTGCCGCGTCAAAGAATGCTTCCGCCGCCCGTACTGCGAGATTGCGCCCGTCCGTGGGAAGGTCGATCCCTTCGCAGCGCAGACGGATCTCGCCGTCCGCTCGCAGGGAGATACGAACCTCGTCGTGCAGGTCCACCGACGCCATGACCATGGAGAGTTCATGATATCCGTCCGGGCGCAAACCCAGGATATCCAGCGACAGATTCAGTTTCGCGTTTGCTTTTTCCACGGTCTCCACGGCGGCGCCCTCCTTCCGGTGTTGTGTTTTCTTACCCTTGGAGTATACAGGAGGAGAACACAAATTGCAACGCCGCAGCGGCCTGTCACAGCCGTCATCCTTTGCAGGCTAAACCTGGTTGACACATTTATCCAAACCGATATAATGGATGGAAGCGCCGCGGGCTGCGGCGGTTTTCTGTCATTCGAAAGGAGGGGACGCAATGGAAGAACGGCTCGCTGCTCAGGATACGCCGGAAGCGCTGGCGCTGGACGTGCTGAAGCTCTCCCGCAGCGTCCTTCTTGTGGAACTCAGGTTTTTCGACCTGGCGCTCAGCCGTCTCGTTTTCGTCCCGGGCGGGGACACGTTCGCCGCCGATGGCGAGCGCATCTGGTTCAACGCGGCCCACGTCCTCCTATCCTATCGGGAAGAGAAAGAGCGCATCGTGCGTGCCATCGCGCATATGGTGCTGCACTGTGTGTTCCGTCACATGTATGTCGCCGTTCCCGGGCGTCGGGATCTGTGGGATCTGGCCTGCGATATCTCCGTGGAAAATGTGATCGCAGATCTCGGCTGCGACAGCGTCGTCACGCTGCGGCAGCGCAGGCAGGCTCTCCGACTCGAGACGATGAAGGCGGAGCTCGGCGTACTCACCGCGGAAAAACTGTATCGATGGCTCTGCGGGCAGGACCTTTCCGGGGACGACCTGGACGACCTGCGCTCCCTTTTCGTATGCGACGATCACAGCATCTGGTACGGAGCCGTCCCGCCCGTTTCCTCTCCGAAGGAGGCAGCCGGCGCTGAAAAAAAGCCTGCAGGCGTTTCGGAGGATGAGCCCGGTGCCGAGACCGGCGAGGCCGGCGACGACGGCATCCTCGCCATGCCGGGAGAGGGCGAGGGCGGTCACAGCACGCGAAGCTCCGGGGCGGACTCCGGTGCCGGGGATCCGGACTCGCCGCGGCGCATGTCCGGCTTTTCCGCCGCCTCGAAGAAAGAGTCCGAGGCCTTCTGGAACGAGGTATCTCTCCGCATGCAGCAGGAACTGGACCTGTTTCTTTCCGAACAGGGGAACGCTCCCGGTGCGCTGACACAGTATCTCAAAGAACTGCGGCGTGAGAAGCGGGATTACTCCTCTTTTCTCCGCAGGTTCGCCGTGCTTAGCGAGGCCGTCGGCGTGAGCGACTCGGAATTTGATCCTGTCTACTATACCTATGGTCTGAACGTATACGGGGACCTTCCTCTCGTAGAGCCCCTGGAGTGGCAGGAGTCCCGCCGGGTCCGTGAGCTCGTTGTTGCCATCGATACCTCAGGTTCCGTGGCGGGAGAGACAGTCCGCCGCTTCGTGGAAAGAACATACGACATCCTGATGGACCCGCGGAGCTTTTCCCGGCGTTTCGTCCTGCACATCATCCAGTGTGACGCCGCCATCCGGGAAGATCGAAGGATCACCTCGCGCGGCGAGCTGTCTGAATATCTTCAAAGCATGGTCCTGCACGGGTTCGGCGGAACGGATTTCCGTCCCGTATTCGCCCACGTGGACAAACTGATCGCCACGGGTGAGCTTCGCGATCCCGGCGGGCTTCTTTATTTTACCGATGGCCGGGGGATCTATCCCCGGAAAAAGCCTGCCTATAAGACCGCGTTCATCTTTCTCAACGAGGCCGCGAGCGTTCCGGACGTGCCTCCCTGGGCGATACGTCTCGTGCTTCGTAAGGATGACTTTTTCACGGAGGATCCGGCCGGTGCGTCTCGGAGGGCAGCTCGATGAATAAAGAGACCGATTTCATCATCAAGGACGGCGTCCTGACCGGTTATGTAGGCGTGGACAGGACGGTCACCGTCCCTGAAGGCGTCACTTCCATCGCGCCTTTCGTTTTCTCCCGCACCGACGGACTTGTCAGCATCACGCTGCCGCCCGGGACGCTCAGCATCCGGAACGCCGCTTTTTCCGGCTGCGTATCGCTCACGGGCGTAACGCTGCCGGAGGGGCTCATATCGATCGGCGATCTGGCTTTCAACCATTGCCCTTCCCTGATGTCCATACGTCTTCCGTCCACATTGCGCGAGATCGGAACGCGTGCTTTCTCAGGCTGTTCGGCCGTTTCTTCTTTCCGGATCCCGGAGGGCGTCAGCGCGGTCAGCCGCGAGGCTTTCTATCGTTGCTTCCTTTTGGAAGACCTGTCTCTCCCGTCTACGCTCGGGTCGATCGGAGAAGACGCTTTCTCCGGCTGTCTGACACTTTCCACCCTCACGATCCCCGACAGTGTCCGCTCCATCGGGCGCGGAGCTTTTTCCGGATGCGTCGGGCTCCGCCGTCTCAGCATACCGGAACACGTCGCCGTAGGAGACGGCGCGTTCAGCCACTGCCCCGGGCTCGCCGACAAGCGGGGCTTTGTGATCGTCAACGGCTGTCTGTACGACTATTACGGCAGCGAAGAGGAACTCACGCTCCCGGAAGGTCTGCGCGAGATCAGTTCCGAGGCGTTTGCGGATAATACCGCTCTTCGCCGCATCCGTCTTCCCCGTACTCTGCGCCGGATCGGCCGGGAGGCGTTCCGCAACTGCGCCCGTCTGGAAAAACTGTCCGTCCCGGAGAGCGTCGTTTCGATCGGAGAGCACTGTTTTTCCGGCTGCGTCTCCCTTGCGGAGCTGAAGCTTCCTTCCGGGCTCCCTTCGCTCCCGGAACGGATGCTTTCAGGCTGTTCCTCGCTCAGGTCTCTTCGTCTGCCCTCAGGGCTGTGTGAGATCGGTCCCGGCGCATTTCTGGACTGCGCCTCGCTGGAGCGCCTTCTGTTCCCGCAGGGGCTCCGTTCCGTGGAGGATCGCGCTTTTGCCGGCTGTACCGGTCTTCGGGAGCTCGACTTCCCCGGTTCCGTCTCCCGGTTCGGTGAGGAACTGCTCTCCGGCAGCGGGGTGAGGGATCTCCGCATCCGCCCCGGGGCGTTCCTTTTGGGTACTGCCTGTTTTCGGAACAGTCCGCGCCTGAAAAGAGTGCGTCTTCCCGATACGCTGCGCGTGATCGGAGCCGACGCCTTTTCCGGCTGCGCTGAGCTGCGGGATGCCGCGCTGCCCTCATCTCTTCGGGAGATCCGCTCCCGCGCCTTTTCCGGCTGCCGGTTTCTGGAGGAAGTCTCTCTGCAGGAGGGCCTTCACTCTATCGGAGACAGCGCTTTTGCCGGCTGCGCCTCGCTGCGTGAGATCGAGATCCCCGGGAGCGTGTGTTCTATGGGAAAGGGGATCCTCTCCGGCTGCCCGGGGCTCATCTCCGTCAGGCTCTGCGAGGGCGTCACCACCGTAGGCCGCGGCGTCTTTGCAGACTGCGGCGCGCTCCGGAAGATCGAACTCCCGGCTTCCCTCCGGGTCGTCGCATCGGAGGCTTTCCGGAACTGCGGGCGTCCCGCTATCGTCCGCATCCCGCCGGGAACGGGACAGATCAGTCCTCGTGCTTTTGACAGCAGCGTCCCGCTCTGGTTCGCTGCCCGTCCTTTCCATGACCTGCCGAAATCATACCGCAGGAATGCCGCCGCGGGGTTTGCCGCGGTGTTCGAGAGCGGAGAGACCGTTTCGCCTGTGGACAAAGCAGAGTATCTCCGTTATCTGCGCCGGCAGAAGTCGGCACTTATCTCCTTTGCTCTGGAGCATCCTCCGCTGCTGCGTCTCATGCTTTCCGAGGGTGTATATGCATACGAAGACATGGACAGCCTGATCGCCGCCGCCTCGGCCGCCGGGAGGTCGGAGACTACGGCGCTCCTGCTGGAGCGCAAGCAGTCCATGCTGACGCCGGCTGTCCGCGCCGCCCTGTTCCGCAGGTCGGAACGGGAAAAAGCGCGTTTCCTGTTCGGGACGCTCACAGCGGATGAGATCCGGAAACTCTGGAAGACGGCTCCGGACGGTGATGGCGGGATCGTTCTCCTGAAATACCGCGGGCACGAGCGAAGCGTGGAAGTCCCGGCCATGGCCGGCCGCTCGCCCGTTACCGCGCTGGGCGACGCTGTTTTCCGCGATCAGGAAAGGCTCGAGAAGATCTTTATCTCCCCCGGTGTGCGCTCTGCGGGAGCGTACGCATTCGCCGGCTGTACCGCGCTGCGCGACGTCCGTTTTCCCGCCTCGATGAGATCTCTCGGCCCCCATGCCATGGACAGCTGCAGCCGGCTCGGCTCCGTCCGCCTTCCGGACGGTATGTCGGAACTGGACAGTTTCGTGTTCAACGGCTGCTCTTCCCTGGAGCAGTGTGAGCTGCCGGAGTCTCTGCTCCGTGTCGGGAACTACGCTTTCCACGAATGCCGCTCTCTTTCGTCACTGTCTCTTCCCTCCTCCGTTCGCCGGATCGGGATGTGTGCCTTTGCCGGGTGTGCCCGCCTGCGGGACGTGGTCCTGCCGAGCGGTCTGGAAGAAGTCCGCCGCGACGCTTTCCGGGACTGCCCCGCCGTTCAGGCCGTTGACGGTTTTGAGATCCTCGGGGGCTGGCTGCTACGGTATCTGGGCGGCAGCGGGATCGCCCGCGTGCCCGACGGGATCGTTGGGATCGCGGAAGGCGCTTTTTCCGGCCGGCACGAACTCCTGCGCGTCGAGCTGCCCGGGAGCGTCCGCTGTATCGGCGACATGGCCTTCAGCGGGTGTACCGGACTGCGCCGGTTGGAGGCCGGGGGCGGACTGGTACGGATCGGGCGCTTTGCCTTTGCCGGATGCGTTTCCCTTCTCACTCTTTCTTTTTCACCGTCTCTCGAAGAGATCGGCGCCGGCGCCTTCAGCGGCTGCGTAGCGCTGCGGGATATCGAGCTGCCGGACAAGCCTCTCCGGATCGGAGAGGATGCATTCAAGGGCTGTGGAACGACTCCTCCGCGGCCGTCAAAACAGGAGGAATGACCTCATGACCATCAAGGAAGCGAAAGAACAGATCCGCGACACCGTCCGCGCCTACTGTCGGAAGAACGCATACGGAGAGTATGAGATCCCTCTGGAGCGCCAGCGCCCGGTCTTCCTCATGGGCCCTCCGGGCATCGGGAAAACCGCCGTCATGGCGCAGGTCGCGCAGGAACTGGGCATTGCCTTCGTCAGCTACTCCATGACGCATCATACACGGCAGAGCGCGCTGGGTCTCCCCATCATCAAAAAGAAGACCTACGACGGGACGGAATACGACGTCTCGGAGTATACCATGTCGGAGATCATCGCCTCTGTATATGAACGCATGGAGCAGACGGGCAAGCGCGAGGGGATCCTCTTTCTTGACGAGATCAACTGCGTTTCCGAAACTCTGACGCCGCTCATGCTCCAGTTTCTCCAGTACAAGGTCTTCGGCCGCCATCGCGTTCCCGATGGCTGGGTGGTCGTTACAGCCGGAAACCCGCCGGAATACAACGCTTCTGTTCGGGAATTCGACGTCGTCACCTGGGACCGCCTCAAAAGGATCGACGTGGAGCCGGACCTGGCAGCCTGGAAAGAATACGCTTATGATATCGGCGTGCATCCTGCGGTCCTCTCCTACCTCGATGCGAAGCCCGGCGATTTCTACCGGATCGAAGCGACGGTGGACGGCACAGCGTTCGTGACCGCGCGCGGCTGGACCGATCTGAGTGAAATGATCCGGCTCTACGAGCAGATGGGTTCCGAAGTCAACGAGCGTCTGGTGTGCCAGTACCTGCAGGACCCGCGCACGGCAAAGGATTTTGCCGTTTACTACGATCTGTTCCGCAAATACCGCTCCGAATACCAGATCGATTCCATCCTCGCCGGTACCGCCGGAAAAGACGTCCGCGACCGGGCAAAAGCCGCCCGTTTTGACGAGCGTCTCGCGCTTTTGAGCCTTCTCATCGAGGAGGTCTCCGGTGAGCACAGAGAACTCTTCGCGCGGGAGCGGGAGCAGGAGCGTCTGCTGGAGCTTCTGCGGGAGATCCGGGTCGAACTTCAGGCCGCCGGCACGCTTCCGTCCGCTGTGCTGGAAGAAATGCTTCGTTCGTACAGGGAGGAGCTCGAAAGGGACCGAAAAGTCGAACGGATGGCCCCGGAAGAGCGAGATCTGCTCCACCGAATGATCGCCGTGCTCGAAGAGCAGCGGGCTCTTCTGGAAGAGAAGGCCGTGTCCGGGAGCAAGGAAGCGCTGATGCTCCTCAAGAAAGACCTCGACCGCAGAAGCGCGCAGACGCGCGCCGCCGCTGAGGCGGCAGGAGCCCGGCTGGACGCCCTGTTCTCCTTCTGCGAGGATGTGTTCGGTGCAGGTCAGGAGATCCTGATCCTCGTGACGGAGCTGACCGCAAACCGCTGCAGTGCCCGGTTCATCGCCGAGCACGGATGCGAGGCCTATTTCCGGCACAACAAAGAGCTTCTGTTCTTTGAACGCCACCGGCTCATGGACGAACGTCTCTCCTCGCTGGATCTCCCGCCCAAAGCCTGACACGCAAAAAGAGACCGGGTGCGCCCGTTCGGGTGCACCCGGTCTCTTTTTGCGGCGTTTCACTTGAAGATGATCTGCGTGTTCTCTCCCATCGTAACGGATTGGGGAAACAGCGGCAAAAACTCATAGCCCATATCCCGGAGCTTCGGCACGGCGATCTTCAAGGCGTATACCGTTCCGATGTTCCAGTCATGGCTCAGAAGCACGGCGATGTCCATGGTCTTCACCTGGCTGACCGCTACCCTTGCTCCGCCGTCGTAGCCGGACGGTTCCGTTCCGGCGTCGTAGATGTTGCAGGACCAGTCAATCCATTCGAGCCCAAGGTCTTCCAGTACTTCGATACAGGCCGCCGTACCCAGGCTCTCATGCGTAGCCCAGGCAGAGCCGCCCGGGAACCGGAAGATCTCGGTATGGAAGCCTGTGTTTTCAAAGACCCATTCGTCCTGCTGGATGACCTGCTCGCGAAATCCGTCCAGTGTAAAGTACAGGCCGGTGGTGTACCAATGCGTGTAGGAATGGTTCTGCACGCTGTGCCCGTCGAGCGCTTCCCGCCGGAGAAGCTCGGCCTCGTTCGGTCCGTTGTTGGCCAGGCAGGAAGTAAAGAAGGTCGCACGGATGCCAAGCTCCTGCAGAGCATCGAGAAACTGTTCCGTGATGTAAGTCGGTCCGTCATCGAAGGTCCAGTAACAAATCTTTACGGAGGACTCGCCTGCCTGGATCTTCTCCTCCAGCCTCCGGATCGCTTCGCCGTAGGCTTTGCGCATGGCAAGCGTGCTGCCGTAGATATCTTTCCCGACTTCGGCAGTCTCACGCAGTTCCTCCGCCAGCGCCGTTCTCTCGCCGAGGGAGGCTTTCAGATCCTCCAGCTGTGCGTTGAGCGCCGCCGACTCAGCGTCCGTGCGCTCCTGCTCCAGCAGGATCCGGTCCAGTTCCTCGCCCGCGAGCACCGTCTCGGTGCGGACGTTCTCTGCTTCCGCTTTGAGTTCGGCGGCCCGTTCATCATAGGCTGCGCCGTCGAACGCCGTTACGGACCAATATGCCAGGCCGGCAGCGGCGACCGTGATCAGCGCCGCAGCAAGGAGAAGGAGGTTGATCCTTCGAAGAATGCTCATAGAATAAAGGCTCCGTCAGGTAAAGATGATGGTCGTGTTCCCGATGGTCCAGGACTCGGAGAACAGCGGGAGGAATTCATAACCGGCAGATTTGAGCACCGGGACCGCCTGCTTGAAAGCGGCCAGTGTGTTCGGGTTCCAGTCGTGGCTGAGGATCATGGCGATCTTCAGTGTTTCGATCTCGTATACGGAATTGACGTATTCGTCGTGCACGGTCTGCTCAGCATGGCCGTTGTCATAGATGTCACAGGACTAGTCGATCCAGACGTAGCCCAGCTCTTCGAGCGCCGCCTCGAGCGGTTCCTTGCCCAGTCGCATGAACGCGTGGGCGGAGCCTCCCGGGAAGCGGAACAGGTCCGGCTTTACTTTCGTACACTCAAAGATCCAGTCTTCCTGGATCTTTACCTGCTCCTTGAAGCCGTCGATCGTCTGGTACAGGTTGCCGTAGATCGCGTACTGATGCGAGTTGGAGTGGTTGCCCACGGAATGCCCGCGAAGGATCTCCTGACGCAGGAGTTCGGCCTCCACTGCGGGATCGTCGCCCTGAGCGCTGGAATTAGCCTCCCTGGATGTGAAGAACGTTACATGGATCTCTTCCTTGTCACAGAAGTCCAGGAACTGCTGCGTGAGATAGGTGGGGCCGTCGTCAAAAGTCCAGTAGCAGATGCGCACGCTGCTCTCACCGGCATTGATCTTATCCTCCAGGCGGCGGATCGCCGAGGCGTACTCATGCCGCATCTCGAGCATTTTCGTTTCGATCTCGTCCGCCGACTCCACGTCTGTGCGGAGCTCTTCCGCGGCCGCGGCCTTTTCTTCCTTCTCCGCGTTCAGCTCTTCCAGACGAGTCGATAGGCTGTCGCCCTCCTCGCCGAGGGCTTCCAGATCGTTCAGCAGTTCGTTTTCCTTTGCCTGCAGCTCAGCCTCCGCATCTGCGATGTCGCTCCGGACGCTGTCGGCCTCCAAAAGGATCTCGTCGGCCCGCGCGTCCCATTCCTCGCCGGAGAAGGTGTTCACCTGCAGGAAGGACCAGACGGCGAAGGCCGCCGCGCAGAGGGCAGCTACGAAGAGGACGACGTTAATCGCGCGCAATAAGTTCCTCAACGTGATCCCTCCCCTCCCGATAGGATTCGTAGATCGCGCGGAAGTAGGCGTAGTCCTCGTCCTGCTCAAGGAGCGCGATTTCGGCCTCCAGGCGCGCGATCTCCTCGTTCAGAGTGCGGATCTCCTCTTCCAGCGCGGCAGCCTCTTCCCTGGCCTTCTCCAGCGCCTCTTCGCGGGCGTCCAGCAGGACCTGAGAGCCTTCCGGGCCGCTCAGATCCAGCGAGGCAAGCTCCGCGCGCGCCGCGGCCAGTTTCTCCTCGGCAAGGGCGATGCTCGCTTCTTTTTCCGCTTTCAGCTCCCGATACTGCGCGCGGAAGCGAAGGGCTCCGAAGATCGAGCCCGCGATCACTGCCAGCAGCAGGACCATCACTATGATCGCGCCG
>JAEEGL015892399.1_pt1 | contig 23740 bp, 17 predicted proteins | sample 9134231 | NCBI WGS metagenome assembly JAEEGL01 (sample SAMN16246548, study PRJNA631951) | gut metagenome | biome: gut microbiome; feature: rumen; material: fiber-attached | host: Bos | place: Iran: Karaj | collected 2018-10 | reverse complement strand
AGGGAAGCTGCGATAGAACTTTCAAAGCTCGTTCCGGATGGAGCAAGTGTTGTTTTGGGTTCGGCTACACCTTCTTTGGAATCATATTACAGAGCACAAAATGGCCAGTACCATTTATTTGAGTTAAAGAGAAGGCTTACGGGAGGAACTCTTCCTTCCGTAGATATAGCGGACCTTAGAGAGGAACTTAGGACCGGAAATCGATCTATTTTTTCCAGAAGATTGCAGGAATTAATGGAGGATAGGCTTTCTAAGGGCGAGCAGGCAATGCTGTTTATCAATAGAAGAGGCTATGCCGGTTTTGTGTCCTGCAGGTCCTGTGGACATGTCTTTAAATGCCCACATTGTGATGTCTCTTTATCAGAACACAGAGGCGGAAGGCTGGTATGCCATTACTGCGGCTATGAAGAGCCTATGAGAAAAATATGCCCGAAGTGCTCTTCCAAATATGTTTCATCCTTTAGAGCAGGAACGCAGCAGATTGAAGATGAGGTAAAAAAGTTCTGGCCATCTGCTAAAGTCCTTAGAATGGATGCGGATACAACGAGGACCAAGGGAAGCTATGACAGGATTTTGTCTGCTTTTGCCGCAAAAGAGGCAGATGTTTTAGTGGGAACACAGATGATAGTAAAGGGACATGATTTCCCTGATGTTACTCTTGTGGGAATTCTGGCAGCAGATATGTCACTCTATGCCAGTGATTATAGGGCAAGTGAGCGAACCTTCCAGCTGCTTACCCAGGCGGCAGGAAGAGCGGGAAGAGGGCTAAAGCCCGGGAATGTTGTGATTCAGACTTATGAACCTGAACACTACAGCATTCAGACAGCTTCACGCCAGGACTATGAAGCATTTTATGAAGAAGAAATTGCCTATCGTGATCTTCTTCGCTACCCACCGATATCCCATATGATGTCAGTGCAGATACTGAGCGCGGATGAGGATGAGGGCATGCAATTTGCCAACAGACTGCGTGCTATGATGGAGCTAAGCAAGAAGGAAGGGGCAGTATTCATAGGCCCGGCATCAGCTTCTATTGGCAAAATAAATGATGTTTATCGCATGGCAGTCTATGTTAAAATGGATGACTATGAGGGTCTTGTGGCTTATAAAGATATGCTTGAAAAAACAATCAGAGGCCTGGAAGATGCCGGTCAAATGAAACGCATTTCTGTACAATTTGATTTTGACCCTGTCAATGGTTTTTAAACTTGTTACTGTTACTGTTCTGTCTGAACAGTAACTTAAACTTCACAGATTTGCTTCATATGTTATACTATGTAAGAAGTAAATGTTCAGCTTAAACGCACAATGAGGAGAATATAATGGCAATCAGAACTATCAGAGAATACGGTGATGATGTCCTTGCCAAGAACTGCAAGGAAGTTAAGGAAATCACCCCCAGAATAAAAGAGCTTGTGGAAGACATGTTTGAAACAATGTACGATGCTAACGGCGTTGGACTTGCTGCACCACAGGTTGGAATACTTAAGAGAATTTTCGTAATTGACTGCACCGGTGAGGATCCATTAGTGTTTATCAATCCTGAGATACTTGAGACCAGCGGTGAGCAGACAGGATATGAGGGATGTCTTTCTGTCCCGGGCAAATCCGGTGTTGTAACAAGACCTAATTATGTTAAGGCTAAGGCAATGGACCTTGATGGCAATGAATTTGTTATCGAGGGCGAAGAGCTTCTTGCCAGAGCTATCCTGCATGAAAATGACCATTTGAATGGACATATGTATGTTGAGAAGGTTGAGGGCGACCTTGTGGATAATGAAGAACTCATGTCTGATCAGGAAGACTAATGGGCGGCATAATGGGAATTGTAAAAATGCGTTGTACGGACCGCTAGTGTTCGTACAACGCATTTTTTAGATATTCCCATTAGGCCTCGCGCCCCATTTTTCTCTCACGCTTATTTTCATACATCAGCATATCTGCGCGTTGCATAATTTTCTGAACAATATTATCATTGGTGGGATCATAGATGGCAAAGCCTCTTGACAGCCATACCTGTTCCCAGGGCTCTTTTGCAGATGCATTTATCTCATCAATAACTATATCCAAACGTCCCAAAAGGAAATCCTTGTTATTGAAATCTTCATTTTTCAGAATTATAAAGAATTCATCACCGCCGACTCTGTAAATAGGACTTCTTTTAAATACGTCACTGATAGTTCGGCAGGCTTTTTTCAAGTAGATATCGCCTTTATCATGTCCGTATTCATCGTTGATACGCTTTAGACCGTCACAGTCAAATTCTCCCAGGGCAAAATTCGGGTCCACAGATCCGTTGTTGATCTGTTCCTGAAGTTCCTCAATTGCCAGTAAGAAGGCACCTTTATTCCTTACATGAGTAAGTGAATCAATAAATGCCTGCTCATTCAGGGCGTTGATATGTGCTTTCATATTTCCTGAAAGTTTTTTGAATGACTTTGTGAGCCTTCCAATTTCATCATCCTTATTGTATTGCAGGTCAACATCGAAGTTCCCTTTGTCTATTTGCTCTGCGGCTTCAGTGAGCTGCTCAAGTGGCTTTGTTATTAATCCCAAAGTAAAAACCAAAAAGACGCCTGCTGCAATCATTGCTATTACAGCTGATATAAGAATGTTAATAATAAGTCCACGCCATTCCCCCTGAGTTTCGCTTATCGGGACTGTGATGTTAAGGTACATGCCATTGCTAAGAGGCAGCCAGACAGCTTCTTTAAGCACACCATCATATACGTACTGCGCAGAAGAACTCTCGGCTTTGTTGCTGTAGGGCATTTGTTTTTTTATACCCTCAGGAAGATTTGCCACATCAATGTATGGATGATAGAAAAGTGTCCCATCAGAATCACTAAGGAAAGCATAGCCGTTATCATAGAATTTAATACTGTCAACTTCTTTGGCCATTGCAGAATAGTCGATTTCAATTCCAATCACGCCGATAAACGCACCCTTATAATAGATCGGCGCATCATAGGAAATTACCTTTACATCCAGGTTGTCTGTTACATAGGGAGGAAGCCAGATGGACTTTCCTTCAAACTTTGGAACAGTGAACCACACCAGCTTCGATGTGTCATTTACATCATAAAGCGTGATATCAGTAACTTCATGTTCAACAAAGCCTGTGCCATCAAGATTTGTATACCAAAAGCCCTTCTCTGTTGATGAAACGGAAGGATCAATGCGGTAATAGTACGTCAAAACTCCATCTGTATGGGAAATAACAAAATCAAAATACTCGCGGGCATTTTCCATATGCTCTTTAAACTCTGCATCCCCAAGGCCCTTAATGTCATCTTCGACGAAGGTGGTGATATTGTTAACTGAGCTTTGAACGCTGTCAAAATAATAATTCAAACTATACTGCCCATTTTCGCACAGCATAAGAAGCAGCTGATCTGACTTGCGGCTTGCAGTATTACGTATAAAAATTGCGCTGAGCAGTGTGATGACCAATATTACTGCAAATATCACAAATAGCATTGTGACGGTAAGCTTTGTCCTTAGTGAACGCATTAGGGCACCTCTTTTTTGAATATACTAATCCCATGTTATAGATACTATGATAGACTATGAATCTAAAATTGATGTTAAGCAGGTATAAAAAATTATTGAATACAAAAGAATTTTGCGCTACAGAATATTGACGGAAAGGCGTTATTGAATTATCCTCTGTAATCAGGCGCAAGGCGCAATTATGTACAAAGAAGCTCTAAAATGATAAACTGATATGTAGTGCATTATCAGTTTGGTGTTTGAAAAAATGCATTATGTTCATTTTAAGGGGATAGAGAATCAGCATGAAGATAGTATTTATGGGCACTCCCGATTTTGCCAGAGCTGCCCTTGAGAAAATCATAGAGGCGGGACACGAAGTACTTTTGGTAGTGACTCAGCCGGATAAGCCAAAGGGTAGAAGCGGTGAGCTTCAGGTTTCAGAGGTTAAAGAATGCGCTCTGGAGCACAATATTCCTGTTTTTCAGCCGGTTAGGATTAAGCTTCCGGAGAATGTTGCTGAGCTTAAGAAGTACGATGCAGATATTTACGTAGTTGCTGCCTTTGGACAGATCCTGTCGCAGGAAATCCTTGATATTCCAAGGTTTGGCTGTGTTAACATCCACGCATCACTTCTTCCTGAGTACAGAGGAGCAGCGCCTATCCAGCAGGCAATACTTGATGGAAAAAAGGAAACTGGTGTTACTATCATGCAGATGGCAGCCGGCATGGACACAGGAGATATTCTGGTTCAGAGAACCTTGCCAATTGCTGACGATGAGACTGGTGGTGGTTTGTTTGACAAGTTATCTGATCTTGGAGCGAAGACTATTGTTGAGGCGCTTCCAATGATTGAAAAGGGTGAGCTTACACCTGTTCCACAGGATGAGGAGAAAGCCACAAAATGCGGCAAGCTCAGCAAGGATATGGGCAGAATTGATTTTTCCAGGGATGCAGGGACAATCAGAAATCTTGTAAGAGGCTTAAATCCATGGCCATCAGCCTTTACTTCTTTTAACAAAAAGACCTTTAAAATATGGAATGTTAAGGCACTTGGGAAGCCGGAATACAATCAGCTGATAAAAGAAGTTTCTGATGGAAAAGAAGATGTCAGAGCAAATGCTATAAACAATGGCAGTTTTGGTACAATAATGGCTGTATTCAAGGATTCCTTTGTAGTACTTACAGGAGACGGATTTCTTCAGGTTACCGAGGTTCAGCTTGAAGGCAAGAAGAGAATGGCAGTAAAGGATTTCCTTCTTGGATATAAGCTTGAAGTCGGTACAAAACTAGGAGAATAAGGCATAAGCTATTACAAGAATTGTTGGCAAAGCTCATTTAGCTATAAAACAGTAACATTGTAGGATATATTTATGGTTAATGTAAGAGAAGTAATACTTAATATACTTATAGAATATGACAGGGATGGCAGCAGAAAGCCATCCCTTTTAAAGGACGCTCTGGAAAAATATGACTATCTTGAAACCAGGGATAAATCCTTTATAAAGAGGGTAGTCGACGGATGTCTTGAGAGAAACATTCAGATTGATTACATTATTGATTCTTTTTCCAAGACTCCGGTAAGCAAGATGCAGCCATTTATCAGAAGTCTTATGAGAATGAGCACCTATCAGATAATGTTCATGGATGCTGTTCCTGACAGTGCCGCCTGTAACGAGGCCGTGAAGCTTGCAGGAAGGCACAAGTTTACAGGACTTAAGGGCTTTGTAAATGGAGTACTTAGAAATATATCCCGTAACAAGGATAAAATAGCTTACCCGGATAAAGAAAAGGACGGAGGAATAGAGTATCTGTCTGTGGTTTATTCCATGCCAAAGTGGCTCTGTAAGATGTGGCTTTCGGATTTTGGCTTTGAGAAGACAGAGAACATGCTTAAGTTCTTTTTATCTCCAAGGCCTACAACGGTCAGGGTTACCAGGAACCTTCCGGGGAGTGTTACTACCAAGGAACTGATGGAGAAGCTGTCAGGGGCTGGAGTTGTAGTTCGTGAAAATGAACTGCTTCCCTATGCACTTGAGCTTGAAAAAACAGATAATATCAGGTATTTACCCGGATTTAAGGAGGGTGAATTTACAGTGCAGGATGTGAGTTCCATGCTGGTGGTTGAGGTGGCAGACCCACAGAACCGCCAGACAGTTGTAGATGTGTGTGCTGCTCCCGGCGGAAAGAGCATGCATGCTGCCGAGAGAGTTTATCCTGATGGCAAGGTCTTTTCCAGGGATGTGTCAGACAGAAAATGTCAGCTTCTGGAAGAAAATGCACAGAGACTAGGGCTAAGTAATGTTGATATCAAGGTTCATGATGCCAAGATTCATGATGAAGAATTAAAGGGGCAGGCGGACATTCTTTTACTGGATCTTCCCTGTTCCGGACTTGGAATCCTTGGACGTAAAAATGACATTAAGCATAACGTAAAAAAAGCAAGCCTGGAGGAACTATCAAGGCTTCAGTGGGAAATCATCAAATCATCCTGGGATTACGTAAAGGTGGGAGGAAACCTTATTTATTCCACCTGTACGGTCAATAAGGGTGAGAATGAGGAAATGGTCAAAAGAATCTGCAACGAGCTTCCTTTTGTTACGGAAGACATTTCAGATAAGCTTCCAAAGGCACTTTCGGAAAAAGGGAAAAATGGCTATATTCAGCTGATTCCGGGAGAATTTGGAACGGACGGATTTTTTATCGCTAAGCTAAAAAGAGTTTGAGAATCGGGTGATAAACCTGGAAATTATTAAGTTCTTTTGACTAATGAGTTATAAACGAAATTGAGGAATTAAGAAATTGGATTATATACAGAGTACAAATGGCAAAATTGATATAAAGTCACTTACCCTTGAGGAACTGACAGCTTCTATCAAGGATATGGGCGAGCCGGCCTTTAGGACAAAACAGCTATATGAATGGATGCATGTTAAGCAGGCGAGAAATTATGAGGAGATGACCAATATTTCCAAGGCACTTAAGGAAAAGTGTGCTGAAAAGTTTGACTATACATCTCTTCAAAGTGTCACGGTTCAGGAATCAAAGCTTGATGATACCAAGAAATTTCTTTTTGCTCTCTCAGATGGGAACATGATCGAAAGTGTTTTTATGAAGTACAAGTTTGGTGTCAGCGTATGTATTTCTTCCCAGGTGGGATGTCGTATGGGCTGCAAGTTCTGCGCATCAACCCTGGATGGTGTGGTAAGAAATCTTCTTCCTTCGGAAATGCTGGATCAGATTTATGCTATTTCCAGGATTACCGGGGAAAAAGTTGGCAGAGTCGTTGTAATGGGTAGCGGCGAACCGCTTGATAATTACGACAATATCCTTAGATTCATCAAGCTTCTTACTGATGAAAACGGTCTTAACATGAGCCAGAGAAACCTCACTGTTTCTACCTGCGGAATTGTTCCTAATATCAGAAAGCTGGCAGATGAGAAGCTTGCAATTAATCTGGCACTTTCTCTTCATGCTTCCAATAATGACAAGCGTAAAGCGTTGATGCCCATAGCCAAGCAGTATGAGATCCATGAGGTTTTAGATGCCTGCAAATACTATTTTGAGCAGACGAAAAGACAGCTTACTTTCGAGTATTCTCTTGTGGCAGGTGTCAATGATACTGATGAAGATGCCAAAGAACTTACGGATTTGTTATCGGGATTTAATTGCGTTGTAAATCTGATTCCCGTAAATCCTATCAAAGAGAGAGATTTTAAGCCCACAGACCGCACTAAGGCTAATGCTTTCAAAAATAAACTTGAAAAAAGCCGAATAAATGTTACTATAAGAAGAGAAATGGGCAGGGATATTGATGGAGCCTGCGGACAGTTAAGAAGGCGCCATTTAGAGGAAAAATAGGTTTCCTGCTTATTTTGTGTTGATGAAAAAGAAATGTTGGAGGAAAGCTTCCTTGCTAAAGACTTTTTCCGTTACGGATATTGGAAAAAAGAGAAAACTAAATCAGGATTATGTCTTTTCTTCAGACAGAAAGATAGGAAATCTATCCAATGTATTTATTGTGGCTGATGGAATGGGTGGTCATAATGCAGGGGATTATGCATCCAGATTTACAGTAGATACTATGGTGGAGGAAATTGAGAAGTCTTTTGAACAAAGTCCTGTCAAGATTTTGGACAAGGCTATCAAGATCGCCAATACTAAGCTAAGACAGAAGGCTGCCGAGGATCCGAAGCTCTTTGGAATGGGTACTACAGTGGTAGCATGCACAGTTTTAGGGCGATATTTACAGGTTGCCAATGTTGGTGATTCAAGATTATATGTCATTAATGACAATAGTATTTCCCAGATTACAAGAGATCATTCGCTTGTTGAGGAAATGGTCAGAATGGGCGGTATCGACAGAGAGACTGCCAGACATTCCCTTGATAAGAATATTATAACAAGGGCCATCGGTGCGGATGAGACCGTGGACGTTGATTTTTTTAATGTGGAATTGAACAAGGGGGATATAGTTCTCATGTGTTCTGACGGGCTTACCAATATGCTTGAAGACGAAGAGATTCGTATGATTGTGAGCGGTCAGAGAGATATTATTGAGAAAGCGCAAAAGCTTGTAGTAGCGGCTAATAACAATGGGGGGAAGGATAACATTGCTGTTATTCTTATTGAGCCGTTTGCTGGAGAAGTATCACATGACGGAGGACTAAATGATTAAGTTAGGAATGGTTATCGGGGATCGCTATGAAGTGCTTGAGAAAATAGGCACTGGCGGAATGTCCGATGTATATAAAGCAAAAGATCATAAGCTGAATCGCCTGGTGGCTGTGAAGGTGCTCAAACAGGAATTTTCCGAAAACGAGAATTTTGTTTCCAAGTTCCGTGTAGAGGCCCAGTCTACAGCAGGTCTCATGCATCCTAATATCGTGAATGTTTACGATGTAGGTGATGAGGATGGCATCAACTATATTGTTATGGAACTTGTTGATGGCATCACTCTTAAGAAATATATTGAGAAGAAATCAAGACTTTCCGTAAAAGAAGCTGTCAGTATAGCAATTCAGGTGGCTATGGGTCTTGAGGCTGCTCATAATAACAATATTATCCACAGAGATATCAAACCACAGAACATTATGATATCCAAAGAGGGTAAGGTTAAGGTTACTGACTTTGGTATAGCCAAGGCTGCTACCAGCAATACCATCACCTCAAATGTTATGGGCTCTGTTCATTACACATCACCGGAACAGGCAAGAGGTGGATACAGCGATGCCAAGAGTGATATCTACTCACTTGGTATTACATTGTTTGAAATGCTTACAGGACGAGTACCTTTTAATGGTGATACTACTGTAGCAATTGCGATTAAGCATATTCAGGAGGATTTACCTACTCCTGCAGATTATAACGATGATATTCCGATAAGCGTTGAGAAGATTGTTTTGAAGTGCTGCCAGAAGAGTCCTGATAGACGATATCAGTCTGCAGCAGAGCTTATCGCTGATTTGAAGAAGTCTCTGATTACACCTGACAAGGATTTTGTTTCACTTGTGGATCCTGATGAAGAAGGTGCTACAAGAGTGGCTTCCGATGAAGAAGTTTCTTCTGTAAAAAATGGAAGTGGCAGAATGTCAGATACTGAGCAGATGAGGCTCAAGGATGACGTTATGCGTGAATATGAAAAAGATGAACGTTACGACGATTATGATCATGATAGAAAGAGAAGTAGTAAGCGTTCTTATGACGAGGACGATGACTTCTATGAGTATGACAGAAACAGATACCGCAAGCAGCCGACTACAACAGGCAGTATGGAGAAGATTACTATAGCCATGGCCATTGTACTGGCAGTGCTTATAGGTTTTATGGGACTTCTTCTCGTTGGAAGAAGACTTGGTATTTTCGGAAGTGCTGAGGCATCAGCTGAGGCGTCGAATGCTGTATCTGTTGAAGGTTCTGCCAAGGACACTTCTGAGTCAGCAGAAGGTATCATTATTCCTGATGTTAGTGGCAAATCCTATGCAGAAGCCGTAGCTTCTCTTAATGAAAAAGGCTTTAAGGTAGAAAAGGGCGAAGATGCTTCCAGCTCTTTAGCCAAAGATGTAGTTTCATATACTAAGCCGGCAGCAGGAAACAGGGCTGCAAGCGGCTCAACCATAAATGTTTATGTAAGTACCGGAGCAAACGCTACATCTTCAAGTGCAACTGCTGAAGTGTCTGTAGCCAAGGTTGAGGGGCAGGTTACAGTTCCTAATGTGATCGGTCTTTCTTCAGAGGATGCGGTTATCACGCTTGTGGAGGCAGGTCTTAATGCCGGAACAGTTGTAGAGACCAGCAATGAGGATCCTAATCTTACCGGACTTATCTGTGCGCAGAGTATTGCCTATGGCACATCAGTTTCCGAGGGAACCACCATCAATATGGAATTGTCCACTGGGCCTGCTCGTGTGACCTACAGCTATACTTCAGATATTTCTGCTCCTACAGAGGGTGAGAATTATACTGCCGGACTTTCAGTTCATGTGACACTGGTTACATCCGATGGTACAACGCTCCTTAATACAACAACATCTGATTTTCCTATTCAGATGAATTCCAAGGGAATTACTTCACCCACAGGAACACTTACATTTGTGTACACAGCAACTTCACCTACTACAACCAATCCTGAGACAGGAGAGACTATAGCAGGTGTTACCAAAGAGATAACAGTTACCAGAGCGGTAACATTTACGCAGGAGAACTAATCACCCTATGAAGGGAAAAATCCTAAAGGGAATTGCCGGATTCTATTACGTTGAGACCTTTGATTCCAAAGTTTATGAATGTAAGGCGAAAGGCATATTCCGTAAGTCAAATTTAAAACCGCTGGTGGGCGATAATGTGGAAATTGACATTATCGACGAGGAAAAGAAACTGGGAAATATCACTGATGTATTCCCAAGAAAAAATCAGCTACTTAGACCGCCTGTCGCCAATGTGGATCAGGCGGTTATTTTGTTTGCAATTGTAAAGCCCAATCCCAGCTACAATCTGTTGGACCGCTTTCTTATCATGATGCGTCAGCAAAATCTTCCTGTTATCATCTGCTTTAATAAACAGGATATTGCTACCAAAGAGGAGCAGCAGGAGCTTTATGATGCCTATGAGAAGTGCGGCTATAAGGTTCTTTTTATAAGTGTGCGTGAGGAAAAGGGACTTGATGAACTAAAAGCTCTGTTAAAGGGTAAGACCACCACGCTGGCAGGACCAAGTGGAGTAGGCAAGTCTTCACTTTTAAATAAGCTGGTTCCCAACGCGCAGATGCAGACGGGAGAGCTTAGTAAGAAAATAGAACGAGGCAAGAATACCACCAGACATTCGGAGCTTTTCTTTGTGGAAGATCTTTTTGATGAGGGACAAAGCGAAGATGGTGCTGATCATGGTACATATGTAATTGATACTCCCGGGTTTACATCTCTTGAGCTTAGAGATGTTACGCCTCAGACTCTGATGCAGTTCTACCCTGAATTTGAGGAGCATGAGCCTTTGTGCAGATTTGGAGGATGTGCCCACATAGCAGAGCCGGATTGTGGCGTTAAAAATGCCTTGGAAAAAGGAGAAATTTCTCCTGTCAGATATGATAATTACAAGCTTTTATATTCAGAACTCAAGAATATGAGACCTGATTATTCGAAGAAGGCCCGTAGATAGGATATAAATATTCTTTCGGATTATTATGAACCAAGCATAGAGTAGTAAAAGAACGATTGAGAGTAGACAAATGAAGATATGGGTTACCAGACATGGCCAGACGGATTTAAATGCCAAAAGGCTCATGCAGGGAAGATCGGATATTCCGCTTAATGAAAAAGGGAAATCTCAGGCTTTAGCCACAGCAGAAAAGATTGGCAACGTGAATTTTGATGCCGTATATGCCAGCACTTTGGACAGAGCCATAGAGACTGCAGAGATTATTGGAAAAGTTGACCGCTCGCAGATCATCACAGATGAACGTATTATAGAAGCAGACTTTGGCAAATATGAGCAAAAGCCTTATCTGGGCATGGGAATTGAAATGAATCTCTACTGGATGCTTCCTGAAGTTTTTAAGGCCCCGGAATCTGTTGAAACAACAGATGAGATGATAAAAAGAGTACGCTCATTTTTCGCTGATCTTGAGAAAAAGAACTATGAAAACGTCCTTGTGACCTGTCATGGTGGAATCATCCGTGTAATCCGAGGCTACCTGGAAAATGCCAAAAGAGGCTATGTATGGCGCCCTAAGCCCAAGAACTGTGAGATATTTGTTTATGAATCAGCAGATAGCGGATACAGACTTGTTGATGATATAATGTGTTAAAACGCGCAAAAGTGATATAATTAATTACAAATCTGAGTAAATGATCAATCCTGATATCTGAAATTGTGACTGCACAGGAGGTTCTTCAATGAAGCGCGTGCTTATCGTAGATGATTCAAGAGTTTCTAGAAAAATGGTCAAGAATTTGCTTGATAATAGTGGCTTCGAGGTTGTGGGTGAGGCAATTAACGGAAGAGAGGGCTATGACCTTTATCTTAAGCTTAATCCGGATGTGGTTGCCATGGATATCACTATGCCGGAGATGAACGGAATTGAAGCACTTAAGCTGATCAGGGAGCATAATAAAGATGCCAAGGTACTCATTATTTCAGCTGCCGGTCAGGAAGACAAGAAAAAGGAGGCTTTGGAAGCCGGAGCCTGTGGCTTTATCACAAAGCCTTATGCCAATGAAGATATATTGGAAGTATTAAGGAACTGCTGAGAAGAGAATTATTATTCTACGGACAGAAACCGATATTAGTGGAAATGATTTATAAAAATAAGACAAAGGGGACGGTTCTTTCGTCTGGTTTAGTAGCGACCAGACGAAAGAACCGTCCCCTTTGTCTTATTTGAGTTCTAATCTTTTTTTTACTCAGTTACAGTCTCAAGGAGCTTTTGTGCTGCAGTAATCCTGACGCAGAGAGTAAAGATATCCATTGCTGTACGAAGATCAGCAAGAGAAGGATATGTTGGAGCAATACGGATATTGCTGTCGTGAGGATCCTTTTTGTAAGGATATGTAGCACCTGCATTGGTCATTGTGACACCGGCCTTCTTGGCACGATCTACGATTGCCTTGGCGCAGCCATCCGGAGCATCAAAGCTAATAAAGTAGCCGCCCTTTGGCTTGGTCCAATCACCGATTCCGCAAGGAGTAAGATCTCTGTCTAATATCTCAAGAACTGCTTCAAACTTAGGTCTGATGATGTCGGCGTGCTTTCTCATATGTGCCTTCATTCCATTGATGTCACCAAAAAATCTGACGTGACGAAGCTGGTTAACCTTATCGTGACCGATGGTCTGGTTAGTGAGCTGAGCCTTGATATCCTCAAGGTTATTAAGTGAAGTAGCAAGAGCAGCGATACCACTTCCAGGGAAGGTAATCTTGGAAGTAGATGCAAACTTGTAAACCATATCCGGATTGCCGGCCTTCTTACATTCTTCAAGAATCTCGATCAGATAATCCTGATGATCATCATAAAGGTGATGAATACCATATGCATTGTCCCAGAAAATACGGAAATCCTTGGCTGCAGGCTCAAGACGTGCAAAACGTCTTACAGTCTCATCTGAATAAGAGTAGCCCTGAGGATTGGAGTACTTAGGTGTGCACCAGATACCCTTTATAGATTCATCAGAAGCTACAAGCTTTTCAACTAAATCCATATCAGGACCTGTAGGAGTCATGGGCACATTGATCATGTCGATTCCAAAGTACTCGGTAATAGCAAAGTGTCTGTCATATCCCGGAACCGGGCAAAGGAATCTTACCTTATCAAGTTTGCACCAAGGGGTGCCACCCATGATACCGTGAGTATAAGCTCTTGAAACTGTATCATACATTACATTAAGAGAGGAGTTACCATAAATAATGATGTTCTCAGGCTTGTTCTCCATCATGGCACCAAGAAGCTCTTTGGCTTCATCAATACCGGTAAGAACACCGTAGTTACGACAATCTGTTCCATCCTGACAGGAAAGATCTGCTTCTGAATTAAGTGCATCCATAAGACCCATTGAAAGATCAAGCTGTTCCATACATGGCTTACCTCTGGCCATATTAAGGGAGAGTCCCATTTCCTGAAACTTCTTGTACTCAGCCTTAAGCTTGACGATTTCTTCTTCCAGTTCCTGCCTGTTCATCTCTACATACTGCTTCATAATAATCTCCTCTGACTACATTAATAAAGAACAACAAAACATAATAAATTATAATGCTGAAAAACACTACGACAATATTACAACGCATCCTATATTAATTGCAAGGAATTTATTGCTTTAAAGGGATAAAATATTTTCCGCGAAATTATGCTTACAGGTATTAATTTATACAATAGCTCAAAATCCCTTGAATGCGGTCATTTTTTTAATTACAATGGTAAAAGAGGCTTTTTTACTTTACTTTTTGGAGGTTATTTATGAAAAGATTCGATGGATTTATGTTTGGCGCAAATCTGGGAGGATGGCTATCCCAGTACGATGAAGATACTAAGGAACACTTTGATAATTTCATCGTTGAAAGTGATATTGAGAGAATTAAGAATGCAGGATTTGATCATGTCAGAATTCCTGTAGATTATATGGTTATTGAGGATGAAGCTGGTAATGTGATAGAGGAGGGCTACAGACATATAGCTGATTGCCTTTCGTGGTGCAGAAAGTACGGACTTAATGCAGTCCTTGATCTTCATAAGGCATATGGATATTCTTTTGATCCGCTTGATAAGGGCGAGAGCAAAGAGAAGTTCTTCTATGACGAGGCACTTCAGAACCGTTTTTATAATACCTGGGATATAATTTCCGGCAGATTTGCTAAGGATGCTGACATTCTGGCGTTTGAGCTTCTTAACGAAATTGTTTCCCCTAAGGTAGTTGATGAGTGGAATACAATTGCCGAGAAGTGCGCAAGGACCATCAGAAAGAATGCACCTAAGGCTTATATCATTGTAGGCGGTGTTTGCTACAACTCAGTAACAAGCGTACCACTTCTTGCTAAACCAATTGATGACAGAATTGTATATAACTTCCACTGCTATGAGCCGTTTATTTTCACACACCAGAGAGCTTACTGGGTTGAGAATATGCCTAAGGATTTTGTTGTTGAATATCCGGGTTCTCTTGATGAATACAGAGAGAAGTCCAAGGATCTTTCACCTGATCTTGCAGATGCCATCAACAGGGGCGAGCTTACAGAAATCGGACCTTCATATTTTGACAGAATCTTCAAACCCGCTGTTGAAGCTGCTGAGAAGAACGGCGTATTTTTGTACTGCGGCGAGTATGGCGTAATCGAGCTGGCAGATACAGAATCTGCAAAGAGATGGTTTGCTGATATCCACAGCGTATTTGAGAAATACAACATCGGACATGCAGTATGGAATTACAAGGAAAAAGACTTTGGAGATACAGTAAACAAGTGCTTTTTCGCATAATATGACACTATCGGAGATGCTATTATGGACAAGGTATATGATCCTTTATTTACTCCATGGAGGATTGGCAGTTGTGAGATAAAGAATAGAATAGTTATGACATCCATGGGCGGAACGGATCTCTTTGGATGGATGGAGAAGAACCATTTCGATAAGGCCGGCGCTGAGTTTATTCTGGAAGTTGCCAGGAATAATGCAGGACTGGTGCTTCCAGGTTGTCAGCCTGTTTATAATCCAATGTTTGGACAATGGCTCTATTCTAACAAGAAGATGTATCAGGACCTGGCAAAGTGGATGCCACAGCTTCATCAGACCGGAGCCAAGCTCTTTGTTCAGCTTACTGCGGGCTTTGGCAGATCTTTTACCATCAGTCCCATGATGGAAAAACTCTATACTAATAAGGTGCTTCGTGTACTTTCCAAGCCCGTTATGGATCTGGATAAGATCACAGCTTCTGCCAGCCCTTCTCCGAATCGCTGGTCTGATAAAGTGCCATCAAGAGAGATGACGGTTGAGGAAATCCATGAGTTTGTTGAAGCTTTTGGAAAGAGTGCACTTCTTCTTAAGGAAGCCGGCGTAGATGGAGTAGAGGTTCATGCTGTTCATGAAGGATATCTTCTGGATCAGTTTACTCTTGATTATGTCAATAAAAGAACTGATGAATATGGCGGAAGCTTTGAGAACAAGTACCGCTTTGCTGTTGAGATCGTTCAGGAGATCAAGAAGCTCTGCGGAAAGGATTTCCCTGTTTCTCTGCGATATAGTGTTATTTCCAAGACGCGAGGCTTTAGGCAGGGTGCACTTCCAGGCGAAGATTATGATGAGGTAGGAAGAGACTTCGAAGAGTCAAAAAGAGCTGCCAAGTATCTGCAGGATGCCGGCTACGATATGCTAAACTGCGATAACGGGACCTATGATGCCTGGTATTGGGCTCATCCTCCAATCTATATGCCTGAAAACTGCAATCTCGATGATGTGGCAGAACTGCGTAAGTATGTAGATATTCCTGTGGTCTGTGCAGGAAGAATGAATCCGAAAGACGCTGCTAAAGCGGTAGCGGATAAGGAAATCGACGGCGCCGGCTTCGCAAGACAGTTTTTGGCTGATCCTAAGTGGGTTACCAAACTGATAGAGGAAAAGGAAGAGGATATTCGTCCATGTATCCTGTGCCATAATGGCTGCTTTAATATGTGCCATTATAAAGGTGTTCCCAATGATCAGGATCTTTCTGACAGTCTTCACCTTGCCAGATGCGCGGTCAATGCTGAGACCATGCAGACTGACAAGCATTTTATCAAGAAGACCAAGCATCCTAAAAAGGTCATTATCATCGGCGGCGGAATAGGAGGCATGGAGGCTGCAAGAGTCCTTAAGCTGCGCGGACATGAGCCTGTTATCTATGAGAAAACTGATGAGCTGGGTGGAACCTTTATTGCTGCAAGTGCAGAGTCTTATAAAGGTAAGCTCCGTGACCTTCTTAAGTGGTACCGAAGGCAGATGGAGGAGCTTGGTATAGAAATCCATCTGGAGACAAATATAAAAGATGTTAAGGAATTTGGAAAGAGCGATATTATCATTGCTACCGGATCAATGCCAAGACGTCTTCGAAATATTCCAGGGCATGAGCTTATGATCGAGGCATGCGAATACCTTAGGGGAGCCGAAGTTGGTGATAATGTAGCAGTTATCGGTGGTGGTCTTACCGGCTGCGAGATAGCTTATGAGCTGGCACTTCAGGGCAGAAACCCTATTATAGTAGAGATGAAGGATGATATTATCTCTCAAAAGGGAGTATGCCTTGCCAATAGTTCATATTTAAGGGAATGGTTTGATCTGTACCGCGTTCCAATCTACCTTGAGACTACTCTTAAGGAAGTTTGGGAAGACTGCATAGTTTGCACTGATAAAGAGGGAAAAGAGTTTACCATAGAATGTGACAGCGTTATCAGCAGCGCCGGTTATATTCCAAATCCTTTGGTCAAACCCAATGAGCGCGAGAGCAACATGGACTATGTGGGCGACTGTAAGGAGATAGGAAATCTTAGAACTGTTATCTGGAGAGCCTATGAGGTTGCTATGAGGATTTAATGATAAATATTTAATCTAAAGTTAATAAAGTTTATACTAAATAAAGGACAAAGCTTTTCGATAGAGTGTTACAATTTATATGTGTGGCACTCTATTTTTTTGTCGCACTTTGCATAAAAATATTTAACCTGGCATCAGATGTTATCTTTTTTACCAGTAAGGAGAAAAAAATATGAATATCTTTCACGGTAAGAGCTCTTCCGGAAGCGTTGCTGAAGCGGCAAAAGGCCTTGGCTCGGCCAAACTTATCATCATGACAACAACTGCGGATGAGTTTGAAAAAAATGTTGCAGAGCTAAGCAAAATGTTCCCTGGTGTGCCCAGCATCAGCTGCGTGGGAATGGGATATGACACCTCTATTTTGGAAAAAGGCGTGTTTATCACAGCTTTTAAGGATGGAGTGACTGTTGCAACCGGCGTACTTGAAAAGGTATCTGTTTCACCGGCAAGGTACATTTCCCGAATTGAAAAAGATATCGAAGCTGTTCGTCCGGGAAAAGATAATACTGCTATTATTGATTTTTGTGCCGGTAATGATGCTGCAGTGCTTACTACACTTAGTGGGCTCATAAAGAAGTATGGACTTCAGGTAATGGGAGCAACCGGTGATGCAGGAAAAGTGGCGGTTGATGGTACCGTCTATGAGGATGCAATGGTATATGCGGTCATCCGAAATGAGGGCGGCAAGGTTAAAGCGTATAAGGAAAATATTTACGAGCCTCGCGATAACAAGCAGCTCATAGCTTCTAAGACAGATAAGACAAAATACTATCTGGGCGAACTTAACGGCAGACCTGCCAAGCAGGTGTATATGGATCTTACCGGTGCTACTGAGAGTAAGATAGTTGATCAGACCTTTAGAAATCCATTTGGAAAGATGATGGGTAGTGATGTCTGCATCGCATCCATTAAGGCGGTTTCAGGAAATGGTCTTATTCTGTACAGACAGATAAATGACTCGGATATTCTCACTCTTTTGGAAATGAGAGATCCTATGGAAATTGCTCAGACTACTGTAGATAAGATACACAGCGATTTTTCACATATTTCAGTAATCTTCTCAGTTAACTGTATATTCAGGTATCTGGTATTAAAGGAAAGAAACGAGCTTGGAACATATCTTAGCAAGATTGGAACACTTGGAACAAGCTGTGGTCTGGTAGGTTTTGGAGAACATTTCAATACACAGTTCGTTAACCAGACCATGACATGTATCGTGTTTGAATGAGGAGAGTAAAAATATGTTTGAAAATATGTTTGGAAAGAATAAGGCTGAAGAACCGGTAGCTAAGGTCGACACTAGTGTAAAAGACTTTGAAGAAAGAAGCAGAGCTCTGGTTTATATAGCAGAATCCATTAAGGATTGTCAGAAAAAACTTGTTCAGAACGAAGTAAATTCCCTCACGGAGATCCATGACATGGGCGAAGCTGTTAATAATGTTATGGAAAGTAACGCACAGCTCCGTGAAGATATGGACAACTTTAACGAGATGTTTGAGGCTGTTAATCAGAGTGCATCCAAATTTGAGGATGTAAAGATCAATATTCTAAACAGTGTTCAGAATGCACAGGAAAAGGTTGGAGAACTTAAGAATAGCTCCAATGAGGTTCGTGCAAGCTTTGATGAGATGGCTCGTGGATTTGAGAGCTTCAAGGAATCCGTAGATCAGATTTCCGATTACATGAAGAAGATTATCAACATTGCATCTCAGACAAACCTGCTGGCCCTCAACGCTTCAATTGAAGCTGCCAGAGCCGGAGCGGCAGGAAAGGGCTTTGCCGTAGTTGCTACTGAGGTAAGAGAGCTTGCCGATGAGATCAAGGTAATGATCGATCAGGTAAATGCATCAATTGCAAATGCAGGAGCTGAAAGCGAGAAACTGTCAGAGAGCATGGAGAATTCCATTGCAGCCATGGACAAGAGTCTTCAGGAAGTAGATGAGACCCATGCAACCTTTGATGAGATCATTGAAAGCGCAAACGGCGCCAATGCTGTACAGCAGGAGATTACCGACACTGCAGATACTGCTTCCGATGAACTTAAAAAGATTGGTGGAAGATTTGATGACATCACCAGGAAATATGATAATCTGGTAACACAGCTTGAAAAAGTTAATTCCCTCGGAACAACAAAGAGCAGTGTGTTTGAAAGCATCGATAATCTGGTTTCCCAGATTGAACCTATAGTAAAGGAAAGATGATATCAATTTAGGGCTAACAACAAGGAACTATCAGTGGTAGAATTATCATTGATAGTTCTTTTGTGTATAGCACTTAGTAAGGAGAGAAGGGTATGGTATTCGAGTGTAGAGAAAACGCTCTTTGTTTTAAAAGACAGGGAGAGACAGTTCTTATTGAAAGTTGGGGAGAGGATTCCCTTAGAGTCCGTGCAACCATGAACAGGCAGTTCACAGGCAGAAACTGGGCTCTTACAGAGGAAATAAAGCAAACAAAAGCAGAAGTAAAAACATATAAGGTTCCTCAGAAGACAGGTGAGGGAACAATAGTTGAAAATGAGTGGGCCAGCATTACTAATGGCCGCATTAAGGCAGAAGTAAACTTTGCCGGTGTTATTAGCTTTTACAGGGATGACAAGCTCTTTTTACGTGAATATTACAGGTCTTACGGCGGAACTATTTCTAAGGAAAGCTGCTGTCTTAAGATCGTAAACAGAGAGTGGAAGGGGCTTTACGGCGGAGATAATTATATTCTCAAGGTAAGGTTTGAAGCTAATGAAGGCGAGAAAATCTTTGGAATGGGACAGTATCAGCAACAGCAGATGGATCTTAAGGGCTGCACATTAGAACTTGCTCAGAGAAATTCACAGATTTCAGTTCCTTTTGCACTTTCCAATCTGGGATATGGTCTTTTATGGAATAATCCTGGTGTAGGACAGGTTTCCTTTGGAAATAACATGACACTATGGGAGATGAAATCCACCAAGGAGATGGATTATTACATCACTGTAGGAGATACTCCCAAGGAGATTGTTGAGAATTATACTAAGGCTACAGGCCATGCAGGTCAGTTCCCTGAAGAGCTTATGGGACTTTGGCAGTGCAAGCTTCGTTACAGAACGCAGGAAGAAGTCCTTTCTATTGCGCGCAGGTACAAGGAACTTGGTATAAAGATTGATCAGATCATTATAGATTTCTTCCATTGGACCTATCAGGGAGACTGGAAGTTTGATAAAAAATACTGGCCGGATCCCAAGGCTATGGTGGACGAACTTCACAGCATGGGCATAAGGGTCATTGTATCCGTATGGCCTTCAGTTGACAGAAAGAGCGAGAATTTCTTCCCAATGCTGGAGAAGGGCCTTCTTATCAGAACAGAAAGAGGCGCTCTTCAGACCTATGATTTCCAGGGCGACTGCGTTGAAATAGATGCCTTTAATCCGGAGACCCGTGAGTATTTATGGAACATCTGTAAAAAGAATTACTATGAATATGGAATAGATGGCTTCTGGCTTGATAACTCCGAGCCTGATTACGGCGTTTATGACTATGAGAACTTCCGTTATAGTGAGGGAACTGCACTTGAAGTCAGCAACATGTATCCTCAGATGTATTCAAGAGTCTTTTTCGATAAGATGAAGGACTTAAAGGACGGAACTGTTGTTAACCTCTTAAGATGCGCATGGGCAGGAAGCCAGAAGTATGGAAATGTTGTATGGTCCGGAGATATTCCAAGTACCTTTGAATCTCTTCAGGATCAGATTCAGTGCGGTCTGAATATCGGACTTGCCGGAATTCCTTGGTGGAACACAGATATTGGCGGCTTTATGACTGATGATGTTTATGATCCGGATTTCAGACAGCTTCTTATCAGATGGTATCAGTTTGCGGTATTTACTTCAGTCATGAGACTTCACGGAGATCGTGGCCCTTACAATATTCCGCCTCTTGATGACAGAGACTGGGGCGGCGGATATCTTCATACCGGCCAGGATAACGAAATGTGGAGCTATGGAGATGACAACTTTGAGATCATGAAGAAGTACTATGATATAAGAACAGGCATGAAGCCTTATATCAAGAAGCTTTTTGAGGAAGCATCTGCAAACGGCTCACCTCTTATGCGTGCAATGTTCTACGAATTCCCTGAGGATGAAAAGTGCTGGAACTTAAAAGACCAGTACATGTTCGGAGATAAGTACCTGGTTGCTCCTATCCTTCATCTTAACGAATTCGAGAGAATAGTATATCTTCCAAAGGGAGAATGGACTCTTACAAGCGATGGAACAAAATTCGAGGGCGGACAGGAAGTAACTGTTGCGGCTCCTATAGACTATATGCCTGTATTTGAGAGAAACTGACAAGAAAAAACTGACATGATAATATAATAATGTTAGTGGGGAAAATGATAATATCAGGGGGATCATATGCCAAAGGGTGCAGGACAAAAGCTAAAGCTTTATTACCTTAGTCAGATAATGCTTAAAAAGACCGATGATGAACATGCTCTGACTATGCCTGAGATAATAGAAAAACTATCTGAATACGGTATATCGGCGGATAGAAAAAGTATTTACGATGATTTTGCAGCCCTTAAGGAGATCGGCCTTGATATTATCATGGAACAGGAAGGTCGAAACTATTATTACCACGTGGGCGGCAAGCGTTTTGAAATAGCAGAGCTTATGCTGCTGGTGGATTCTATTCAGTCTTCTAAATTTATCACAGCCAAGAAATCCGCAGATCTGATAAAAAAAGTTACAGATCTTGCCAGTGAATACGAAGCCAGACAATTAAAGCGTCAGGTGGTGGTTCAGGGCAGGATCAAGAATATGAACGAGAGTATCTACTACATGGTAGATGAGATCCACAGGGCAATTCTGGAAAACAAGAGTATTCGTTTCCAGTACCTTCAGTGGAATCTTGATAAGGTCATGGTACCAAGGGACGATGAAGAGCGTTTTGCAAGTCCCTGGGCCCTTACCTGGGATGATGAGAACTATTATCTGATAGCCTTTGATCCCAAGGCCGGTAAGATCAAGCATTACCGTGTAGATAAGATGGCCAAGATCAAACTTACCGATGAGAAAAGAGTGGGTAAGGAAGAGTTTGAGGCTCTGGACATGGGTTCATATGCCAAGAAGAATTTCGGAATGTTTGGCAAAATGGAATCTGTTATGGTGGATATTGAATTCAGAAATGATTTTGTTGGCATCATGATAGATCGTTTTGGCAAGGAAATCCCTATAAGACCTGCGGAGAAAGAAGGTTGGTCCAGAACCCATGTTGACGTCTATATCAGTGACCAGTTCTACGGCTGGATCTTTGCCATGGGCGGGAAAGTTATTATTACAGGCCCTTCTAAGGTGACTGAGGATTACAAAGAAAAGTTAAAGCTGCAACTTAATGAGTATTAAATCATGTTCTTACGAAAACGCATAAAATGCGTGTTTCTGTGATTTTTCAAAGAATACATCATATACAACGGGAGAATGACTTATGCCGATAGTAGGCGCGTTTATGGTTCCACATCCTCCACTGATCATACCTGAGGTCGGAAGAGGAGGAGAGCAGCAGATACAGGAAACTACAGCTTCTTATGAGAAGATTGCGGATATGATCGCACAGCTTTCACCGCAGACCATCGTGATCATCAGCCCGCATGCGACTATGTACGCAGACTATTTCCATGTTTCTCCGGGAAATGCTGCCACGGGCTCTTTTGCAAATTTCGGGGCAGCAGGCGTCAGATTCTTAGAGGCCTATGACATGGAACTGGTAAAAGAAATAGAGACTATTGCCCGCAAGGAGTTTTTCCCTGCCGGTACTCTCGGAGAAGTAGACAGGGAGCTGGATCACGGAACAATGGTTCCCCTGTGGTTTATCAGGAAAAAGTATAAGGCAGGAAACATAGTAAGGATAGGCTTATCATCCCTTTCCTATGCTGACCATTATAAGCTTGGTCAGATTATTCAGACTGCCGTTGATAAGCTAAAGCGCAAGGTTGTGATAGTGGCAAGCGGTGATCTGTCTCACAAGCTTCAGTCATATGGCCCATATGGCTATGCCGCTGAGGGTCCGGTTTACGATCAGCGCATTATGGATGTATGTTCAAGAGCAGCATTTGGTGAGCTCTTTAATTTTGATGAGGATTTTTGTGAAAGAGCAGCTGAATGCGGACATAGATCCTTTGTCATTATGGCTGGATGCCTGGACGGTCTTAAGGTAAGTGCCACCAAGTTCTCACATCAGGATGTAACCGGTGTAGGCTATGGTATTTGCAGCTTTATTCCGGGAGAGAAGGATTCCCGCAGACATTTTTTGAAGGCCTATTATAAGGAACTGGAAAAAGATCTGGAGAGAGAACTGGAAAAACTCTGTGAAAAAAAGGATCCCTATGTCAGACTGGCATACAGATCCGTAATAAGCTATATCATGAAGGGCAAAAAATTAGAGCTTCCCAAGGATGTGACCTCGGAGATGCTTAACATTCGCGCAGGAGCTTTTGTGTCTATTCATAAAAATGGTAAGCTTCGTGGCTGCATAGGAACAATTGGCCCTACTATGGACAATGTTGCGCTTGAAATAATAGAAAATGCCATAAGCGCATCCACCAGGGATCCAAGATTTTCACCGATAAAGCCGGAAGAATTACTTTCCCTTGAGATAAATGTGGATGTTCTTGGAAGACCCCAGGACATAACCTCCATGGATGAGCTTGATGTGAAAAGATATGGAGTCATAGT
>JAEEGL012687187.1_pt1 | contig 23740 bp, 21 predicted proteins | sample 9134231 | NCBI WGS metagenome assembly JAEEGL01 (sample SAMN16246548, study PRJNA631951) | gut metagenome | biome: gut microbiome; feature: rumen; material: fiber-attached | host: Bos | place: Iran: Karaj | collected 2018-10 | reverse complement strand
TGTTTTTGTTACAATACCCATTTCGAGTATGTGTTCAAAAATTTTTTCAGCGAAGCGTTGTTTATTGATTTGGGGATGTCTGTGCTTCGTAGAAGCTGTTATCAGCTTGGGCGGGGTGCGAGAGCTCGCTCTCAGGCACACAAGCACAAGATGAGAACAAAGGCCGTAGGCCACAGACATTCACTGAGGGGTTTTGTATGTTTTTGTTACAATCATTGCTTCGAGGAACCATCTGCAAGGTTTTTCAGCGAGGCTTTGTTTGGGTATTATCTGTGTAATCTGTGATATCTGTGAGACCTTACTTCTCAAGCGACGCCAAGTACTCCTCATGCAGGTGGTAGTATTTCTTCATGAATAACAGATAAGCTGTGTCCTATTCAGACTTGGCAAAGTTATGCGATTTTCTTCATAAAACCAGTCTGTTTACGCTGGCTCCACAACATATAATCAATTTCACGATTATGCAACGCATCCAAAAACTCAACTTTTACCCTATTATCCACATCATTAATGATGGCAATCGGTCGGAACTTCTTCTCAGAAATCTGTTCACGGACAGGCTTCACCTCGTCCACGCCAAATAAGAACGTTGCTAAGTTAGGACGATCAAGGTGATTGAAAGTCTGAAGCACAATCTCTTCTTCTGGTTTGGCAATGAAATAGTCAAATACAAACCGGATCCCAGAACGCCCAGAGGCAATAAAACCAGGCGTAACATTCACCTGACGGTCATGAAAAAGAGTCTTGACATCATCACGGAATAACGATGCCACCCGATGTGTAGAGATATTGGCCATGTCCGATAGTTCCAACATGGCGCGTAACATGTCATGCTTTCCCTGAGCAAAATCAGCCTTCACAACAGTTTTCGTAATCTCACCGTCATTAGCCACACTTACGCCATAATTCAACTTTATCCGTTCCAGGATCTCTTTTCGCCCAGACGAAGATTTAAAGTTTACTCCGAGCAAGTCCAGGTTGCCAAGCGTATTACCATCGTCAGACAAGATCACCATCCCATCAGGAAGCAATTTCACGAACAAATCAATAGTGTCATTAAACAAACCGACAAAAGGAGTTGACACGACACTCCAACCAGTATTGGCGTCTCGCTGTACAAATGTGCGTTTCTTCAGCCATTCGTAGTATTCATTCACTCCTTCATTCAGCCAGTTCATATAACCATTCTATTGATTGTTATCTTTGTCTGTATATTCAAATAATCGATGAAGCTATTGAAAGCATCCACAAATCCTTGCATCATATTGTCACCTGTCACTTCCTTTGTGATGATCTCTGTCTCTTCAAGTGGCAATGCCCATGCCAATTGAGGGTAACCCTTCACATGGTAATGGAGATGTGATTTTCCGACAAAAAGCTCAGCGACATGCGAATGGAATATTTCAGGAACATCCTCAGTTATAGTATCGGGATTCTTGTGATTGCTGTTATAATCCAATCTTGCCAACCCCCAATTCATGTCATCCATCATTTGGAAATTGAGTCTGATTCCATATTTCTCACTTTGCTTAACGTCAAGTATAAAGTCTCGTTTTATGCTGTCAAGATTAATCAGGTTCAAACGCTCGCGCATTGGAAACACTTGTTCCAGCGTCAAATCTTTGACGATCTCCCCATCTTCATCAACAACCCATTTGGGCAGTTTGACAAGTTCTTGTGCTTCCTTGAAATCCATTATTATTCTTTTTCTGGCTGCAAAATAACATACTTTTTATCTTATCTCCAAATAAATCTCTCAAATTCTTCTATTTCGATAGATAAATAGTGGATAGTCAACCACTATATAAACGAAGGTGAGTTACTTCAAAAACGCTCAATTATCTTTTGGTTCATCCATGGGCATCATCCTTTTCTCAGTGTGAGTGGATATTTAAGTTCTGATTTTGGAGGATTTAAGTTCCTGAAGAAGTTTTTCAGCGGAGCGGAGTTCTTCAGACTCGCGTCTTAGTGAGGGAGACGCTCGAAGAAGCGAACAAGTTCGAGCGTTTTGATCTGGGGATGTCTGTGCTTCGCAGAAGCTGTTATCAACTTGAGCGGGGTGCGAGAGCTTGCTCTCAGGCACACAAGCACAAGATGAGAACAAAGGCCATAGGCCTCAGACATTCACAGAGTTTTTATGGTTTTTGTTACAATAACCACTTCGAGGATGCGTTTCCTGAAACAGCTTTTCAGCGAGGCTTTGTTTGGGCATTATCTGTGTCATCTGTGCAATCTGTGAGACCTTACTTCTCGAGCGACGCCAAGTATTCCTCATGCAGGTGGTAGTACTTCTTCATGAATAACAGATAAGCCAGGGCCAGCAGCAGACCGATCCCTATCAGATACACCCAGTGCGCCAGCACAGTATTAGGAATCAAGTAAACCATCACCAACGATATCACCAGCTGCAGCCCCATGTATATCAGCGACACCGTCACATGCCCCATATTTAGCTCATTCGCCATCAGCTGAAACGCATGCTTGCGGTGCGCCTTCCCCAGGTTCTCGTGCAACATGATCCGGTGAATGATCGTGCAGCACCCATCGATGCCATACACAATCAGGAATACCAGCCAGGTCACGTCATTCGTGGCAACGATCAACTTACCAATCGCAAACAACATGATGAATGCGATGCCGATACTCCCTACATCCCCCGCAAAACACTTCGCCTTACCCTTCGGTCGGAAGTTAAAGATACAGAACACCAGCACCCCTATTATCGCCACAATCAAATATGACGGTTCAATAAACTCTTGAACTATTAAACCATTAAACTCTTGAACCATCAAGAGCGGCACGAACCCCGCGAGCGCATAAGCCGCCGTTATCCCATTAATGCCATCCATGAAGTTAATGATGTTCGTGGCCCCCCCCACCACTATCAACGCTGCAATGGCAATCATCCCCTGCCAATACCAGGCCATATCATTGAACCACGGAACATCTTGAACCCTTAGACTGAGCAGCATGAGAAGCATTGCTGCGAACTGCGCCACCAGCCGCACACTATCCGGCAGCGACTGCACATCATCCCAGAAGCTCACCCCGCAAATGAGCACCAGCCCAATGATAAATGGTAAATAATCTAATAATGCAACGGCACTCCCCTCTCCCACGGGAGAGGGGAAGGGAGTGAGGCTCCACACTATCATAGATATGGAAAAAATAGTGCCCCCGCCACGCAAAACAATAGTTGAGTGCGAAGAACGTTCATTCGGCTTATCAATGATATTGCACTTATCGGCAATCTTGAATTAAACCAACTCTGCCACGATGAGCAGTACTGCAATGATAATGTATGTCCAGGCCATATATTGATTCCTTTATAATCCTTTAATTGGGTTCCTGAGCCTATCGAAGGGGCCCACTCCAGCACAGCCGGGGCAGGGCACCATTAGAGTCTGCCGCTCCCCACGCACACCAGCTCCCTATCGGTTGCCCATGTGCTTTTCCTCCCCGCTACAAATAAATTGGATGAGCCGTTTTATATGCAGTCAACAATTCCTGTCTCATATGTGGCAATTGCCTGTAAGCAGATGATAAGATTGCCATAGCAGTTCTGTTTTCATACCTGCTAAACATCATTCCCAGCATCGTGCTTATCGTTAAAGTATCTCTAGATGTTATGATAGGCTTGTTATATATCCGAGAACACAGGTTAAGTATCACGGGATAAAGATATTGGTTAAAGCTTAAGTTCTCTTTACATGTTGCATAATACGATGTATCGCCCTTTACGTTCTTCTCATATTCAGAGAACACATAGTCCACATCTATTTCGCCACCATAGATATTTGATTCCACGAGAAAATGAGATATCTCCAAGAATTTTTCTTGATGGAAAAAATAGACATAATAATTCACATCAGCCACTGGGAATCCCTTCCCAAATGAGGCAGTCATTGCTATGTCCTCTGATATAAACACCCTATTACCTCTCATTGTCAGAGCTGCACACTGATATTCAAGTGCTAAATAGCGTGATTTCTCAAAAACAGATTCATCACCCAAATCAACATCTAACATTTCGTGCGTTACTTCTACAGTCATGTCTTTCTCTATCCATGACTTCAGCCCCTTCAAACGCGTCATAAACCAAGTTTCTCCTTTTCCGTCAACTGTTGCCAGTTTATCTACGACGGTTTGATATATTCCCGCTGGCCTCGCATACCCTTCCTTTGTTATGGTAAATTCAATCAGGTGTATGATGCCTTGCGGAACGACAAACTTGTTTTTATATTCAATACCAAACTGTAAATGTAACTCATAGAGCAGTATTAGCGCAGAGAGGTCTAACACACATTCATAATCACCGAGATTCACACCTCGTTTCTCATACAACTCCTCAAAGTCATTCTTAGGTATATTGTATATCTTAAATGGACCAAACAGATGATTATAAAACTCTGAAATATACTCCTCGCCATTAAGCAATAAGCCAATTGTCTGTTTCCCTTGTTTGTAATCTTCCAAAGCGGCTTTATATGCAGCTTGCCATTCTTCATCATGGCCTGCAGCTTTAGCTATTCCTTCAAGAATATTCCCATTCCCGCCTGATGTCAAATCATCAATTGTAAAAGAGAATGCTGACTGATACTTGTTTTCGTGTATTTCCTTATAAATATCCTCCAGCAACTGGTTGTACTTGTTGTAGATGGCCAACACTTCAAAGGTCTCATCCCGTCCCATTCTGTCCTTGATAACGACAGATTCCCCCTTCTTCTTGCCTATCATGCAGCCTATACGCTGCCCTTTAACTATAATATCAGAACGCCTTTCGCCATTGTGATTATAATACACATAGTTCCCTTCTTCAACCACATCAAACTCCTTCCTAATAATAAGAGCCGTTTTGGGGTTCATGCAAGCACTATGGAATAGCAAAGAGAGCCTTTCGTCAGGTTCATTAGAACGAATATACTGATACAAGAACTCAACAGACTCTGCCACCATATCAGACAACAAGAGAACGTTGAACAGTTGTGTAGCCTCATTAGGTGCAAAAGAATAATCTCCTATATGCTCTGAAAGGTCAGCAACTTTTTCAAAATGGCCATTCTGGCACTGCATGGATATATAGATTGTAAAGTAGGAAGCGTTCTTGTTATCCAACGCATACAAAGCCTCAGCAATGTCTAGCATTCTAGGGAAATCCTCTTCTTTCCCTGCCAAAGCATATTCTTCCCTTAGCCAATATGGATTATCTTTAAATCCTCCCTCCCTAACCTTTCTCAGATAAGCATCAAGCCGCGAATAAGCCTTTGCCTTTTTCAACAAGTCAAAATAGATATGACTGCTAAAATCAACATATCCATCCTTGACACAACTCTCACTCAAATTAAGTGCATCGTCCTTTAATCCTGCATCAAACAATGCTATGGCAATAAAAGGCCTAAGCCCTAAAGCCGCTTTATTCTGATGCTTCTTAAGAAGCTCTATATCCGTTTCCTCATTACAGAAAGAGTGACACACCTCCTGATAGACCTTTGCATCTATTCCATCTGACACCTTGACCTGTATTGCCTTCTCTTTCAGCTCCTCCGGATGATCCTTGATGGCCATCATCAGAAATACCAGCATAATGCCTGGCATTTCTACATTCTTCTTAACGAGTGCATCAAGAGAACTCTTAGCATACTCAACATCTGCAGTTGCTACAGACAAGTAGAAACGGATATTAAAAACGCTTGCATCATTAGAAATCCCACTGCCATTCAAATACTGTTTCGCTTCTTCAAACTTGCCTTCCTTTGACAAGAAAAGGACATAAGACAACTGCTTGATAGTGAGGAACTGCGCTGACGCTTTAATTTCTTTCAATTTAACAAGAAGTATAGCTGCCTTGTTCACCTTATAGTCGGTAATACAATTAAACAGTGCGATGTCGGGAGAAAGTTCGCCTAACTCTGTCTTTTCTAACAAGTTCAGATATTTGGCAGAGTACTCATACAGTTCCATACAATAAGGGCCTGCAGGCGTGTTTCCTGTAAATGCGTCAGCATTCCACTCTCTGATATAGCGGTTGATTAGAACCGACAGATTGAACACCCACATAGGAATGCTCTCGAATTCAAGCTTCTCTGGTCCATCGACTTGGTACGTTGCGATATCTATGCATAAACTGGTTTGCTGCTTACGCATCATGCAAGCATTAGCAAGCACAGCTATATTAGACTTTATTTCATCTGGCAATTTGTTATAAGCTTCTTCAATATCATCTGCCAATACCAATTCTGGAATCCATGCCCATATATTATTCCTATCCAGTTCCTTTAAGCCATTAGCCATTCTAGTTGCCTCAATCTTATTCTTTTCCTGACAGAGGCAATACAGTTTTCCTCCTATAATGTCAGCATCCCTACGTTCTGAGCCAATCATTTCAGTATAGGCTCTACCGTATTCTGCCAAACAGATATCATTGTTAACATAGCGGGAGCAACATCCCAAGGCGTAATCTATCACTGAAAGTGTATATTGATCACTTGTAGGAATGTCAGACCTCAATTTTAGAAGCACATCATGGGCTGTCTTGATATGCAGCGTGGTAATAAGCCCTTTCAGTTGACCAGCTATTTCACGAATCGTGACATTGGAATTGTCGCCTGCTTTCTTGACGAGGAAATCCAACTTCTCTTCAAGAGAGCCTAATTTTTCCTGAACCGGGTCTTTCTTTCCGAATAGTAGTTTTATCCCAGCCTTAACGCCATCCTCAGCAAAAGCCACAAGTACATCTTTGAAGAAACCTGGAGCCTTTGCAAGTAAATATCCTTTTATTGCTAACAAAAACGACATAGTAAGCAAAACAACTACACTTTTGAACTATTTAGCGTTAGTTCGATGGAATATAATACATTGAAAAATTGGCAAATAGCTATAGATATTGTATCTTTATTGTGTCCAATCATCAAGACTACAACACCTTATCGCTATGTTTACCGAGTGCAAAAATACATAAATTTTCTTTATGACAAATGAATTCTTCAATTTTTCTGATTCAACAGTAAAAAAACTCCGTCGAGGAGAAGAACCCACCGTTGAAACATCCCTATCAACGTGCTTCTACCCTGAGTCGATGACAGGAAACAACTGGAGAACAAACGCTACATGGCGAAATCCTCGGAAAACAGTTAGAGGACAGAGATATATCAGCAAACAGATGTTTGAGCATCTGTCTGTGAATGGAATCTGCTGACGGGAATAGCGGCATATTGTTTCTTCCCAAAGAAATCTGCCATTAATTGCCATTTTATCCTGATAATAAATTGACTCTATTCTAAATAAATTCGTCGAATTTACGTTATACCTGTTCCTTCAAAAAACCAACAAGCGGCCACGATACTATCGGTGTTGCTTATGAACCGATAGTGACGTGGTCGCTTGTTGGTAGAGCAGTTTATGGGAATCCTTTTGTTCGCCTTTTACATCTTTGTAACTGATTCGTTTTCAGACTTTCTCAAAATATGTATCTGGCTTACTCTGGTCGAAGATCTCGTTGCAGTACATCACTGTCACCAGATTCTCCGTATCAGACAGGTTGATGATGTTGTGAGTGTAACCCGGCAACATGTGAACGCACTGGATCTTGTCACCCGTGACCTCAAACTCTATCACCTCATCGGTTCCTACTTTACGCTCCTGAATCAAGCCGTGACCAGCAACCACGATGAAGAATTCCCATTTGGTGTTATGCCAGTGTTGGCCCTTGGTGATACCCGGCTTCGAGATATTGATGCTCACCTGTCCGCAGTTCAGTGTATGCACCAGCTCCGTAAACGAGCCGCGGTCGTCCACATTCATCTTCAGCGGAAAGGCCACCTTCTCCTTCGGCAGATACGAAAGGTAGGTCGAATACAACTTCTTCTCAAACGAGTTAAAAGGAATCTCTGGAATCAGCAGCGTCTTGGGTTGCTCTGCAAACCGCTTCAGCAGCTCCACGATCTCACCCAGCGTCACCTTATGCGTCACAGGGCAGTAACAGTAATGACCCTTTGAGAATTGAAAATTGAAAATTGGAAATTGTGACTCTGGCACCACTTCGAGGCCATTGAACTCGCAGCGGTCTTCTTTCCTCATGCTCAGCGGTTTTCCCGCTGAGACTTCATCCACTTCCCTACGGTTTTCCGTAGGGCTTTATTATCTCATTCCCTCCATCTCACTCTCCACCATCTTCATCAACCTCGGCATCATCTTAATCTTGCCCCCTTCTCGCCTTGTCATGGTGCCTATCTCTTTTTACTGTATCTTCATGAACAGATCCACAAAATCAGTAGAGATAAATCCGGGATAATCAGTCCACACAGTATCAAGTACATGATTTTTCAGCGCATTATCCCCTCCTTGTGCATGTTTATTGAGCGGTTTCCAAGTATCCTTGATCTTAGCTTCAAGGTCATGGCCGTTAAAAAAGAAATACTCCTTCGTTGCAACGAACTTCTTTCCTGTTTGTACAGTGTATTCTACTTGGTTTCCCGTATTAAACCCTAACGTATCAATCACATATTTTATCATTGTCTGAATCTCTGTGTCGTTAAGTTGACTCAACTGAACATAACTTAATGGTGGTAATCCAAGCGTTTCTGTTTTTAATATTTTCTCTCGAACCAATAGGAACGCAACATAAATAGGGTCAAACACATAATTGTCTATTGCATACCGTTGATTCTCACCTAGAACAAACACATAAGTAGAGTTATGATTAGTCGTGTCAAAATCCTTTATGCCATAGACTAAATCATTCCCGTACCCTCGTAGGGCGTTTACTATCGAACTCACCTCATCGCAATTTGACCCACTACTACTCTTGGGTGGCAAGAATTGCGGTACTGTTGGAAATTGAGCCCATATTAGGGGTACTATTCGGTTATAATATTGCACATCATATTTACTTTCCACAAACACCTGACGTCTATTCTCAATAGACAGTCTGACATTATCCAAGTCCCTTGTCAATATATTCACCGCCTGTTGCTTGGATATCTTTACTGGCATGCTTCTACTCTTGTCCATCAAGAAAATACTCTCTTCTGGTGCAAGAACAACTGTCATCGGTGAATGTGTTGAGATTATAACCTTAACCTTTGCTTCCTTTACTATTGACTCCTCAATGGCACTTACCAGCACTTTCGAGAATTCCGGATGCAATGCTGCGTCTGGCTCATCTAGTAGTAGAACATCTGGCCTTGCAGTTTCTTCCTTCGTATTGTAGATGGAAAGGGCCAGCGACATCAGTACTTTCTCCCCTGTTGATAAGTCATTTACCTGTATCTCTGTGCCTATGTTTACGTCAGTCAGATGTAACTTGAAGTCAAGTTCCTTATTGCTTCCTTCTGGGTGGTTTACTTGATATGACAATCCTGCACGTGAAAGCATTCGGTTTATCAATTCCCATGGTTTAGGGCCGTATAACTTTTCAAACTCTTCGTCGGATAATACTTTGTTCTGCTGTCCTTTCTTCTCATTCAAGAAATGGTTGAATTCGTTTTCAAGAAGACGAACCTGATACAGTTTGAATATGGAGGCGAACTGGCTGGAGAACATTTCTTCACTTGTTATTTCGTAGTTTTCCGTGAATAGTTCTTCTGTTATGTCCCCTACATTACCATTTGCCAGTTTCACCCATTTTCCAAGCACTTTCCTCCTACTCCCATCTTGGTTTAAATAATAATCCAAGCCTCTATGATTACGTCTCTCATAGTTCTCATAATCATTTAGATAATTTCTGACGTTATTCCATGCCTGTTTCCTATTACTTGTCAGTCCCAGATACTCACAGTTCTCATCGATGTGTGGATTGAGCCCGTTAAACGGTATATACTTAATCTGTGAGAGCCATTTACCTTCATCGTCATACACAACACACTTCTCTGGCAGAGTCATAGCCTCCATCAGATGGCTTTTTCCACTCCCGTTCTTACCAGTCAGGACCACAAAATCAGGAATCTCAAAATCCTGTATTACATGAATTGATTTGAATATTTGCGTTACAGATACCTTCATATTACTCTTCTATCTTCTTGTCCTGTTTCCCGTGATACCATCGCGATTCCTATTTGCCACCAATCCCTACGGTGGTTACTGAGTTAATCGAAGCACTCCGCTGGGTTCTCTTCGTCCTGTTCTCGCCAGTTTACTGTCAAATATAGCCACTAACAGCCACACTCATCATCAGCCAATCACCCGTCCACCAGAGATTTGTCATTCTTTCCGTGCATCAACAGAAATATTATTCCCTGTTTCCGGAATCTCAAAATAGTTATCATTCTTCACGAAATGATATCTATCATCAACACCTTCCAAATCGCCACCAGTTACTTCTATGAAATCCTTTTTCTCAGTAATTGACTTACAAAAATCATTCAAATATTGCCTATTGATATCTACGTCATCAATGATGGTCAGTATTTCCTTTCCCAATTCTGTAAATGAATAAATAGGAAGGTTATACTCTTTACGCTTAATTTTAATAAATAGTCCCACATCCTTTTTCCTAAAGAAAGCAAAACCCTCACTCTCATCAAATGTGTATTGCTTCACGATAGAATGGTTGTAGTTAAGCAATCTCAACTCCATAAGAAAGCTTATTTCGTCAAAGGTATATTCACTTGGTTTATATCTCAAGATTATGGCATCTGTATTGTCGTAATTATATACAACATACTGACACATTTTCTTAATTTTATCTGCATCTGTCTTTGATAAGGACTTCATAAACTGGATAGCCCGCAACGAATAAAAGCTAGGATGTTTTATCTCCCCAGCAAGCAGTCTTGCCCAATAATTCTTTAGATCCTCATTATATGCTTTTCCTGCTCCGTCCAGACATTCCTCTACCCATCCTTGATCACTCTCTTCTCCATTTGTAGTGGTTGCTGGTTCTGCTTGCAGTATCTCGTCTGCTCGTTGAACCACATCCTCCATATTCTTCTGCTTATTTATCTCTTCTGCCACGAGTCGTCTTCCAGCTCTTTGACTTAATGCATCATCAATTATGGCAAGATCATTGTTCTTCCCATCATCAGTATTATCTTCAGAAGAAGAACTCTCTAACAGATTTCGTTTAGCAAGATTCCATCCAAAAGGCTTGGAGAGTACTCGTTTCAACAACTCATTTTGAATATCCATATCACTTCCTTTCAGCTAAAGTTCCAATTAAGTCAAGCAAAAACAGCTCTATCACTTTATCTTTGCCATTTCTTTCCTTCTTTGCGAAGTCTGTATAATATTCCACAGCCTCGTCATATTTTATGTTTCTGGATAGTTCTTCTATACCAGCCTTTTTTATGTCGTCTGCTTGGTTTGCCAATCCTTCAAGCATAACATATATCGTTCTGCTTGCCAGTTCTTTAGCAAACTGCTCTGGCTTACTCTCCTTATATATTTTAAAAGCCGCAGTTTCTATTACTTCACGATCAGACGATGAAATGGTAATCAGAAGAGGTACTGCTTGCGACAACTCATCCCTATACTCCTTAGATAATGCTTGTGCCTTTTCTTGAAGTTTTGTATCAATTTCCTTCTTGATAATCCGAACTTCGTCCATATCCTTTTTTACATTGATAACAGTATATATCTGGTATCCCATTAAGAGAGTCACGAGAAATGACAGCACACCTATGATAGCACCGTAATAGTCAAAATCCAATTCATGAGCAGGTGCCACCTTAGCCATAGCCACAATCGCTATGCCTAAAGCCACTATACTAATTGTTGTTGAAATCCAATTCTTCATAAATTTAACGTGAGTTCGGTATAAGAAAAGTGCTTGAAAAATTGTAGGAGTGAGGATTACAAATGAATATACTCCTGTGGTGTAAGGACTTGTAACTTATCTGTTTCAACAGAGGAAAAATCTACGGTATTGAATGTTAGAAGATATTCACATCCAACTTTCTGCGCCAACTCATATTGGCAACTATCCTCCAAATCCGAAAAATCCATATTCATAACACCCCGCATTAGAGAATCATTGTCATGTTCTGCCACATGAATCGTTTTCAAGATGTTTGACATGATTTGCCGCAAAGCAAAGAGTCGTGCCACACCTGAAAGGCCCAGTTCTTTCCTCAGATACTTGTCTACAAGAAAGATCATGGTGTAGTAACTCCCCACCGACATAAACATGATGCAACTTTGCTCAAACAACTTCTTGAAAAGTAGATGAACCGTGGAGAATTCTTTACGCTCCAAGAAAAACTCCAATATCACATTCGTATCAAGGAATACTTTCATAGCGCGTATTTTTCCACATATGCTTCATCTCGTAGTTTGTCCCAAGAAAAACCCGGGTTGGGCTTGCCCAGTATTCCACCTAATTTGAAGAAGCCAAGAGGATCCCCATCAAGAGCCTTGATGCGTCTGAAGAAATCTTCCTTATCAAGATTGACTTCTACGGCTGATTCCTGTTGTTGTTCCATCAGCCTCTTTATCAATGTTTTCCGAACAGCAACCGTCTGACTTTGAATAAGTACCCACAAAGCATCCGCTGCAGACATTTTGCTTGTCGGATTGTTCTTTGTCGTCATCATAACTCTTACCTTTTTTAACTTTCCGCCACAAAAATATGCTTTTTTCTCTGAACCTCCAAATTTTCGGGCGTTTTTCTTTCATCAAGGACGCTTCACGCCTCCATAACTTTCAATTTTCACTTTTCACCTTTCCGCTTGACCCTTCAAGAATTTTCAATTTTTAATTCTCAAATTTCAACTTCCTAATGGCCCACAACCTGTACCTTCACTAAAACCAACAAGCGGCCACGATATATCGGTGTTGGTTATGAACCGATAGATCTGTGGCCGCTTGTCAGATGATATACAAGACATCATTGCTGTTACCTCGCTTTTTGACCCCATCGGGGCCAAAACAGATAACTACAAAACTGCCAGATTCCTTCCACTACTGACTGTATTTTTCTCATATACTCGCTGGTTTTAATAGATGGCTCCATACCCCACTCCAGAAAGCGCTCCACATACTCTCATTATAGCACATCTTATGCTTCCATTCGTTACCTTTCCATCTACGATACTTGAATAACAGTCTTGAAAACAGATTAGTTGGCTCTTCCCTCGTAAATTGAGGTTCCAAAATATCTGATAGTACTTTTTCTTTCAAGAATGGATTGAATTGCACGTATGGGAAAATGTTTGATTCAAAGCCCAAATCCTTCACACAAATAGCATTAATTGTATTAAAATATTCTGTCATGTGATACTTCTCCATCACTTTCATCAGCCATACCCAATCGACTTCTCCTGTGTGCTTTTCCACGAAGAACCCCCAATCAAGCACCTGCCGCAGCGTATTATTGAATGCCGCAAAGTCCGATAGTGAATGTTTCAAGAGGAACAACGTATGAAGGTTTGGTGAAGGTAAATAAACTATCTCTCCAAATACATCTACAATATGTGTATCGTCTCTCCCAAGTTCTTTGAATATTATTTCTAATTCAACACTTGACTTATGATGATGTACATTTATAAAATCATAATGATTCTCAACAGTGAACTCACCCCAGTTGAAAACAGTATGATGGTGATGCGACCTGTCAACCTTGAACTCTGGACCTCCTTGAGCCACTTGAACTGGCTTTTCAGCCTCAAGAGTCGCATCCGCTTCTTTCTGTTGTCCAAACAGCCAGATGTCAATGTCACCACATGGTCTGTGATCCGGTCGCGGCCAGTCCAGGCTACACGCATAGCCCTTCAGGATCATCATCTTGTATCCATGATTGTTGTAAAAGCCAGCCATCTCTGCAATGGTGAGGCGGTACATATCATAGCGATACTCATACCCCTGCTGCACCTCCCCAATCCATTCCAGCAACTGTTCTTTTGGGGGACGGGAAGAAACAGGCATTTTTCCCGTACCATCCATCACAACAGCATAAAGCCCCTGCTTCTCTGCAAGGGCTTTTAACTCATTCCAATCCACAGACTGAGGTAGAGCGTCCGCAGAATGCCCAATTCCCAGTCGAACCAGTGACAAGAAAGACTCTTTCAACTCAACGTTTACCACTGACAATAATTATTCGATTGCCTCCTTGATGGTTTCAACAATGAATTGGACATCATCATCTGTGACATACGGCCCTGCCGGCAGACACATACCAATCTTGAAGATTTCCTCTTCTACGCCTCTTGTGTACGCCACACTCGCATCCGATGTCTGACACACCACCCCACTTGTCAACTCTTCAACTTTCAACTTGTCAACTTCCCGTCTATAGATAGGTTGCTTATGCATCGGTTTCCACACCGGACGGCACTCCACCTTCTTGCCCAGCATCCACACGCGCATCGCTTCAACATTGTCATTGGGCTGGCAATCCGTAACAGGACTGTCCACTTGATGAATCACACCAGCAGCACCACCCACGGCAGTCTTGATCACCTCCTTGTACGCATTCTCCTGACCTTTGACCTTCACTGACGGGTCAATGGTCATGGTGCACAGCCAGTAGTTACTATCATAGACAGATGGCTGAGAGGTGAGGGCTGAGGGTTGAGAGTGGACGGTGATACCAGGAACATTAGCGAGTAATTCTTCATACATCTTCTGCACATGCTTGTGGTGCGCAATATGCGCATCCAGCACGGTCATCTGACCACGCCCGATACCAGCGCACACATTACTCATGCGGTAGTTAAAGCCAATCGCAGTATGCTGATAGTAAGGGTATGCATCGCGGGCCTGCGTCGCCAGCCACATGATATGGTTCGCCTCCTCAGCATTACGGCAAATCAGTGCGCCACCACCAGAGGTGGTGATCATCTTGTTACCGTTGAAGCTCAGCACGCCATACCTGCCGAACGTACCCAGCACCTGACCATTGAACCTCGAGCCCATACCCTCGGCAGCATCCTCCACCACAGGAATCTCGTAGCGGTTCGCAATCTCCATGATGCGGTCGATCTGGTACGGCATACCATACAGCGCCACCGGCACGATAGCCTTCGGCTTTTTACCCGTCTTGGCAATCCTATCCTTGATGGCAGCTTCCAGCAGCTCCGGATCCATGTTCCACGTATCCTTCTCCGAACCGATGAACACCGGCTTAGCCCCGCAATACGTGATAGGATGACTCGATGCACAGAACGTAAAGCTCTGCACGCACACCTCATCCCCAGGCCCCACGCCACATGCCAGCAGTGCCAGGTGCACAGCGCCGGTTCCTGCCGAGAGACAAACCACCTTCGTATCCTTCAGTGCCCCGTTGTCTTCATACACTGCACTCTCAGTGTTACCCGTAACAAATCTGCGAAGGTCCTCTTCGAAAGCATTCACATTCGGTCCCATGGGCACCACCCAGTTGGTATCGAACGCTTCCTGCACATACTTCTGTTCCATTCCCTCTTCCGACATGTGCGCCAGACAGAGATAAATAGTCTTTCTTTCTGCCATGTCTTCTCTATTATCTTAATAATTTTTTATTAACAAAGTTAATTAGCTTCAGTATTCCAGATATAATATAGTTTATATAGTATTCAATGGTATTGTATGGTAAGATGCGGACAATGTTAAAATGACGTTTCGTCAGTTGTATGAAATAGAACAACTTACCAGCCCAAAGACCTGACGGTCTCCCATTCATTATGCCATAATGTCCAAAATTACCCTCATGCATGACCATATCTGTCATCCTCTTTCTTGCCTTCTCATTATCTCCCGAATAGAAAATAGCCTTATTCTCCATCAGCCCTAAATCATACACCAAAATTCCCATCACCAGGTCCCAAGGTTTGCACAAATGATATTCCTTCAACTTGCCTTTTAAACAATTCTGGTCTATAGAATCAAACTGTGTATGTATTAGCCTTGCCAAATCACAGAACTGTCGAAGTCCTACACCGGATGACATGAAATGGCGATAAAGATGATAAAAAACGTAGAATACGTTGTAGGTAACAGGTGGTATTCTGACTTGAGTTTTGTTAATTATTATCTTTTGACTATTATGCATCAAAGCCTCTTCGGTCCATAATCGAAAAGCTTTTTTCGACCTACTTGACATATTATCAGTCCATTGATGCAGTTCAACTTCTTGGCTGCGGATCTTCAAACTTACGTGTTTCCCGTTCTCATGATATTGTCCATCATCTGAATGGGGTAGCAAAACTTTTAAGGCCTCTTCTTGCTTTGAAGATGTATACAAGTCAATATCTCCGCATTGCCGTGAAGATGGTTTAGCATAGTAGTATGCCAGTCCCTGTCCTTTTAGTAGAACAGTAGAAATGTTTTTTGAATCCAATAAATTAACACATTTGCTTAGCGTGTAATCAATTTCTTGATTCTGATAATTGATTTGTTGTGACAAACCGATAGACTGCAACAGTAACTCTTTAGGCATTACCCATCCAAAAGGCAAGCGGTAGCAGCCCTCGAAAAAAAGACCACTCACCGCCTGCTTACTAGCAAGTATATACATTTCTTCCCACTCTAGTTCAGAAGGAGATCTTAAAAAAGGAGTGGTAAATGACTCTACTTGTTCTTTAGGAAGGTCACTCCATAAACCAATTCTAATAATATGTAGAAAGTTGTTGTAGCCCATCAACCTATGTATTCTCCTGCTGTGATTCTAAAAGTACTTCCTGTCATCATGTTCGAACCATCAGACATCATATAAACAAGGCCATCTAAATAATCTGTTTTCTCACACATGCGTCCCATTGGTAGATAAGCACCAGCACGTTCACGCAGATGGGCTTCCGATTCTCCTTGTGAGATGCGTAAAGCAACCTCTCCTTCTGTCGGTGTCCAGCCAAGAGTTAAGTAATTACAACGAATATGTTCTCGTGAATATTGATGGCTCAAGTGCTCCATGAGAATGCGTAGCACACCTTTGGAACATGCGTAGGCTGCTCTGTCCTTCTCGCCACCCCATGCATGAGCAGAACCTGTCAACACAATGCTACCACCACCATTCAAACGCATATATTTGATGGCCTGCTGGCAACAAAAGAAACACGCCTTGAAATTGATGTCCATTACTTTATCAAAAGTGTATTCATCACAAGTGTCAAGGGGTGATACTGGCGTTACTCCAGCATAATTAAAAAAGCCGTCAATCTTACCGAACCTCATGTAAGCCTCGTCCATCAACTTACGACAATCTTCTACGTTCTCCAAGTCAGTATGGACAAAAATACCATCGCTACCGTAAGTTTTCATCAGTCTGATAGATCTCATGGCAGACTCCTCGTCACGGCCACCAATAACCACCTTTGCACCCTGACGTGCAAACTCTTCGGATGCCGCTCTTCCAACACCCTTCGTGCCGCCAGAAACCACTATAACTTTACCTAATAATTTCTTTTCCATAACATTTGAGTTTGAATTGATTATAATTCCAATGCTTTACATGCATCAAAACCTTTCAGCAACATATTGTTGCCAGCCTTGTCGAACACTTTGACCTTTGACTGGTATTCGTTGATGGCAGCTGCGAGTTCTCTCTTGCTATCACATACCAGATAGAGACGAGTCAACACCTGCTTCTCGTTACCAATCCATTCTTCAGGCACGGAGTCACCTTCATACAAACGTTGCACGTTAGCAACCACACGACTGTCCTCGTTCAAGTTGTCCAGGCCTTCAACCTTGGCTATCTCCCCTTTTTTCAGAAGGAACCAAACGGTGGCTGCATATTTGTCCTTCATAAAGGGGTCTTCTTTGTATATGTCAACCTTATCACCTTCACTGCCTGTCAGTGAAAAGCGTATCAGCATCTCACGTTGGTCATATCCATAGATGGCATTTAACAGCAGATGGGGAGCTTCCCCCTGAAGGCGGAACCCAGTGTCATAGACATAGAATTCGCCATCCTCACAAAAAGCAGACAACATCAAAATGCCATTCTTAATACCAATCTCCTTGAACATCCGAACTGCATTAAAATGCATGCGCTTCAAATAGTCGTTCATATGTTTCGAAGGATAAGTACCGCCTAAACAAACGCGACTCATGCCAGGTTGTTCATCTGTTGTATAGCGGTCATATATACAGGAGGCTGAGCAATAACCGTCTTTGAAGGTATAATACATACCCATATCCTCCACACCATCCATGTAACGCTCCACAATGAAACGCTTGTTTGGACTGGTGGCAAGAGCTTTATCCACAGCGGCTTTGAGTTCACTCTCTTTATAGACCACAGTCATACCAACACCACCACCATTGTCAACAGGCTTCACCATGACCGGATACTTAATTTTGGCCACATCAGATGGTTTCATCTCGGCATCCAAGTAGAACTCTGGGATACCATGTATGCCATAACTTTCACACGTTGCCTTGAAGACATCTTTGTAAGAGAACACATCCACTATACGTTGGGTTGCATAACAAGGAAATCCCAGTGCATCACACACCTTACAGTATGACGGCACTAGGATATCAGCAACGCCCACCAGTACGCCATCTACTTGTTCTTCACGAGCCAATGCAATCAGCCCAGGCACGTCCATTCCGTCCACATCGAATGATTTCCATGCGTACTTTTTCGCATCATCCGTGTGACGTCCACTTGTAACAATTGTTTTCACACCCATCTCATTGGCCACCATGACCAATGCAGAAGTCTCGGGGTTTCCTCCAAGGATGAGCAACTTCTTACCATCAAATTCTTTTTTCATTGTTAAGATGATTGTTTGATATATGATTCCTTTTTTACTTCTTCATCAAGTTGCATAATGAGCCATGAATGAACTCAAATGGTTATTCCCTCTCCTTGAGTGATTATTTTGAACTTTTGATTGGGCTGTTGTGATTCGAGTAAATCTTTCCACAATCCAACGTTTCCCCCATGTGAACCGAACATTCCATAATGACATGGTATAGTAAGTTTTGGTTTCAATGCAGCCGTCAAATCAACATTCTCCTGCTCATTTAAATTTCCGTATGCGCCATTGATGGGTGCTATCAGCACATCCAATGTGCCCGCCTTTAGGTATTCATCTTTCCAATCAAGGTGCAGAGAGGTATCGCCCACTTCAAGAACATGCTTGCCATCAACAGTTATGATGGCTGCAGCTTCCTGCGGTGCACCGTCCCCATGGTCAGAAGGAATGAAATCAATATGAAAACCTTCAAAGTCGGCTTTATCACCTGGACGGATGAATGTCACCCGTTCTTCGTCAAGACCAAGTTGTGTTACATCATCAATACAATCGTATGCACAGAAAAGACGCGTCTTGCCACCGGACATCAGTCCAGTCATAGCATCAATGTCGAAATGGTCTCGATGGAAATGTGTGGCGATGAGCACATCCAAGTTCAAATCCTCAGGGCAAACTATCTGCGGCATTAGCCGATGATAACCCACATGTCCCTCCACCGTTTCTACGCATTCTGACAGATAGAGGTCAATGCCCAGTAACTTGCCTGCTGAACTCTTGATGATGAAGCCAGCCTGTCCCAACCAGAATAGATGAGTCTTACCAAACTCCGATGATTTTAGTTTCTCAATAAAAGATTTCATATTTATTGCTTTTTACAAATGATGTCATTCATTTCCCATAAACTCCTCCATGGATGCCTCTGCTCCGTTTTCTTGTACGATGTCTTCCCTGAAAAAAACCTTTTTCACTGTAAGGAAGAATATTTTCAGGTCCATGCGAAGACTTATGTGATCCACATAAAATACATCCAGTTCAAACTTCTTTTTCCAAGTGAGGTTATTGCGTCCATTTACCTGTGCCCATCCACTCATGCCCGGTGCCACCTCATGGCGACGGTGCTGCTCTCCAGAATAGCGTGGCAGATACTTCACAAGTAATGGACGAGGGCCGATAAAAGCCATGTCGCCTTTTAGAATATTAAAAAGCTGTGGAAGTTCATCGATGCTAGTGCTTCGCACAAAACGCCCAACTGTAGTAAGCCGTTCCTCATCAGGCAGCAGGTTTCCGTCCGCATCCCGTGCATCTGTCATCGTCTTGAACTTGATGGCCTTAAAAATTCGCTCATGTTTACCAGGTCTCGGTTGTATGAAGAAAACTCCGGCTCCTTTGTTTGCATAAATAAGTATTATGATTGTGGCTAAGAATATTGGAGATAAAAGAATAATTGATAACAATGCACATATGAAACCTATAGGACGTTTTAGGTACTGTATGTATATAATCTGGGAGTGTGTCATTAATGTTAAAATTTTATACCTCTATACTTCTCAAAAGGTGTTAATAAATCGTAAAATACAGGATTATCCTTGGGCATTCGACTGTTTACTGAAGGTTTAGCCATATAGTTTTGATACTTTGTCGTAAGATAACCCTCATAATTTCCAGGAACCCGAAATTCCTTTCCATGAAATAACACTTTACTAGTTTTTTGCAAGTCCTCAATAAACATGATATTGTCTACGCCGTTAATTGCAATTTCTTTACATCCAGTCCCATTGTATTTTGTTACTTGTCTTTTGGATAAAGAGATTATTAGATTTCTAAGAGAACGTCCTCTAAATACTTTCAGCAGTATTGTGGCTCCCATTCTTAACGTCTTAGAACACTGTCTCGGTTCTCTTTGAGTTAGAAACAAAGCGTATATTTGACCGAAAATAATTTGCAATTTTCGTGAGAATGGTTTGGTGGTTATTTCATCCATTGGTTCAATATCTATTTTTACCCCATGAGCAACATCTTTCCTTCCTTTTTCAAACTCTCTGATGTAGGTTGTATTATTATTTCGTAGTATCCCTATTGGGACACCAGCACAGAAATCATTGGTTGTCCTGGACAATGTAAAGCGTTTTTTGTCACCATATTTTTCCCAAAGCAAAAATAATTTATCAAAGTCACTCCTTAATACCGCAATATCAAGGTCATCATCCCAAGGAATAAAGTCATGTTCTCGAACCGCTCCAAGACAGGTCCCGGCTGATAAACAATAATTTATCCCATGAATTTCCATGAAATCTGTTATATAATTCAGATTCTCAAAGAGTTTTTCTTGCAATAACTTAATATCCTCTGGTTTAACTAGATTCTCCCCAATGCCATCACCTTGTATTAAAACTTCTTCATAAATACTTTTCGTCATATTCATTGTTTATTTATTTTAATGTTTCCAATTGTTGTTTAATTGCAGACGAGCATATTCCTGGCGTACGGGAAAGTTCAACAACGGTTTTCCCATTATCTCGGCACCATTTCACCGCACGCTGAAAACCGGCATGTTTCTGGTCTCCACCTATGGCAAAGATATCGAAGTCTATCTGCGGCAATATCGTATCCACATACTCATAAACGATAACCTCATCTACGACCCGTAAAGCTTTTACTAACTCTAATCGTTGTTCTGTTGTATAGAGGATATTTGCATCAGGTTTAGTTTTCAAGATACAATTTCCATCTTGTACAGCAACTATCAAGTAGTCACCAAGTTTTTTGGCATTCTCAAAAAGACGTAGATGCCCGAGATGAAAGTAGTCAAAGACTCCTACTGTTATTACCTTCTTCATATTTCATTCATTTTATCCATTTTTCTTTCAAAAGTTCCTGTATCGGGATTATAATTTTCCACAATATGTAACCTCCTCCGAATGCTATTAACATAACAATAAACCACATCAGGTTTGACATCTGATAGTCTTCGGGCAAATAATGAAATAGAATCAAATAAAATGTACTTTGAAACAGATATATCTCAAATGTAAATGTTCCCATCCGCTCTACAGCCCCTACCAGGTACCTTCCTATTATTGTTTTCTGTAACAGATTATGTAGATATGAAAATAGAATTGCTATTGATGGAACAATAAAGACTGACGGCAAAAAAATAATTCGGTATTCTCGACCTAACACACTTATCATCCATGGCTGTAATTTAAAACGGAATATACCCAAAACAGCAAACCCTATTAATGCCGAAAACAAAATCCACAGTTTCCTTTTCTCCAGCCATATTCCACCATTATTTTGTATATCTTTCGCTAAACACATACCTGCAACGAATGCAGGCAAACGGCTTATAGCTAATATTAAGCGTGGGGATAAAATAAAAGGAAGAACAAAAAGAAACGAAACAACTAATAACCACCAATGTCTATTTGTTGTTTTTACCAATTGGGCCAATAACGGAGAAAAAGCATAAAATGCGACCAACGACTGCGCAAACCATGAGAACACCATTTCTTGACCAGACCAATATGACATTGTAGTATATACCCCCAATATGTCCGTCAATAAGACAAGTCCATTAAGCATCATGAACAACAAGTATATTGTTGACAAAATATAAAATGCTGGCAGGATTCTTATAGCTCGTTTAATAAAGTACCTCTTGAGTGATCTCGAATTACAGAGAGAATAATACAACCCATAACCAGATAACATCATAAAGACATCAACATAGATGTACCCCAGTCTTCTAAAAAAATGAATGGTTGAAGGTAGATGGTAATGGGTATGCAGTAACACGATACCAATAATACACATCCCCATTACAAAAGTACGGTTTTTGGAAAAAGCGTCTGACAACATAGTTGATAAATCAAAAAAGTTTACAGAATTACCTTTATAACTCTCTATAGAGTTTAGTTTCCATTTAGCTTTTTCTAACTGGAAATTAAACTCTACAAAATGGTCTATTGTGTGTTAGTTCACGGATAAGGAATACGTTTCATTTGACTTTGATTTTCCTTACTAATTCTTTTATAGCATCGTTTATAAATTTTTTATCCGGTTTGCCACATCCTACAAAGTAGATAATAATCAGTGAATAGATAAAAGACAATAGGAAAATGAACAAAAAAAGATGAAGATTGTCAATTACAATAAAATACAAGCTTGTTACTGGTATTATACATGAAAGAATAGTAACAACAATTATTCTTAAGTACACGTCTTTAATAAAATCAAAAACAGGAAATTTCATCATTTGCCAAAGAATTAGTAGACGAGTCATGTCACATATAATAGAAATGAGTATTGCAACCACAAAAATTGTTTCAGGTTGATATCCCATCCACAGAAACAAATAAGAAACAGGAAGATTCATTATTTGGAGTCCTCCTGAAATAATCTGATAAATCCTAATATTTCCTGTTGCTAACACTAGATAATTTAATGGACCTGATAAACTCTCACACATAGTAAAGATTAATACCAAACGAACGAAATTTACCGTATGTTCGGGGACAACTTCTAACCATATATCTAAAAGATATGGTGCCGTTACAATAACCGGTAATCCAATTAGTAAGATAATGTAATAAGAAAGCCTAGTCCCCCGAAAAACCAGATCATACATAAATGGATAATCCTTAGATGCATATGATTTTGTTATTTGAGGATTTAATGCAATCATAAAATTTTTCACAAAGCCATTTGCAGCATGATTTACTTGCATGGCCACTCCACGAGCGGCATTTACAGCAGGACCAAAAAACAAGTTGATGATAATATTTCCTCCTTGATCTCTTAAGATGGCTGATGAGGCTGCAATAAAATTCCAACCTGAAAAGCCGAACATCTCTTTTAATATTTTTGAATCGAAGGTCATGGAATAATGGCATTCTTGAAAATTGCTTTTGCAATAATGCCCATAAATCATTCTAACAGAAATGCTTAAAATCGCGAGTAGTAACGCATAGAAAACAAGCCTGTCAAATGGACTCCACACAATGGCAAATGCAATAATTAATTTTATGATCGACTCATAAATTGTAACATACGCAAATACTGACATCTTTTCATGGGCAATGATTGCAGCATTATACGGGATGCTCCAAAGATTAATCATAAAC
>JAEEGL015473201.1_pt1 | contig 23741 bp, 18 predicted proteins | sample 9134231 | NCBI WGS metagenome assembly JAEEGL01 (sample SAMN16246548, study PRJNA631951) | gut metagenome | biome: gut microbiome; feature: rumen; material: fiber-attached | host: Bos | place: Iran: Karaj | collected 2018-10 | reverse complement strand
TTTAAATATTTAGAATTGAGAAAGTAAATAAAAATTATTAAATAATTTTGATTCAATTTTTAATTTTAAAAAAATAATATGATTTGTTTATTTGTTTGTGGTAAAAATATTATTTATTTTTTATAATTTTAAATATTTTTTAATTTAATTTAAAAAATTTAATTTAAAACTCTTTTTCTTTTTGAAATGTAATATTAAATATTTTATGATTATTTTAAAAAACGAATTTTTTATTCTTTTCTTGATTTATTATTTAAAATTATTCAAAAAAATAAATAACAAATATAAAATATATATAACGTATAAAAAAATTTAAAAAAAAAAATGCAATTTAATTTCAATTGTGAAGAATCATTAGATTGTGATGAAAAAAGATTTGCAATTTTAGAAGGTTCCTATAAAAATAGAATACTTCCAGGATTTACATTATATGTAAATGAAATATTAGATAAAATGGGAGAAGCATCTTCTCAAGCATAAAATTTACCAACAATAATAACAACATCTCAAAAGTTTTTTACTTCAAATCATAGAATAGTTTTAAAAGCTGAAAAAGATAAAGTTTTAGGTTTTATAAAAGTTGGAGTTAAAAAATTATATCTTCGAGATAGACATTATAATTATCATGAAGTTTCTCCTTTTTGTGTTTTTTTTATGTACATGTATCAGTTCAAAGAAAAGGAATTGGAAAACAACTTTTTGATTATATGATTAATTTTGAAAAAAAAAATCCCAAAGAAATTGCTTATGATAAACCAAATGATAAACTATTAAATTTTTTACAAAAATATTTTAATTTAGCCAATTTTATTCAACAAAATAATAATTATATAGTTTTTGATGAATTTTTCAATTATATTGCAAATAATTTAACTTATGATAATAGTACTAATAGAGCAATAAGAGCTATACCTAATAATGATAATAATATTAATATTTCAAATAATAATAATTATCAACAATCTAATTTTAATTTAAGTAAAAGTCAAAATTTTAATAATCCAAATTTAGTTAATGTTGGTCAAAATTTAATTTATAATAATTCATTTGACAATAAAGTTATTAATAAAGAAGTTTATAAAAATCCAGTTACTGGTTTTCAACAATATTATTTAACTGGAGGAGATACAGTCACTTATGATAATATATATTCAAAAAGAAAAATAAATTTAATAAATGATTATTTATCTTCATTTAAAAAGGATGAAAATCAATATTTAAAAGAACAATTAGGAAATCAAGAAAATTCAATAGCAAATTCCAATGGAAGGTTAAATCAAATAATGAATAAAATTTCTGATATATCATCATCGAATAGATATAATTATGATCAATTATATAATAAGAGGAATCAATATGCAACGGTTTTTGACGATAAAAAAATTGTTGAACATAATTATTATATTCAAAAAAATAATAATATTGATAATAAAGATATTATTGCTCAAAGAGATTATAGGAATAGTAGTTTAAATATAGGAGTTTGAGTTAAATATAAAATATTATTATTTAAAATATCACTATTATATTTTATTTCTTTAATTTTTTTAATTCTTTTATTTTTTCTTCCATTTGAAAAACAAGTTCTTTTAGTTGAAGGTAAAGTAGAAAAAGTTAAATCAAAATTTAGTTTACTTTTATTTATTGATGAACTAAAAGATTTTATATGTCTTGACATTAAAGTAGAGTTAAATTTTTCTTTTTCTTTTTCTTTTTTCAAATAAATCTATATTTCATTGATTCAAAATTTATTTTTTTCATTTATATTATTACTTTTGGAAGACAATTATTTATTGAATTTATTAATATAGTTTTACATTCATTAGGGGATTTATTTATATATTTTTGAATTTCTTTTATTCCTTTTTGAGAACATAAATAATCAGGTATTGGAATTAATAATGAATTTAAATAATTTTTAAATTCTTCTATTTCATATTTTTCTATATTTATATCTAATTTATTTCCATGTTTTTGATATCTTTCTATTGATATTTTTTTACTTTCTATATATTTATTATATACATTTTTACTTTTTAATTTTTGGAATTTTTTTTTGTTGATTGAATTTTGACTTTTTGATATTAACCCATCATAAAATGAAATATTTCCTGAAATATTATTATTTCTAGTATAAGAACTTTTTCTGAAATCATTTATAAATTGGAAATTATTATGAATAAAATTATTTGTTATAATATTATTTTGAAAAGGATAATAAACAGGAAATAAAATAATATTTTGATTATTATTTTCAATATATATATTATTAGGGAATATATTAAAATTATTAAAAATATTATTTTCATTGTTTAAATTTTGATTTTTTTGTTTTGGTTTTACATATTCTTTGTAATTATAGTACATTTGAGAATTTGAATCAGAAAAAAATCTTTGTTTTTGTTCAATTGGTTTTTTATCATCTTTAATTGCATTTTTATTTTGTTTTATATTATAAGAAAGTTCCTATTCAAAACAATAAATAAATATGAATTTACGTCTATATATTCTTCTTCTTCATTACTATATGATTCGATTTCTTTTTGTTCATTTGATATATTTATTTCCATTTCTGAAACTAAATTTGAAGGTAATAAATCTGTAATATCTTTTTCTTGTGTTTCAATCTTAGAACTCATTTATATTATTTTTTTTTATGTTTAATTATTTAAAATAAATTATCTTTTTTCACATATATCTTCTAAATAATTAAAATTTTGAGTGTTATGAAATAAAATAATTATTAAATTACTCAAAGAATAGTTTTTTATTCTAAATTTTAATTTATATATTTTGAGTGATTTTTTATTCATTTTTAAAAAAAAAAAATTTTATTTTAATATTAATTAAAAATAAAATAAAAACATGAAAAATAATTAATAAAAAAATATTATTTTGTTCTTAATAAATAATATAAATCATCAGCAGTATCAACTCCATTTCCATCTTTTATTTTCCCTAATGCTTGAAAAATTATATTTATAATCCAGAAAAAAAAAAGGAATAAAGACAAAATAAAATTAATAGATTTATATAATTGATGACAATTATTATTATCTGTATTTTCATTGAAATCTTCCATTTCATCAAATTCAAAAAAATCATCATTTGTTTCTTCTTTTTCTTCTTCTATTATTTTTTTATTATCTATTTTTTCTTTTGGTTGAATTTCTTGAATATTTTCTCCTTTAAATTTATTAGAAATAAAAAAACAAATTAATTGATTTATTATAACAAAAATATATGATAATAAAATTAATGTAAATTCTAAATATCTTTCTAAATATAAATAATCTAATCCAAAAGGCAAAAAAATAGAAAAAAATAAAACAATAAATTTATGTTTTTTATGATAATAACATTGTATTATATTATTTAAAATTTGTGTTTGATTGAGATCATCGATTTTAGAATAAAAATATTCACAAATACAAGTTACGTTATTTCCATTGATTATTGGAGTTCCATGATATGAGCATATTTCATTTGCATATAATTTTAATCCTTCTTCTTCTGAAAATATACAATTTATATATTTATTTATTATTATTATTAATGTTATAATTCTTTTCATTTTTTTTAAAATTTTAAATTAAAAAAATCAATATTTCATAATTTATAAAATAATTAATAATATATAATATTATTTAAAGTGAATTTACATGAAAAAAATTTTTCATTTGCAATTATTTTTCATGATTTTTTGAAAAACCTATTTTTTGAATTTCTATTATTTTTCAATAATTTTTTAATTGATTCTAAACTAACTCCTCTTTTAATTTTATATTTTTTTGAAATTTTAGAACCTGATTTTTGATGACTTAATAAATGAAAAACTAATTTATTATTAATTTTCTTTTCTTTAAAAATATTAGTTTTGGTAATAAAAACTTTAACTTTATTAATTTCATTTTCATTATTCTCGTCATTAAACTCATTAATATTAGATAAATCAGACTCTTCATATGAACTATTTTTTATTGTTTCATTTTCAAATTCATTTATAGATAAATAAGAAATTTTTTGACTAAGATAATCATTTAAATTATTGTCATTAAAATTTATTACTTCTTTTTCATTATAATTTTCATTCTTTTGATTCTTCAAATCATTTATTAAATAATTATCTATTGATTGAGATGTCTCTGATAAAAATGTTATTGAACATAAACTTAAGTTTAAAAAATTAGATTCTCTATTTTCCCTTTTTGTAAAAGTTTTTACTTGATTTATATAAAGGTTTTCAATTGAATCATTCTTAATTGATTTTTGAATTTTTAAATTATGTTTTGTTTCATTTATATTTGTTGAATGTTCATTTAAATTTGATAAACTTATATTTTCTGTTTCTTTTCTTGCAAAATTTTTATTTGATAAATTAGAAAATTTTAAACATAAGTCATCATCGTTTAAATCATTTTCAATTATTGCATTATGATATTTATTATTTAATCTTAAATTATATTCTATATTTTTAATACCAATATTATCATCAAATTGAACATTTGTTTTATTCATTTTTCAACAACAATAAAAAAATAAATGAAAAAAATTAAAAAATAATATAATAAAACCTTAAATAAAATAATTAAAAATACCTCAAATAACAAATTTACAAATATCTTCAAAATCAAAATCTCTTTTATCTAAAAAAGAAATAACTTTTTCAAGATAATAAATAATTTCTTCAAAAGAAGGTCTATCATCAATATCATATTTTAAACATTCAACTACGATTTTCCTAAGATAAGGATTTGAAGTGATTTCAGGTACTTGAACAATTTTTCTACAATCAGCAACAAGACCAACAATTTGATTGGGAAATAAACCATAATAAGGAATATCTCCTGTGATAATTTCATATAAAATCATTCCATAAGAAAAAACATCACTTTTTTCTTCATATTTATAACTTTTCATAATTTCAGGAGGCATCCAATGAGTTGTTCCTAATTTTCCTTTTATTTCTTGTCCTTTTTCATATAATATATTTATTATTTTACTCACTCCAAAATCTGTTATTTTCACATGGTAATTATGATCTAATAATACATTTATACTTTTTAAATCACAATGTGTTATATTTCGACAATGTAAATATTTTATTGCTAATGCTATTTCCAATGCTATTTTAGTTGTTAAATTTAAATCGAATTTCTGATAATTTCCTTCTTTATTATATTTCCCTCTGTGAAGAAAATTAAATAAATTTCCATTGTCTACATATTCCATAACTAAATAACAATTATTATTATTTGATATTGATGCTCCCATATATAATACTAAGTTTGGATGACGTAAATTTCCTATTATATTTATTTCTTTTATAAATTTTATTAATATTGGCTTTAAATTTAAGTTTTTATTTATCTTATTTTGATGTACTCTTTCATGATATTTTTTTACGAAAAAAAACTTTTTTATTGCTACTTTTTTCTCATTCCAATATCCTAAAAATACTTCTCCAAAAGCACCTTCACCTATTTTCTTTATTATTTTCAATTCATTAAATGGAATATAAAAATTAAATCCTCCTAAAGAAAGAGAATTCATTAATAATTTAGTTAAAGAAATTTTAGTTAAAGTAAATTCAACATTTTCAATTATATTATTATAATTTTGATTATTTGGATTTGATAATCTAATAGAAGATCTACGACTTCTATTATTATTAACAGAAGTATATATTGTACTATTATTTTCATTAATTGAATTTTTATTTGTATTTATTAAATTATTATTTCTTTCATATATATTATAATTAGATGATACTCTTCTTAATTCATTCTCATCATTTCTATTTGATGTAAACATTTGATTCATAGTTGCATGTCTATTTCCAGTTCTTACATAATTAGCTTCCATTATTTCTCTTGTAAAATTATTTTCATGTGAATTTAATTCATATTTTTCTGAATAATCTGTAAATAATCTTACGAATATTCTCAAAAAATCAATTGATTTTAATATTAATTTAGTATCTCTAACATCAACTATATTATAATTAATTAATTCATTTCCTGTAAATTGTAAAAATTTAATTCCATTAATACCATATTTAATAATTATATCTTTATATTTATTCTTCTCAATTCCAATTCTATTCATCCAAGTAATAATATTTCTTTCACTCCATTCAAAAATTTTATTATTATTATAAAGTAAATCACTAGTATAAATAATTAAATTCATAGCATCAAAATAATTATTAGGAATTCTAGCTTTGAAATATTTTGCAACTGATAAAGTAAAATTTTTATTCTTTTCATTTTCATTAGTTTCATTATTTAAATTACCTGAAAAAAATCCCATTAAAAGTAAATTTTGTTTAGAAAACAATTTAATAGTATTTTCATTTCCTTCATTTTCTTCAAAACTAATAATTTGACTCGAAACTAAAATTCCATTATCCCAAATTTCTTTAGATAATTTTTTATTTTGATGATAATACATAATACCTTTTCCATGTTTTAAATTATTTTTGAAAGTTCCAATAAATCTATTATTATTATTTCTTGAGATAAAAAGTCCTTTTCCATTTTTTTTTCCATCAATAAAATTACCATAATATTTATCTCCTAAATTATAATATAAAGTTCCCATTCCATTTTGTTTTCCATTAGCCCATTGTCCAATATATAAAGAACCATCTTTATAAAATAAACTTCCTGTTCCATTTTCTAAATCATTTTCCCACCATCCTTCATATTTATTTCCATTTTTATAATAATTTATTCCATAACCTGATCTCTCTTCATTTAATATTTCTCCTTCATATTTATCTCCATTTATATTTATTAATGTTTTATATTCTCTTTTTAATTTTGAATTATTTTGAGATTCTTTATTTCCCATTTTTTTATTTATTTATTAATTTTTTATTTTTATTTATTTTTTATTTTTTTTGTCTATTTATTGTTTTTACTAATTTTTTTTTTTAATTCAATATGTTAAAAGCCTCAATAGCTTATATAGATTTTTATAAATCTCAAATTGCAGGAAGTGTTTTAATGAATAAAATTCCAGAGTGTATATTTCTAACAAAAGGAGAAATTTTAACAATAAATCCATCAGATCCGAAAATTCATACAGGATATTATGATTTTTCAAACTTTATATTCGATACAAATTTAGATAAAATAGGGAAAGGAGCATTTGGTGATTTATATTTAGCAACACATAAACAAGACAATAAAAAGTATGCAATAAAGCATATAAATAAAGAGAAAGTAATAGAAAATAATTGTCCCTTATCAATAATATATCAAGAAATATCAATTCAATTAATGTTATCTCACCCAAATATAGTAAGATTATATTCATATCATGAAAACAAAACAGATTTTTATTTGATAGAAGAATATGTTCCAAAAGGGAATTTATTTTCTAAAATTCAAAAAAGTAAAAACAAGCATTTATCAGAAAAGCAATCATTTAGATATTTTATTCAAATATCATCAGCCATTTATTTTCTTCATGAAAATGGATTTGTTCATCGAGATATAAAGCCAGAGAATATATTAATAGATAATGAAGACAATGTGAAATTATGTGATTTTGGTTGGTGTGTGAATTTACTACAAAATGAGAAAAGAACAACTTTTTGTGGAACATTTGAATACATGGCACCTGAAATTGTCTGTGAAGAAAAATATGATACTGGAGTAGATATTTGGGCTCTTGGTATTTTATTGTATGAAATGCTTCATGGATATTCTCCGTTCAGATCTAATCAACATGGAGAAGATGAATATAAAGATATTTTCAGGAATATTTTAAAAAAAGATTATGTCATTGATAATAAATTAAAAATCAGTGAAGAATGTGTTGAATTAATTCATAAATTACTTCAAGAAAATAATATTGATAGAATCTCTATTTTTGAAGTTTTTCTTTCCAGGTGGGTTAAAAAATTTGAAGAAATTGAAAAGAAAAAAAAAGAAGAGGAAAAAAAAAAAAAAGAAGAAGAAGAAAAAAATAAAAGAGAAAGATTAATAAATGAAGCTAATAATAGTATTGATGTATTTTTTAAAGAAAGTCCTGAAGAAATTAAAAAAAGAAGAGAAATGGAAAAGTTATTAAAAGAAAAAGAAGAAGAGAAAGAAAAAGAAAATATAGAAAAAAAAAATAATGATTTATTTGATGGATTAATGGAAGATATAAAAACAGCAAATGAGTCAAAAAAAACAAGAAGTAAAAGTAGAAGTAGAACAATGAAAAAAAGAGGAAAATCAAAAGAAAAATTTGAAAAAGCAAATAATTTAACAACAATAAATATATCAAATCAAGATTTAGAAACTTCAAATACTAAAATTTCACCTACAAATTTTAATGGAACTAAATCTATAATTAAAGAAGTTAGTGAAGAAATTGAAAAACCAAGTGTTTATAATAATAAAACTTTACTTAATGCAAAAACTAATTTTAATCTAAATGATTTTAGAGATTATACTTTTATTAATAATAATCGTAATCATAATAATAATTCAAATGAATTATCTAATGCTCTTCAAATTTTTGAAAATGCTGATAAAAATTATAGAGACACCAAAAAAAAAGAAAAACCTAAAAAAGAAGAATCTTTCTGGTCTAAAATTTTTTCTCCTTTTAAATGTGGTGATTAATTTTTTATTTTTTATTAATTTCTTTTAAAGTTTTTTTAAAAAAAATAAAAAAATAAATTATTCAAAAAAAAGAAAAAAAAGAAAAATTAAAAATTAAAAATTAAAAATAAATGGAAAAAGAAACATATCAAAAAGAATTACTGAAAACAAGGAAAGGAAACAAAGAAGACAAAAGGCAAATAATACGTAAAACAATGGAAAAATCATCAAGATTATTAGATAATTATTACAACCCAAAAATCCATAAAAATTATTGGAAACCATCAGGAACATTTCATGAAAAAAGAGAAGTTTTATCAAATGATATTATTAATTATAATGACTCAAAAATAAATGCAATAAATGAATCAAAATCACAAATTCATTTTTTAGAATTTGACTATATGGAAAATAATGATATAATAATAATAATAGAACATTGTTCAAATTGTGAAGAACATTTAATTCATACTCAACATATAAATCATATATATAAAAATTATTCTAAATTATTACAAAAATCAATTTCTTTAAGATTTCCATTTATTAAAATTTATTTAAAACCTATTGAAGATACTTCTTCTCGTTTAGGAGCTTTTGAAATTCAATTAGGAATGAAAATTTATGATAATGTTCAAATTATTCCTCTTTTCTCTAAATTAAATACTGGAAATTGGCCTACTATAAATTATATTTTGAATAAAATTTCAAATTATGTTCCTATTTTTAACTTAAAATGTATTTTATTTGATAAAGAAATGGGATTTGAAACAGATGATAATTTAAATTCTAAAAACGATCATTTATTATTAGATTCTAAATTTGAAAATATTAAAATTAATTTATATTCATTATATAATGAACAAATTGAATATAATTGTTTAGAAGCTGCTGATTCACTTGAAATAATATTTAATCCAAAAAGAAGAACAATAGCTTTATTAGAAGAAAATCAAAATTCACAAATGTTAAATCCAAATAATAATAATAGTAATTTATCAAGACCTTTAACTACAAAAACTAATAGATCTAATATAAGTTATTCAAATAATAATAATTTAAGTAGTAATTCATCAAGAATTACTAATAATAATTTAAGTAATAAATTAAGTTTTTTAAATAATAATTCAATTTATCAAAATTTTAAAAATGATATTATTGAAGATTTAAATATTGTAAAATCACTTAAAGGAAAATTATTAAGTTCTGGTTATACTGATAAAGAAGGAGTTTTAATTTTTGAAAATGTACCTTTTGATTCTTATTTATTAGAAGTTGAAAGTTCTAAAAATTTTTTAAGTTGTGGTTTCATTGTTCAATTTAATCAAATTTATTCTGTTCTAAGAACAAATAATCCAAAAGAAAATTATACTTTAAATAAAATTATTGGAATTAGAAAACAAATTGATTCTTATTTAGAAATATTTATTTATTCAAATGGTAATAATGATAGTTTAGATATGGAATTAATTTCTGATGCTAAAGTAACTTTAAAAAGAAAATTAAATGATGAAGAAATTTATTCTGGAAATGAAGAAACTTTCCAATTAAGTGAAAATCCAAATGTTAAAGGAAGATATGATATAGTTATTCCCCCAGGAAATATAGAAATAAAAGTATTTAAAGAAGGATATAATACTATAACAAAAAATTTAGAAATAAAAAGTGGAGAAAATAAAATAAATATAGAATTACAATAATAATAATTAATTTTAATTATTAATTAAAAAAAAATTTATTAAAAAAAATGACATTAAGAATAAAATAAAACTAAAAATTTAACAAATAAAATTTCATTTATATAAGATTATAACAATTATTTTTGGTGTTTTTTAATTTGAAAAGTTTAAAAAAATGAAACACTATTACAATATAATTAAAATGATTAATAGTTAATATTATAAATAAATATACAATAATAATATAATTAACATAATTGCCAAGGAGTTAATCCTTTATTATTTTTAATATTTTCATTAGCTCCATGTTTAATAAGTAAATCCACAAATTTAAAATTATGATTTCTTAAAGCAATATGTAAAGCAGTTTCATTAATATAATTTTTAGCATTTACATCTGATCCTTTTTCAAGTAAATAATTTATAAATTTTTCAAATCCACATTCAATCGCATACATAAATAAAGTACTTCCTTCTTTATTTCTTGATTCTAAACTTATATGAAATCTTTCTAATATATCTTTAAATTCTCTAAAATTTTTTTCTTTAATTAAAAAAAATAATATTTCTTCCAAAGATTTTAATTTTTTTTTCATTTCTAATTTTATTTCTTCTGTTCTAGAAATTAAACCTTCTTTAGACATATTTTTATTTTTCTTAATTGATTCTTCTTTATTTTCAATATTTAAATTGTCATTTATTTTTTTATTTGAACTAAATTGCAAATTTCTAATATAAGAATTTTGTCTAACTAAACTAATTTTATCATTTTTTCTATTAAAAATATCTTTTTTTAAAATTGAATAACTATTTTTTATTTTTTTAAAATGATTTTTTTTTATTGATTTTCTCGAATGAGAATGTTTAATATTATTATTATAGTTTAATTTTTTAATAGGTAATTTTTGAATAGTGTTTTTAAATCTTAGATTAAAATGTCTTGAAGTTAAATGAAGAGTAAATAATTTTAAAGCATGTTCAGTTTCAAATTTAATTTCTTCTTCAATAATTTTTTTTCTTAGCAAACCATCTTGTAAATCATTTTGAATGAATTTATTATAAATAAATTTATTGTCATTATCACTTAATAAAGAATATTTATTTATTTCTCTGATTAACATAATAGAACTTTTTTTTGGAATATCATCTAAAGAATCATCTAAATAAAATTCAATCATTCCATCATAAGATTCAGAATCAAAATAATGTCTTATTAAAGTTTGAGGCATAAAAATAGATAAAACATAAGATTGTAATCTAAGAGAAAATTTTAATTTATAAATATGTCCTAAATATAATCTTTCAAATTTATGCCATGAATGTCTACATAATTTATAATAAAATCTATATATTTCTTCAAAGTATTTTTTATATATTAAAGGCTTTATTTTGAAACTTGTATTTATATTTATTTCTGATTTTAGTTTTTCTTCTATGTAATTTTGAGCTTTTAATATAAAATTGTTTTTCTCTTCTTTTAATCCATATATTGATGTATCAAATATATTGTAATTTTTATTTAAAGACTTTAAAAGTTTTTTTCTTAACTCTTTATTTTCTTTATATGTTTCTTGTGGAATTGATTTTTTTTTTAAAAATTTATTAATATTTATTTTCAACGTATTTTCATATATTTTTTGACTTTCACTTCTTTTTAATTTATATTTTTTCTTTTTATTTTTATTCATTGAAATACTATTATCCGAAAAATTTTCTAATGATTTATAGTTTTCATCTTTAAGAAATAAAGGACTTAATGAATAATTATTTCTTTTATTTTTAAATTCTTTACAATCATTAATTTTATTTAATATTTTTTTCTTAAGATTATTATTTTCAATTTTAAATCCACTTTTATTTAAACTTAATTCTTTTCTAATTTTACTTTTAATTTCTTTTTGACTAAAATAATCATTTATTTTACCTAAAAAAGATTTATTATTTTTTTCATTATTAGGTAAAACTGGATTTAATAAATAAATATTAGGATTATTATTTACAGAAGTATTATAAATATTAATTATAGTTTGATCTTTTCCTTTTCTTTTTTTAACAAATCTATCAGTGAAAGTTAAATTTTTTTTAATTTTTTTTTGAAAAGAATCATTTCTCGAATTTTTATTGATATAACTTCTACTATTATTATTAATACTATTTATACTTTTGGTTGATGCTTCATTCGAATTATTTTTTTCAAAACTAAAAAAAGAAAAATAATTTGTACGTGAATTTCCTGCTTCAATATCACTATTTGTACTTTTTAAAGTAAATTTTTCAGAAGGAATTCTTGAAATTAAAGGATTTGAAAAAATTTTATTTCTTAGATTTCTGTTTTTAAATAAATAATCATTATTTTTTTGCTTTGGTCCTTCATTATCTGATATATTTAATTTTGAAGAAAATAAAAAATTATTTTTAAAGTTTATTTTATTTCTACTTGATTCATTATTATTTATGAATAAAGTATTTAATTCATTTATTTCACTTGATGACAACTTCATTTTTTTCTTTTTTTTTGCATTAAATAATGCTTTTTCATTTGAATTTTTATTTCTGATTTGGAGTGATTGAAAATTATTTAATTTAAAAATGTGATTTTCCATTTTTTATATTTCATAAAATTAATTTTTAATAATTGAAATATAAACATTTCTAAATCAAAGAGAGACAAAAATTATAATATTTTCAAAAAGAGAAAATAAATTAATAATAAACAGTTCATAAAAAAATATTAATGAGATTTATGAACCAATATAATAAAGTGTTTTTATTAAATACATTGTTATTTTTGTTAGTTCGAAGAAAAAAGATAATAATAAAATGTTGATTTCAAATTATAATTTATTTTATATTTATCAAAAAATAAATCACAAGTTTATTTTAGTTATTGAACAAGAATAAGTTAATAAATTACTTTAAAAAAATTAAAATTTGTAATTAAATAAATTAATTTATATCTATATCAACAATTAAATGAATTTTGATCTTCTTAGACCCAGTAATAGAAGTTTAAAAACATAAATTAAAAAATTAGTTCTAAAGCCTAATTCCTTTTTCTTAAATATAAAATGAAGAAATTGTCAATCGTTAATTCATACATTTTTATGTGCTCAATCAGTAATTAAATGAAAAAATTGTGTTGAAGTTATTGGTACTCCAACAAGAAGGAAATTAGAATTAAAAGAAGGAGTTCTTATTAGAAGATAAGGGGAATAATTAATAAAATATAATGTTTCAAATATCATTGAAATTTATATGAAAATAAAATATATATCCATTTTAGTTTTTTTTAAATTATGTTTTTGAATTTTTTTGAAAATGAAAATTTAAATATTAAAAATAATAATGTTGGAAAACTATTTAAATTATGGAAAAATAAATGAAGAAAATAATGAAGAAATTAATCAATATTGTTCAGATAATAATGAAAAAGAAGAAGACACTTGTGTAAATAATAAATATATGTTTTCTTCAAATGATGAAAAATTACAAAATAATGAAAAAATAAACACCCCAAATCCAAATAAAATTGAAATAATTACTTTAGATACTTTATCTTCAAATAGAATCAATTATAAAATAACAAGTGAAGATAAAATAAGAAATTTAGAAATAAATTCTCCTTTGGAAAAAAATCCAATTGAAGAAAAAGAAATAAAGAATTATGTTATATTAGAAAATTTATATCTTCAAGATGGTAAAGTTAATACAACAACAAATAATACTAATATGAGTAATAATATAAATTTTAATTCCAATGAACAAAGTCCTATAAAAGAAATAAAAAATAAAAATGAAGAAATTGAAAAATTACATCAAATTTTATTAGAAGGAAAAGATGATGAAGAAGATAATAAAATTATTGAAGAAAAAAATTCTGAATATGGTGATGATAATAATAATAATTTGGTTGAAACTAATCACATTATTTCTTTAAATAATAATCATGATAATAATTTAATTAAAGAAGAAAAAGAAGAAAATGAAATTTCAGAAAATCAATATGCTGAATTTATTCAAAAAATGAGAAATAATAAAGAATTAGAACTAAAAGAAAAAATAAAAAATGAAATGAGACCTAAAATTTTTAAAGAAATTTATACTAAAGAATACAACAATATTTTAGAAAATGTTAAAATTGAAATAGAAAAAGAATTGGCAGATGAAATAAATAAGAAATTAAATGAAGAAATTAATTATATAAAAAAAAGACAAAATTATTTTCTTAAAACTAAAGAAAATGAATTAGAAAAAATAATAAGAGATAAAATTAATTATGAGTTTAATGAAGAATTAAATAAAGAATTAATGTTAAAAGATAAAGAATTAAAATTAAGATATACTCAAAGATATGAAAATTATAAAAAGAAATTAGATAAAGATTTAAATACTGAATTTGAAAAAATTAAAAAAAAAAAGCAGAAAGAAATAGATAACATTAAATCTCTGATTTATAGAAGTAAATGTAGTGAAAAGATAAAAATAAATAAGATAAATAATTTAAAAAAAAATATAAATTTTTATCATGAGGAAAATACAAAAGGAGTTGAAAAAATTGATAAAATTATCATTAATGAAGAAAATAATTTAAATAATCAAAATGTAAAAATTCATTATGAAAATAATAATAATCCAATTGAAAATCAAGAAAAACAAAAAGAAGAAGATGAAAGTTTAAAAAATGAAAATAATTTTAATAATAAAGATAGTTTTGAAGAAGAAGAAAATGAGAAAATGGAACCTGAAAAAGATGTTAATATAGATAATTATAATAATTATTCTCAAAATGAATCTCAGATGAATAATAATATTTCTCAAAGTAAAATATCTTTTATGAAAAATACTAAAAATAATTGTGTTAATTTAGCAGAAATTAATAATAGAATTAAATTTAATAGTGGAAGAAAAAGTGAAAAAAACACAATTAAAAATTCAAATGAAAATGAGGAAATTGAAAATATAATAGATAATGATATAAACATTAATAACATAAATGAATCCAATATTTACATTAGAAATAATAATCAAAATATGATTAATTCAAATGTAAAAAACATTCAAAAAAATAATAATATTAGTAATAATTCCTTTTCATATAAGAATCTATCCTCAATAAGTAATATGAAAAATTCAAATTATATTAAAAACAAATCAAATATTGACTTATCAAATTCTGAAAATGAAATAATTGAAAAAGAAAAAATAATAACAGAATACATTCCAAGAAATTTTCAAGTATCTCAGAAAAAAATAATATCAATAAAAGAAATACCAAAAAAAAACAATGATAATTTCCAAAAAGATGAAAATAATAATAATATATTTTATTCAATTCAAATAGATAAAAATATTCCAAATTCAATACAAGAATTTGGAAAATATTTAATAAATCATATAGAAAAGGAAGAAAATTATAAAATATTATATCAAAGTGAAATAAAGCAATTAAAAACAAAAATAAAAAAAATTTTTACTCAATCAAAAACAACAGATCATTGTTTAACGGAATATATGATAGAATTATGGGATAAAATAGATATAAGTTATTTTACAAGATATCAAATTTTAAAACAATTAATTAATTTATCTCAATTAAATTTATATACTTTCTTAGATAGAGAAACTGAATATTTAACTAATTATTTTCAAATTACTGAAATTATTTTTTCTCAAATTAAAAAAAGAGAAAAATTAAAATCAAAATTACAAATTAAAGCAAATAAAAATGAATTATTATCTTGTGATAGAGAAGAATTAGATCATTTAACTAAAAATATAGAGACTATGATTAACTTTTTTAAACAAAAATATAAGGGATTAGATATTATTTGGAAAGGAATAAAATATCAATCTTTTATGAATTATGAAAATTGGTATTATGAAATGGAACAAAATCAATAATTTATTTTTTATTATATTTTTTTATTTTTAAATTATATTATTTTTATAAAAATAAACCATAAATATTTTTAATTTTTCTTCAAAAAAATATTTAATAATTTATCAATGACAAAAAATATAAAAAAAACATATTTAATAATTTATATTAATTTAACGAAAATCATTAGAAACTTCAAGTTTAACATCATTAGGATGTAAGTATTCAGTAACATCATTTTCTTCAGAAATGTTTTTAATTTCATATTTTCCTTCCTTAAAATTTTCTATTTCTTTAATATAATCTTGACAATTATAAATTTTATTCGATCCAATAATAACATTATAATTAAATTGCCCATTTAAATTTCCTTTTTCAATAGAGCAAATTTCATATCTTGAAATTCCTCCAATATTAAATAAAATTAAATTAGGTTTATCATCATTAAAATTATTATCTTCTTCATCATTATTTAATAATTTAGTTTCATAAGTTTTTTTATGAAATAGATTTAAATTTTCAGGATTTTCAACAAATTGAAATAAATTATTAGGTAATTTATTTTTTGAACACATATCTATTAAAGTTGTTAATTTACTTTCTTTGCAACAAAGATATCTTTTATCATTTTTATTATCTATTTCTTCTTTTGTTTTATAATTATTATTTTGTCTATATGAAACTATTTCTCTATCTAAATCATTTAAATCTTTTTTACTTATTTGTGTATTATCATATGAAAAAAAATTTATGGTTTCTTTATCTTTAGATTTAATATTTATATTATTTTTTTTCCCTTCATTAAAAGTTGTAATAGCATCATCAATATCAAAAGTTTCATGAAAATATTTAGTAATTGACAATAAACGAACCATATCAGACGTTTGAATATAATTTTGAATATTTTTTAATTCAATTAATATTTCTTTATTTGAAATTTCTTTTCCTTTATCGTTACAACCACTTAAAATTGTATTTTGAGTATCAATAATGTTTATAATTTTAATTTCTTTACCTTTATTACTAACTTCTTCAGCTAAACTTAAATGATTAGAAAATAAATCAGATTGATATTTATATTCTCCTATATTTTTAACTGCATCTCTCATTTCATCAAAAGTTTGTAATTTTTCACCTTTTCCTACTTTTGATATATCACTTTTTCTAAAATCATCGAAATCTTTAACAAGACCAGATAAAACATTTGGAAGAAGAGAATTTCTATATTTAATATATAAAGGATCAGTTTCATCTAAAGTAATATTTTTATCCTTAAATTTAATTTGATTATAATTTTCATTTTCATAAGTATTAAACAATATTGTTCCATAAGTTAAATCATATAATAAAGGAGCTGTTAAATCTAATAAACGAGTTGTTATTAATAAAATTCCTTTTTTTGATTTATTTTTATTTTTTTCTCTTAATTTTTTATTTAATAGTTTTGCTAATTTTTCACACATTTTTTCTTTAGAAAAATAAACTATATTTGGCATAAGATTCATTATTGAACATATTGATATTAAATGATTAACTGAATTTAATATCAAATCATTATTTAAATCATTTATATATATTTGATATAAACTATTAACATAATTTATTTCACCAAAACAATATAAATTTTGATCAGGAGTTATAAAAGTTAAATTTAATTCTTTACAACTTAATATTCTATTTATAAAATTCTTTTTTACTAATTTATTTAATTGTTCATCTGTTATTATTTCACAAAAAAAAACATGACATCTTTTATATAATGGATTTTTTTCATTTTCATAATCATTCAATAAACTTTTAATTGATTTATCTGATGTTGAAATAAAATAAATTCCACTGAATTTAGGAAAAGGTTTTCTTTGTTTATTAATTGAATCGACACTAAATATTCCTAAACTTAACACATCTGACATTGTTAAAAATGAACTTATTATTTTTGAAGATTTATCGTCTAAGATTAATACACTTGTATTTCCTAATGAAAATGTATTTATTGTTTTAATTATCATTTCTTGCTTTAAAAAATATAATGATTTCCCTTTTAGAGAATTAGGAGAAATTTTTCCTTTACTGAAACTCATTTTTTTTAATTAAATTATTATATTATTTTGAATTTATTAAATAACAATACAATTAATATTTTTCTCTTTTTTCAAAAATTTAATGGTTTTTTAATATTTTTCTCTATTTTAAATCATGTAACAATAAAATTTATTTTGGATTTTTTGAAAAAAAAATAATTTAAAATAATTAAAATACCCTTGAAGAATTTACTGATCTCCTTCCTCATCCAGTTAAGCTTCTAAAACTATAAAACTAAACTTAAATGTATATCTACCTTCATTATATCTACTTTCAATATATGGATAAGATATTCTATAATCACTTTTTATTACATATATTTTACCAAAAAAAGCAAATGTTCTCAACTTTTAGTTTTTTTATCATTTTTTGTTGAAAAATTTGAGAGTATTTCCTCCTCTATTGAAGTTAGTTTAAATTTCTTTTTTATTTCAAGAATCAAATTCTTTTTAAATCCAATAAATATAGTATTTTATATTTTTCTAGAAGTAAAATTGATATTCTTTCAAAATTTTCATATTCTTCTTTTTTATGGGATATATATATTTCTTTTATTAATTCTTTTATATAAGAATTGTAATAGAAAATTATATTTCTTTTCCAATTATTTTTTATAAATTTATTTTGATATTATAAATTAAATAACTTTTATGTCTGATAATTTGTTTAAGAATAATTTAAGGAATACTTATAATAAGGATAAAAATTATAAGAAAAATAAATTTTCTAGTAATACTTTATCTACCTTTGATGAAGATAATGATGATTATTTTAGCAAAGGATTAAAAAATCAAATATTCAAAGTTTTAAAAATAAGATTATTTATTCAAAACATTAAAATTCCAGAGGAAGAATTAATGTCTTTAATATCTGAAAATTTGAAATTAATTAATATTCAAAAATTAAAAGCTTCAACAATAAATATTTTTATAGATGATTTAGTGGATATAGTAAAAAAAGATTATACTAAAAATGATAATTCTTTTAAAGAAGGAGAAGAAGAAATAACAAAAACAGAAGAAAATTCACATAAATCAACTCCTTCAAATATATTAAATTTTCACAAAAAATTATATACTAATAATGAAGAGAGTAAAAAATTAAATAAAAAAAATGAAAAAACTTTCATTCAACCTCCTATGAAATTTAATTTAGAAAAAAATAAAATGTATACTATGGATTATAATGAACATTTGAAAAATTATGATAATTTTGATAATGAAATAGAAGATATTCAATCAATAGAAGAAAGAATAATTAGAGAAATATCAGGGAAAAATAAAAAAAATATTATAGAAGATGAAACTTAATTAAATAAAAAATTCAATTATATGTATTATATATAAAATCTAATTATTGTTATTATAAAATGAAAAAAAAAATGGATTTTATTAATTATTAATTTAATATACATAATAATTATCATATCTCATTTAAATATATAAACAAAATGAACAATATGATACCAAAAAATAAATAAAATTCATTTATCTAATGAATTAAATTTATTTATCTGAATAATACTTTTACCTATTTTTATATAATCATTTACATTCATTAGCTGAACTTTTTCATTACAAAATTTCCAAGTTCCATTAGTAGAATTTTTATTCATGAATCCATCAACAATAAACCATAAATTCTCATTACTATCAAAGAAAATTGTACATTGATAATTACTTACTAATTTTTCATTTATATATATCGTATTATTTTCATTTCTACCTATAGTTATTGCTTTTATTTCAAATGGAGAAAAAATATATGTTTTTCTCCATTTATAAGTATTAACTTCTATTTTGATTGAATTATCATTTTCTATTATTTCTGTTTTTAAAACACAATTTCCAATTTGGAAAAAATTTTTTCTTCTTTTTGATATAGGAAAATTAATTTTAGAAATTTTAATATAAGTATAAATATTATCTTTTTCAATATCCTCTTTATCTAAATTAGCTTTTAAATAATAATTTGAATCTTTATAAAAAATCACAAATAATCTTTTAATATTTAAATTATCTGAATTAATAATAATATCATTTATTATAACTCCTTTATATTCTTTACAAGTTCCGAAAAACACAAAACCATCTTTTAGAAGTCTTAATCCATTTTCAATTCCAAAATTTGATATTATTATTTTTTTTCCTTGAAAAAAATTACTATCTTCATAATCTGAAATTATTAATTTCATATCTTCTTTTGTTTTTGATATATTATTATCCATTAAACTAAAAACTTTTATTGTCTTTTCCAATTTTTCACAAAATAAACTTTTTATATTTAAACTATTTATTCTAAAAGTTTCATTTGACGATGATTTCACAACAGAAGAAATTGAATTTCTTTTCATTAAAAGGGAATTTTTATTCTTTTCTGAATTTTTTATTTCTATATTTGAATTTTCCTTTATTGAATTTTTGTTTATGTTTAATTCTGATTCTTCTATTGACCTTTTTTTTTTGGGAATTAAAAAAGAGGACATTTTTTTTTATTTATAATAAGAATTAGTAAGTTTATATATTAATTAATTAATATTTATTATTTATTTGTTTTAAATTGTTTTAATATAATCATAATTATTTAGTCAATATATGCTTTTTTAAATATATAATCTTCTTCTCCAAAACATTCATTAAATTTTATAAGTCTTAAATTTTTATTATTTTCTAATTTATTAATTGTAATATTATCATTATTATTATTATCTTCTATTTTAGTATCTTCATTTTCTATTTTTTCAATTTCTCTTTTTGATGATTCATATTTTTTTTCAATTTCTTTTAAATCTTTCATCATTTTTTTTCTGGTGGGACAATTTTTTTCATGTTCTGCAATTTGATTTATTGGAAAAACATGAGAACAATCATATCTACATTGTTTTTTACCACTTTTTTCTTTAAAAGGACAATTTCTTTCATGTGCAATTTGTTCTTCTTGAGTTTTAAATACTCTTTTTTTATCATATCTACAAATAAATTTTTTCATTTATTTAAAAAAAAACAAAAATAAAAAATTTCATTCCAAAAAAAAATTTTAAGAAAAAATATTATTTAAATAAAAAAATTTATTTTTGCTCATCAAAAACTTTATTACTCTTTTTTTTTTCGATATCTTCTTGAATTTTTTTTCTTGATTCATTCTCTCGCATAATTTCATCAATTTTAATATTAATCTCGTCAAAATCTGTAGTAATATGATAATCTGATTTAAATTTAGGTAATTCAATTCTAGGATCAATAGAATTAATTTTTTGAAATAATCTACTTAAAATAGAAAGAGCAGAACAATGATATTCTAATTCATCATGAATTAAATGTAAATATAAATATTTATTATCATTTACTCTTTCACCTTCAAATTTACATAAATTTTGTTGAAAATTATTAGTTTCATTATTTTTTTTATTTTCAAGATCTGATTTTTTTTTATTTAAATTTGAAACATTATCTTCTTTTTTTTCTTCTGCTTTTTTTTTTTCTTTATCTGTTTTTTCAATGTCTTTTGTTAATGTTAATATTCCTTCTAATTCTGTTTTTTTTTTTACTAAAAGATCTTTATAATAATATGTTGTTACTGGAATTAAATTTTTTGATACATTTTCTAAATACGTTTCTCTTTTTTTTTCTACTTCTAACATTCTTCCTGTAAATTCATCATATATTTTTTGTAATTCTTTATTTGTCTCTTTTATTTTTTTTAAATCTTCAAATCCGCTTTTTCTATTTTTTGATAATTCTACTTCTGATTTGTGAATGTCATATAATGCTGATTCTAATTTTTTAAATTTGTTTATATCTAAATCTATTTTTTTCTTATATTTATCTAATGTTTCCTTATCTGACATATTTTATATATTTTTCTGATTTTTATTTTTCTTTTTTATAATTTATTTTTTAGATATTTTTTCTTTAGAAATTTTTATTTAATTATCATTGATGATTTCTTCTTAATTTTTTTTAATATATATATTTATTATTAATAATGAATTAAAATAAAAACTTTTAACAAAAAACAAAAAATATCAAAAGAAAATTTAATTATTCAAACAAAAAAAAACCATATTCAAAATAATCATTTAACTAAATTATCCAGATTTAAATAATAAAACAGCAATTTGTCCAAGATAAAAATAAATAAAATGTTTTGTTTCATGAGTAACATAAGAACCAAAATTTCTTCCAACAACACAATGCCAAGTAGGATTATGTTTTCTATCAAATTCTTTTTTAATGTAACATGCTATATCTTTTTCTATATTATATGAATCTATTGCTTTTGTTGCTACATTTATTGCATCTTGTTGCATATCTTCTGTCATATCTGAATTTTTTATTATTGCTTTTCTTTCTTTATCCATTTTTTTTAAGTTATTGTTTTAAATTTTATTTTCTTATCTTAAAATTCAAATAAATTTAAAAAAAAAATAATTATTTATAATGAAAAAAATCTAAAAAACTTATTAAAAACATTATTTCTTAAAAAATATATAAAAGAGCCCATTTCCAAAATAAAAACTCATTCAAAAAAAAAAGAAAAAAAATAATTGTGAAGATTAGTACAAAACAAGAAAATTTACAGAAAATAATCAGGAACAGGTTTCTTAGCAGGAATACTTCTATTTTCAGCAGGAGCAGCTTCAAATTTTTTAACCTTCTTTTCTAATCTTTCATTCAATTCCAAAATAGCAGCAGAATTACCGCATCGATAGCAATAATTAGGAGCACTCCAAATAGTAGCTAATTTATTTCCAAAGATAATTTTATATCCTTCCATAACTAATTGATGAGCTCTTGCAATAAAATCAACATTATTTAATAAACAAAAGCTTTGAACAATATCTTCCCCAAATAAATACCCAGCTCCTCTAGGAGATACACTAAAACCTTTTATATTAACTTCAGGATCACTCCAAAGTAAATCACACATTGCTCCATCATGTGGAACTTCTTGTTTTCTATCAATATTCCTTATTTCATCTATTGTATTTATTGATGTTGATAAACCACCATGAACACAAAATATTTTTCCATCAATTATTGAAGCAAGTGATAAATAATCAAATATTTCTGTACAATATCTCCATACGTTAATTGAACCATATTTACGCATACATTCATCGTAAAAACCATATACTTGTGTTATTTGACGACTCTCATGATTTCCTCTTATTAATGTTATACGATCTGGATAACGAACTTTTAATGCCAAAAGAAGTAGAAATGTTTCTACTGAATTAAATCCTCGATCCACAAAATCACCCATGAATAAATAATTAGTCTCTGGACATGAACCACCTGTTTTAAATAATTCCATCAAATCATCAAATTGACCGTGAATGTCACCACATATTGTTACTGGACTATATATCAATTCCACATTTGATTCTTCCATTAAAAGCTCTTTTGCTTTTTCACATAAAGATTTCACTTCAGATTCTGATATGTATTCACAACGACGTAATTGAGATATTTGCTTGTCTAATGATTGAGGATGACG